>Ga0228698_1000069_pt1 | contig 98495 bp, 88 predicted proteins | sample McNCre117_Aug_MG_FD_178015 | JGI IMG/M metagenome (GOLD analysis project Ga0228698, IMG submission 178015) | Freshwater microbial communities from McNutts Creek, Athens, Georgia, United States - 1-17_Aug_MG | ecosystem: Environmental > Aquatic > Freshwater > Creek | place: USA: Georgia...
TTGTCAGCGAAAACCTGACAGGCCCGTCAGGGCCCTGCACCATCCGGCTGCACCGTTAAACCCGGAAATGCGGCATTTTTTGAGGTGATATGGCCGCTACCGCTTGTATTTGCTTCGGACTTAGCTATTGTTTTGTTCTGCTTGCTTAGGTGGCAACGGTGGCGGTGGTCAATGGAGGTCCAGCCAGTTCAGCAGTGGTGACCAGTCCGCCCGCTCGCGCTGTGTCTTTTCCGGGGCCAGGTCGAAAATCGTCAAACCTTGTGCAGCCAGCGCGCCGTATGACTGTGTGGGTCGTATCGTGGCTACATGCTGCTCGGGGCGGTCCGCCAGAAAAGCCTCCAGTTGTGCGGCAGCCCTGGTGCGTGGGTCGCAACGCATGGCCACCAGCGCAATGGCGGCCTTGCCGTTGTGCACCTGTTTGAGGGTTTGCAGTTCGTCCAGAAAGTCTGCCACCGCCCACAGATCGAAAGGCGATGGCTGAATGGGCACGATGAGTTGGCTGGACACTTTGACCACTTTTTCCAGCAACTTGCCCTTGATGCCCGCTGGCGTATCGAGCACGGCACGCCACACGCCTTTGGGTGGGCGGGCCACGTTGTCTGCATCCACCTGCCAGGTTTCAATGGTGGGTTGATCGGCAGGGCGCAGGCCCAGCCAATTTCGACAGGACTGCTGCCGGTCCACATCGCCCAGCATCACCCCTGGCGTGTGATGGGCCAGAAACCCCGCCAGGTTGCTGGAGAGCGTGGATTTGCCCGATCCGCCCTTGGGGTTGACGATGGCAATGGCTTTCATGGCGGTGCAATGCAGGGCGATACAGGGGTGGTTGGGTGTAAGAAAAGGTGGCGGGTCACTTCTTGGGACGACCGGTTTTCAGCCGAACCAGCAGGTCCAGGGCGGCGCGCAACGCGTCGTCGCTGGTGGCGCTGAGCAGGGAGAGTCCTGCACGTACCAGCTCGCCTTTTTTGGCCTCCACTCCCAGGGCCAGTGCCCGCTTTTTCAGGCTGGCCAGTTGGGCGTATTCGTCCTCCGGGAAGGTGAAGGTGTCGCGGACGAGTTTGACCTTGACGGGTTTCACCTCCTCGGCTTTGGGGGGCTTGACCGGTTTGGCTGGCTTCACGGTTTTGACCGCCTTTGCCGGTTTCACCGCTTTGACCGGTTTTGCGGCCTTGGCGACGGGGGCAGACTGGGACACGCGGCTGGCCTTGGCCTTTGCGGGCGTTTTGGCAGTTGCTTTGGCCGGTGCTGTCGGCGCAGCCGATGCTGGGGTGTCTGTGGGCGGCTGAACGGATTCGGCGGGTGCAGAAGGGTGTGCCATGGTGTGCTCCATAAATGATACAAACTGTTTGCATCGATTTTTGAATTGTGCCACCGTGTCGCAGAGACTGGCAATGGCCGGAGGGCCTGCGTCAATAGATTTCCGGCACCACCATCACATCGGGCACGGCTTGGCGCACATAGTCTTCGTGGCGCTCGCGTTCTGGCAACACAATTTCGGTCCGATCCACTTCGGTGTAGGGCATCAGACCGAGCAGGTGGGCCATGCAATTCAGGCGGGCCTTTTTCTTGTCGTTGGCCTGCACCACCCACCAGGGTGATTCGGGGATGTGGGTGCGTTCCAGCATCACCTCTTTGACCTTGGTGTACTGCTCCCAGCGGCGGCGGCTTTCCAGGTCCATGGGGCTGAGCTTCCACTGCTTGAGCGGATCGTGGATGCGGGCCAGGAAGCGGGTGTGCTGCTCCTCATCCGAAATGCTGAACCAGTATTTGACCAACTGGATGCCCGAGCGCACCAGCATCTTTTCGAATTCCGGCACTGCACGGAAGAACTCTTCGTATTCATCGTCAGAGCAAAAGCCCATCACCTTTTCCACGCCAGCGCGGTTGTACCAGCTGCGGTCAAACAGCACGATTTCACCGGCTGCCGGCAAGTGCGGCACATAGCGTTGGAAGTACCACTGGGTGCGCTCGCGGTTGTTGGGCGCGGGCAGGGCCACGGTCCGGCACACCCGAGGGTTGAGCCGCTGGGTGATGCGCTTGATGACGCCACCTTTGCCTGCGGCATCACGCCCTTCAAAAATCACCACCACCTTGTGGCCGGTGGCCACCACCCAGTCCTGCAGCTTGACCAGTTCGCCCTGCAGCTCGAACAGGTTCTTGAAATAGCTGGTCCGCTCTTCGCGCATTTCTGCCAGCCGGACTTCATCGGGTTGGGTGAGCTCGTCGACAAACTGGTCCTCGATTTCCAGTTCCAGTTCTTCGTCGTAGCCATCGGTCAGCTCGGCCTGGATGCGTTCCAGCCACTGCTTACGGTTGATCATGCGGGACTCCGGGGGGTGTTCCGCGATGGTCGCAGCTGATTGCGACAGATTTGTGACAAATGGATGCGTGCGCAACCGCATGATTAGCTGGCGGTGACGGCGAGGGGCTCTGCCGCACCTTTGGTGCGGTGATGCGGAGGGGTCCAATGCACGATTTCCAGGCGACCATCCATGTGTTCCACCAGCGCACTGAGGCTTTCCACCCAGTCGCCGTCATTGCAATACAGGGTGCCGTCGATGTGGCGCATTTCCGGGCGGTGAATGTGGCCACACACCACGCCGTCGTGCCCACGCCGCCTGGCCTCTGCGGCCACCGCTTCTTCAAAGCGGGTGACGAAGTTCACAGCCTTTTTGACCTTGTGCTTCACATATTGCGACAGCGACCAGTACGGCAGGCCCATGCGCGCCCGAAACGAATTGAAGTGCCGGTTCACCCGCAGCAGCCATTCGTACAGTGTGTCGCCCACATAGGCCAGCCATTTGGCGTACTGGATCACGCCATCGAAATGGTCGCCATGGATCAGCCACAGCCGCTTTCCATCGGCGGTGACATGCACCCCTTCGGTGGCCACTTCCACCCCGCCAAAGTGGTGGCCGGTGAAGTGGCGGGCAAATTCATCGTGGTTACCAGGGACCAGGACCACCTGACAACCTTTGCGTGCGCGTTTGAGCAGTTTTTGCACCACGTCGTTGTGCGACTGGGGCCAGTACCAGCGGCGGCGCAATTGCCAGCCATCAATGATGTCGCCCAGCAGGTATAGGCGCTCGCTGGGATGGTTTTTGAGAAAGTCCAGCAAGGCTTCGGCCTGGCAACCGGGCGTGCCCAGGTGGATGTCGGAGACAAAGACCGACCGGAGCTTCGGTGGTTCGTCATCGATCGCGATGTTCTCAGCTTCGGTGGCTTGCAACCCCAATGGCCATGGCGAAAGCGGTGCCACCCCTGGCCGATGGCCCGAAGCATGAGGCGTGTGGCTGGGTGGCGCAACAAAGTAGCTCGGCTGAAACATGGCCCCCAGTCTGGGTGCGGTCAATGGCGTTTTTGTGGCCTCTTTGTGAAGTTTGCATGACGCTCCGTGGGCGCTTTCAAAAAACCTTCATCTGGCTGCAACACGGGTTTCATGGCAACTGAAAACCATTGCGCTGTACACAACGTGGAGGTGCGGCATGAAAGTGGTGGTCATTGGTGCAGGGTATGTGGGCTTGGTCACGGCGGCTTGCCTGGCGGAGTCCGGCAATCGGGTGGTGGGGGTGGACCAGGACAAGGCCCGCATCAGCCTGTTGCAGGCGGGTGGCATTCCCATTTGGGAGCCGGGTCTGGAAGACATGGTGCAGCGAAATTTGCAAGCCAACCGGCTCAGCTTCACCACGCACATGGACAGTGCGATGGTGGGCGCCGATGTGGTGTTTCTGGCGGTGGGCACGCCCCCTTCCGAGGATGGTTCTGCGGACTTGCAGCATGTGCTGTCTGCGGCACGCCAGATGGGGCGCTGCCTCCAGCCGTTCACGGTGGTGGTGAACAAATCCACCGTGCCAGTGGGCACCGCTGGGCAGGTTCAGGCGGTGATCGAGTCGGAACTCCAGGTCCGAGGGGTGGAGCCGGGTGGTTTTGCGGTGGTGTCCAACCCGGAATTCCTGAAAGAGGGGGCGGCGGTGGAGGACTTCATGCGCCCGGACCGCATCGTGATAGGGGTTCCACCGGGCGAGGCGGGAGCCGCTGCACGGCAAATCATGACGCGGCTGTACGCGCCCTTCAACCGGCACCACGAGCGCACGGTGTGGATGGATGTGGCCAGTGCCGAGCTGACGAAATACGCCGCCAACGCCATGTTGGCCACCCGCATCTCGTTCATGAACGAGATGGCGTTGCTGGCCGATGCGGTAGGGGCCGATGTGGACCATGTGCGCCGTGGCATTGGGGCCGACCCCCGCATTGGCCATGGGTTTTTGTATGCCGGAACCGGTTACGGCGGCAGTTGCTTTCCCAAAGACACCCGGGCGCTGGTGCACACGGCCGCCCAACATGGCCTGCAAATGGCGGTGGTGGAAGCGGCCGATGCCGTGAATGTGCGCCAGCGCAAAGTGCTGCTGGACGGTGTGACGCGCTGGTTTGGCGCAGACTTGACGGGAAAACGCTTCGGCATTTGGGGGCTGGCATTCAAACCCAACACCAACGACATGCGCGAGGCCCCGTCGCGGACCATTCTGGTCAACCTGCTGCGCCGCGGTGCCACGTTGGTGGCTTGCGACCCGGTGGCAGGCCGCGAGGCCCGGGATGCCTTGGAATCCGATCTGGCTGCTGCTTGCACCGACTCTGCCGAACCCTTGAAAGGGCTGATGGGGCGGTTCCTGTTGGTCAAGCAGCCCATGGACTGCGTTGCCGGTGCCGATGCACTGCTGGTGCTGACTGAATGGAAGTGTTTCCACAACCCTGACTTCGACGCCATGACTGCCCGCATGCGGCAGCGCATCATTCTGGATGGCCGCAACCTGTACGACCCCGAGGTGCTGCAAGCTGCGGGGTTCGTTTACCAGGGCGTGGGGCGGCGGAACGAGCTGGCCCGCATGGGGCCTGTCGGCTGCAGCCTGGCCGAATCGGAGCGCTTGGCCGACAGCGCCCGCGCTGTGATGCCGGCCTGAAGCGGTTCACGTGGCCATCAGGTTCGACCAGATAGCTTCCATCTGGTCGGCAATCGCTTCCCAGCCCATGTGCTGTACCGCTGACTGGCCTGCGGCGGCGAGGCGGGGGGCCAAGTCAGGTTCGGCAGCCAGCCGGTGCGCGCATGCCAGAAACTGGGCTTCGTCGCCTGGCGGGGCCAGCAGGCCGGTTTGCTCGTGCCGGATGAGTTCGGCCGCAGCGGCCCGGTCGTAAGCCAGCACCGCCAGGCCGCTGGCCATGGCTTCGGGGACTACATTGCCAAAGGTTTCCGTGAGGCTGGGGAATGCAAACCAGTCGGCACTGGCGTAATGTGCGGCCAGATCGTTGCCGCTGCGGGAACCGGCGAAGTGAGCCTGTGGCAAGGCCGCCTGAAGGTCTTTGCGTGCGGGGCCGTCGCCCACGATCACCCATTTCAGATGCTGGTTGGTGGCGTGAGTCATTTGGACGGTTCGGATCAGCAGTGACAGGTTTTTCTCTGGGGCCAGCCTCCCCACACAAAGGGCCACGGGTTGCCCTGGCGCGGCCCCCCATGTGTGACGCAGCGCCTGGCTGCGGTGGCTGGGATGGAACCGGTGGGTGTCCACGCCGCGGGACACCACATGCACCCGTTCGAAGCGGGCACGCACCAGGCTTTGTTGAAGGGACTCGGTGGGGGTCAGGGTGCAGTCGGCCTGGTTGTGGAATTTGCGCAGGTAGCTCTCGATCGGCTTTCGCAGCCAGCCCACGCCATAGTGCTGGCTGTAGGACTCGAAATGGGTGCGAAAGTCGGTGCTGACCGGCAGGCGCAGCTTTCTGGCGGCCCGCAGCGCCGACCAGCCCAGAGGCCCCTCGGTGGCAATGTGCACCACATCGGGTCGCTGCTGCATCCATGTCGATACCAGCAACCGCTTGGAGGGCAGGCCCAGCCGCAGGTTGGGGTAGCGGGGAATCGGGATGCCTCGGGTCAACACCTGGTCGAACACCGCCTGCGCGGGGCTGCCCTCCACCGGTTGGCGGGGCCGGATGAGCTGGATGGCGTGTCCCCGTTCGCGCAGCGTGTGGACCAGGCAGGCCAGGGTCAGCGCCACGCCATTGATTTCGGGCGGATAGGTTTCCGTGACCACGGCGAGCCGCAGGCTGTGGCGTTGTGGAGGGAGTTGCTGAATCAGCAGGTCGGGGCTGGTGGTCTCATGCATGGAAGGGCATGTTGAACCGGTCATGTATCAAGCATGTGACAACGGCGGCGTCACTGATTTTTCATGTGATGGCGTCAGGATGACAGTTGGCCGGTGCAGCCGTTGTGGCTGCCCATTGTTCGTTCTGTCAAAGGAAACCATCTTGAACGCCTTCCTCCAGACCCTGCAAACCCAGCGTTGGGACGACCACCGCTATTACCACCACTGCCGCATCAACCAGAGCCTGCACTTTGTGAGTGCCATCAGCTTTCTGGTGGCTTATGGCCTGCTGTTGGTCGATCCGGCACTGGCCGCACTGGTGGCGTGGTTGGTGTCCATGCTCAGCCGTCAGGCCGGGCATTTCTTTTTCGAACCGCTGGGGTACGACCACGTCAACGATGCCTCGCACGCACACAAGGAGGCCATCAAGGTGGGCTACAACCTGCAGCGCAAGGTGGTGCTGATGGGCGTCTGGGCGTTTGCGCCCGTGCTGCTGTGGTGGGAGCCCACGCTGGGTGGGTTGCTGACCGCGCACGACACGCTGTGGGGCTTCTGGCACAACGTGGGTTGGGTGTGGTTGTGGGTGGGCGTGGGCGGCCTGGTGTTCCGGGTGTTGCAACTGGTGCTGTTGCAGGGGCCGGTGGCGGCACTGGCCTGGGCCACCAAGATCCTGACAGACCCCATTCACGACATTCAGCTCTACCACAAGGCCCCGCTGGCGCTGCTGCGCGGCGAGCGGTTCGACCCCGAGCATGCCCGCGCTCAAGACCAGGCGCAGGGCCAAAAAAATCACTGAAATGGTATAGCTGTCACTGCTTGCCAAATAAGCGGTGAAGCACCATTTCTTTCAAAATTTGGCGCTTGAACAGGCGGGCTGGATCTGGCGCATCGGGTAGCCAGACCCAGCCGTCGGCTTCGAACTGCCGCGCGGCTTGCACAAAGCGGGTGGTGATCTCGGCCAGGTCGGCCTCGGTGTGGGCCAAGGTGAAGATGAAGCGGCCCGTGCCGACCCAGCTCAGGGCCAGGCCCGCTTCACGCAGGTAGAACTGCAGCAGCCAGTGGTAGCGGCAGGGGCGGCTGAAGTTCAGCGTCCATACCGTGCCCATGGCTTCAGCCTGCATGGGCAGGTTGGCTTGGGCCAACGCGGCGTTGAAGCGCGCCACATGCGTCGCCCAGCGTTCGTCCGCTCCTTGGTACAGCGCCTGGATGGCCGGGGTGTCCAGCCGGTGCAAAAACACGTTCATGGCCCCCATGACCGCCGGGTGGGCATTGAAGGTGCCCCGGGCAAAACAGATGTCGCCCGGGCGCTCGGGTTTGAAGCGGCGCATCCATGCCGCCTTGCCGCACACCACTCCTACCGGGAACCCGCCACCCAGGGTTTTGCCATAGGTGACCAAGTCGGCCTGCACGCCAAAGTAGGCCTGTGCGCCACCCGGTGCCAGCCGGAAGCCCAGAAACACTTCGTCGAAGATCAGGGCAATGCCTTTGCGGGTGCACACCGCACGCAGCTTGTGCAGCCACTCGGTGTAGGCCGCACGGTCGTAGCGGGTGTGGCGCAGGCCGTCCATCAGCGTGGAGTCGCCGGGGGCGTTGCGGTTGGGGTGCAACGCCTGCAGCGGGTTGACGAGCACGCAGGCCACATCGTGGCGGGCTTCCAGCGCGGCCAGGGCTTGGTCGCTCAGGTCGGCCAGGGTGTGGGTCTCGCGCGGGGGCAGGGGGTTGCCGGGGCCAGGTTGCACGTCTTCCCACCAGCCGTGGTAGGCCCCGGCAAACCGCACCAGGTGGCGTTTGCCGCTGTGAAAGCGCGCCAGCCGCACAGCTTGCATCACCGCCTCGGTGCCCGACATGTGAAAGCTCACCTCGTCCATGCCCGACAGGGCGCGCAGGCGTTGCACGTTGTCGAGCACGCAGGGGTGGTAGCCGCCCAGCACCGGCCCCAATGCGTTGCCCAGGGCCAGGCCTTCGGCCATGCAGGTTTTGTAGAAGTCCACGCCAAACAGATTGACGCCGTAGGAGCCGGTCAGGTCCCAGTGGCGGTTGCCGTCCAGGTCGGTGAGGGTCAGACCATCGGCGCTGGCCCAGAAAGCGCCCATGGGCAGGTGCTGCCGCGCCACCTCGCTGAACTGGAAGGGCACCCGGTAGCGCCCGGTGAATTGGAGGTCCGACAGGCCTTCGCGCAGCTCTGCGGTGCGCGCCAGCGTTTGAGGCGAACGGACTTGCAGTGCGTGGGACAGGCGCTGCAACCCGGCATAACGCTGGGCCTGTACATCGGGCGGCGCACCGTCTGCGGCGAAGAATTGCGCCTCGTCGTAGCTGTAGCCTGGCACCAGCCGCGCGATGCGTTTGGCCATGCGCGAATGCCCGGCCAGCGAGCGGTGCTTGCCACGGGACAGCAGCAGCCGCCTCCAGGCCTTGCGCAAGGCCACGGGGAGGGTGAGCGCCAGGGCGGCCGAAGCCATCACCAGTTCTGCAGACATGTCATCACACTTTCAAGTTGCGGTGTGACAGTTGTAGGCAACTCCTTTGACACCTCTGTGAAACACCCATGGGCCTGGCCACCTTGCGCGATCGGCTTTTGCTGAACGAAGACCTCAATTTCCTGCTCACCAACCGCATTCCGCGGCATGCCGCCACCCGCTTTGTGGGCTGGTACAGCCGCATTCGCAGTCCGTGGCTGACGCGGCTGACCCTGGTTGTTTGGCGCTGGTTCACGCCCCTGGATTTGTCCGATGCACAGACCACCCGGTTCGACAGCCTGCAGGCCTGCTTCACCCGGGCCTTGAAGCCAGGTGCCCGGGTCTTCGACCCCGATGCCACCGTGGTGTGCAGCCCCAGCGACGGCATCGTGGGGGCTTGTGGGCGGATTGAAGGCACCCAGGTGTTTCAGGCCAAAGGCTTCCCTTATGCGTTGGCCGATTTGCTGGGCTCGGAAGAATTGGCTCGCCAGCATGCACAAGGCACGTATGTGACGTTGCGACTCACTTCAGCCATGTACCACCGCTTCCACGCTCCGGCGGACCTGATGGTGCAGCGGGTGCGCTACCTCAGTGGCGACACCTGGAACGTGAACCCCATTGCCCTGAAGCGGGTGGAGCGGCTGTTTTGCAAGAACGAGCGGGCGGTGATTGAAACCCGCTTGCAGGGCAACCATGACCGGCTGACCCTGGTGCCGGTGGCGGCCATTCTGGTGGCCAGCATCCGTTTGCACGCGCTGGATGTGGTGCGCCACATCCGCGAGCTGGGCCGCCAGCCGGTGGATGTGGACCATGCGCACCCCAGAGGTGAGGAAATGGGGTGGTTCGAGCATGGCTCCACCATCATCGTGTTGGCACCGCCGGGCTTTGAGCTGGCGCCAGGCGTGGGCACCGGGGTTGAATTGCGGGCCGGTCAGCCTTTGCTGCGGCGTGGTGATGCTGCCGCCGAACGGGTGCCTGTGTGACCGGGCACCACGGTCCCGATCCGGCGGGTTCGCGCTACCGGGCGCTGAGGCTGGCGCGGCGCCTCCGCCAGGCCTGGCACCGGCTGGCGCAGACTGACGGCACTGGTGACGCAGCGGTGTATGGAGCCGCCGATGGAGCGGTTGGCAGCGTGACGGGTGGCTTGCGTGTGGCCGACGTGCTGGCCTTGCACGGCTCGGCCTCTGTCGGTGGTCTGCTGCTGTTCTGGGGTTTGTTCAGCCAGCTGCCGGTGGGGGGCGTGGGCAATGTGGCTGCGGTGGCGCTGTGGTGGCTGTCCTGGGGGTGGTGGCAGGGGCAGTTGCTGCCCCGGCTGCCGCAGCGGTTGTTACAAGTCGGGCTGAACCCGGCATGGAGCCTGCGGCTGTTGCGCTGGCTGGCGGTCACCTACCGCCGGGCCGGGTTGTGGCTGCGCCCCCGTTGGCAGGGGTTGCAGCACGGCCCCGATGCCAGGCCCCATGCCGCATGGGCGGTGTGGATCGCGCTGCAAGCCGCCGTGATTTTTTTGCCCCTGCCGCTGGGCAATGTGCTGCCAGGGCTGAGTCTGATGGCGCTGGGGCTGGGCCGTCTGGTGGACGATGGGCTGATGTACCTCGTTTCACTGGGGCTGGGTGTGTTGGGCCTGGTCTACACCGTCTGGCTGGGTGACTGGCTGTGGGTGTGGAGCCAGGACGCTTGGGGCTGGCTGGTGGCGCTGGTTTAACGGGTGTCATTGCTGGCTGCCCGGTGCACTTGTGTCAGGCAAACACCGGCAACTGCCGGAGTCGGCTTTCCAGCGCCAGCAGTTCCTGTGCGGCTTGGTGGGTCACTTGCTGGCCCCAGGGGTCTGAGCGCAGGTTGGCGCCTGCGATCAGCACCAGCTCGCTGTTGCGTTCTACGCCCGTGAGGCGGCGAAACACCACATCGCGGCCCGCCATCAAGGCGCACGATGCGGGCACGATGGCCACACCCAGCCCGTGCCCCACCATGGTCAGCACGCTCATGAACTGGGTGGCGGTGTGCCGCACATCGGGCCGGAAGCCAGCGGCTTCGCATACCGCGGCGGTCTGGTCAAAGTAGTCGCTTTCTGCGTAGCGGGAAAACGCCACAAACCGTTCTTTTTCCAGGGCTGCGGCCTCCAATGCCCTGCCCAATTGCGCCAGTGCATGCGCCCGTGGCAAGGCCACGCAATAGGGGTCGTTCATGGCCATCACCTGTTCGTCGCGGTGGGAGGTGGAGCCGGGGCGGATGAAGCCCATGTCCAGCTCGGCATTGCGAATGGCCTGCAGTTGTCGGGCAGACGGCACCAGCTCCTGCCCTTCGACGCGGGTGACCAGCTGTGCGTGTTGCAGCCGTTGAATCAGGCTGGGCAGCAGTAACTGGGTGGCGGTGGGCACCAGCCCCACGCGCAAGGTGCTGCGTTGCCCGTCGCTCAGCTCGCGGGCGCGTGCCTTGGCCAAGTCGGCCCGCGCCAGGATGGCCCGGGCGTCCTGCAAAAACGCCTGCCCGGCGGGCGTCACGCGCACCCCCCGGTGCAGCCGCACCAGCAGCGGCGTGCCCACTTCGTTCTCCAACTGGCGGATTTGGGCCGACAGCGGCGGCTGGGCGATGAACAGCTTGGCCGCCGCGCGGCTGATGCTGCCCAGCTCGGCCACGGTGACGAAATACCGCAGGTGGCGCAATTCCATGGTGTTTTGGCATACGAAAAAAATATGAAATGAATACTAAATCAGTCTTTTACATATGCCATGTCCGCCTTCAAACTGCCGCCATTGACGCAAAAGGCCCCTCATGAAATCCCTCAGAAAAGTTCACCCCCAGGCAGGACTGGAGTTGCAGGACACCGCCCAGCCCATGCCCGGCGCGGGTGAGGTGTTGGTGCAAGTGCTGGCCACCGGCGTGTGCGGCACCGACCTGCACATTGACAAATGGACGCCCAGCTACCACTTCATGGCACCCACGCTGCCGGTCACCATTGGCCATGAATTTGCGGGTGTGGTGGTGCAATTGGGCGAAGGCGTCACACAGCCTGCCGTGGGCCAGCGGGTGACGGTGCGGCCCTCGGTCACCTGCGGGCGGTGTGATGCCTGCACCAGCGGCCACCCTGACGATTGCACCACCCGCCGTGGCATTGGCGTGGGCCGAGACGGTGCGTTTGCCAGCCATGTGTGCGCCCCGGCACGCAATTGCGTGCCGGTTTCGCCGCAACTCAGCCCCACCGTGGCGGCGCTGGCCGAGCCGCTCACCGTCAGCTGGGAAGCGGTGCGCACCGGCGGTGTGCAACCCGGCGACCGGGTGCTGGTGCTGGGCCCCGGCAACATTGGCCAAGGCATTGCCCTGTTTGCGCGGGAGGCAGGCGCGCAGCATGTGTGCGTGGCCGGCCACAACGACCGGCCCCGCCTGCAGGTGCTGCAGCAACTGGGTTTTGAACATGTGCTCGATTTTTCAGAGCAACCGATGGAGGCGGCTCTTGCCGAAGCCTGCCAAAACGGTGCGTTTGATGTGGTGATCGAGGCCACCGGCTCCGCTGCCGTCATCCAGCCTGCGTTGCAGGCCCTCAAGGTGCGTGGGGTGCTGGTGATTGCGGGCATCCATGCCCAACCGGTGGCGGTGGATTTGACGGCGCTGGTGCGCAAGCACCAGCAAATCCGCGGTTCCTACCGTGCTCCCGAAGCGGCGTGGCCGCAGGTGGTGGCGTTCATGAACCGCAACGAAGCTTTGCTTCAGCACATGGTGACGCACACGGTGGGGTTGTCGGGCGCGGTGCAGGGCTTCGAGCTGGCCCGCAACAAAACCGCCACCAAAGTGATGGTGGTGCCCGACGAAGTCCTGGCAGAGGCCAACCTGTGACTGCATCCGCGAACACGATGGACGGCTTGCCGCCAGGCCCCGCGTTTCTGGCGCTGTGGAACCACATCAACGACGAAACCCGGCGCGAGGAATACGAGCAGTGGCATGCGTTCGAGCATGCGCCCGAGCGGGTGGCCTTGCCCGGCTTTGTGGGCGCAGACCGTTACCGCTCGGTGGGTTCAGACGGGGGCTACTTCACCCTGTACCACCTGGAGGGTTTGCAGGCCTTGCAAACCGAGCTGTACCGGGATGTGTTCACCCACCCCACGCCGTGGTCGGCCCGCATGCGCCCGGTGCTGAGCCAGTTTTACCGACTGCCCTGTGCATGTGCGGGCCAGGTGGGCGCCAGCCGCGCACCGTTTGCGGCCACGTTGCGCTGGAGCCAGGCCACCCCTGTGGCGGTGGCCTTGCAAGCAAGGTTGCAGGCCGAGGTGGATGCGGGCGCCTTGGTGCATGCACAGTGGGGCTGGGCTCCGCCCACCGAGGCGTACTGGCTGGCCAATGTGGCCTCAGACACCGCCCACCACGGCGTGGAGCATGTGGCGGTGCTGCAGCACCACAGCCAGGCGGGTGTGGAGGCTGCGTTGGCCCGCTTGCAGGTGTTTTTGAACCCACAGCCTGATCAGCCCGCTGTGGTGTTGGACGCTGCCCACGTCTACCTGCTCCAGACCCACGTGGACCGCAGCACCGATCTGACCGCGCCCGATGCCGTCACCGGCAGGCGGCCGCCACACACCGCTCTTTTCCATCACTACAACAGAGGATGACCCATGCCTGAAATGAAACCCCCACGTTCACCGTGGCTGCCACATGCCCTGAATGCAGCCCGCACCACTTTGGCCGTGGCCGCCTTTGCCGTATTCGCCACCGGCTTGCCTGCACACAGCCAAACCGCCGAGGCCTGGCCCAGCAAACCCATTCGCATGGTGGTGGGCTACCCGGCGGGTTCGTCCCCCGACATGCAGGCCCGCCTGCTGGCCGAGCCCTTGGGCAAAGCGCTGGGTCAACCGGTGGTGGTGGAAAACCGCCCGGGTGCCAGCGGCAACATTGGCGCAGAAACCATTGCCAAGGCCACCGACGGCCACACCATTGGCGTGGTGGGCAATGGCCCGCTGACCAGTTCGCAGTATCTGTATTCCAAGCTGCCCTACGACGCCAGCACCGACTTTGCACCCCTGGCCCTGATTGGTGCCGCCCCCCTGGTGTGGGTCACGGCCAAAGCCACCCCCGAGCGCACGGTGGCCAGCTACGTACAGCAGTTGCGCAAAGAGGGTGACAAACACACCTATGGCTCCATTGGCCCGGGCTCCGGCGGCCATTTGGGCATGGAGCTGCTGAAGCAGGCGCTGGGCATTGCGCCCCTGCATGTGCCCTACAACGGCGGCCCCGCCATCATCAATGCCATTTTTGGTGGGCATGTGGGCATGAGTCTGTTGCCGGCTTCCACCGTGTCACCGCTGGTGCAGTCGGGCAAGCTGGAGGCCATTGCGGTGACTTCGGCCCAGCGCTCGCCCTTGGCCCCCACGCTGCCGGGCCTGGAGGACATTGGGGTGAAGGGGGTGAACATCGAGGTGTGGAATGCGGTGATGGCTCCGGCCAAAATGCCCGCCGCCGCCCAAAACCGGCTGGCCACCGAGCTGGCCAACATCCTGTCTTCCCGCGACATTCGGCAAAAGCTGCTGGTGCAAGGCTGGCGGGTGGACGACCCCAGCGCCAAGGCACTGCGCGAACGCATCCGGAAAGACTCGGCCAGCTACAAAGACATCATTGCCAAAAACCACATCCGCATCGACTGACGTGCAGGTATGAGACTGGGCTGGGAATTATTTATTTTTTAGGCCTTTGCCACTTGTGTTTGTTAATTGGTTTGCTATGGTTGTTTTGGCTTGTTGCCAGCCGAATCGACCGCCCAGTCTGGGGTGAAGGCTTCAATCAAACCCGCCACCACCTTGGTGGCGGCGGTGTGTTTGCCCTGCTTGGGGTGCGCCAGCGTGACAAAGCGCTGCAACCCCGGGCTGCGCACTTTGGCGGCACGCAGCCTCCCTTGGCGCACCTCTTCGGCAATGGAAAACGGGCCCAGCAGCGCGTGCAAGCCCGGGTCTGCTGCCACCACTTCTTTTTGCAGGCGCAGCGAATCGGCTTCCAGCGTGGCGCTCAATGCAAACCCCATGCTGCGCGCGGTTTCGTCCAGGCTGGAGCGCCAGTGCGATGGCCGCCGTGGCAACACCAGGGGCAAACCTTCCAGCGCCTTGAAGTCAATGGACTTGGCTTGGGCCACTGGTGAATCGGGGTGGCTCACCAGATAGGTGTCCACCGTGCCCAGCAGCACCTCGTCTGGCCCGCTGGGTGCCCGGTACCGGAACAGAATGGCCAGGTCCACCAGCCCCATGTCCAGCAGCGCATCCAGCTCGCTGCCCTGGCCTTCCCGAATGTTCAGGCGAATGTGCGGGTAGTCGGCCTGCAGTTGCCCAAACACCCGCGTCATGAGCGGGTGGGCCGCCGACGGAATGATGCCCAGCTTGACCTCGCCCATGGGCAACCGGGCGGACTGGCGAATGTCGGCCAGCAACTCGTCGCTGTCTTTGAGCCATTTGCGGGCCTTGTGCTGCACATGCTCGCCAAATTCGGTCAGCGTCACCCCGCGCCCGGTGCGCCGGAACAGTGGCGCGCCGCAGGTTTTTTCCAGCTCGGTGATCTGGCGGCTGATGTGCGACTGCACCGTTTGCCGCTGCACCGCCACCTTGGTCAGGCTGCCCAGTTCGGCCACCTCCAGAAACAAACGCAGTTCGTTGATCAGCATATTGATTTGCCTTTTTTGGCATGTCTGAATTCTCTGATTTGATTCTATGCAGATGAATCACCGGTTTCTAGACTTCCGCTCCATGTGCCAAAGCCCTGGTTTTTGAAGGGCGTTCATCGGAAGGAAAAGACATGCGGTTTGCGAGTTTTGAGGTGGGTGGACAAGCCACCTACGGGGTGTGGAAAGACGAAGCCCATTGGGTGCAGGTGCCCGCCGCATTTCAGGCGGTGCATGCTGACCTGAAAGCGGCCATTGCAGCCGGTCAGTTGGCCCAGGCCGCAGCCGCTTGTGAGCAGGCTGGGCACGTGGTGGCGGCTGGTGCGGCCCGGTTGTTGCCCGTCATTCCCAACCCTGGCAAGGTGTTTTGCGTGGGCCTGAACTACAAAACCCATGTGGCCGAAATGAAGCGGCCCGACAGCGACTACCCCGCCATCTTCACCCGCTTTGCCGACAGCCTGAACGCACACGGTGCGCCCTTGCCGCACCCCCGGGAAACCCAGCGTTTCGACTTTGAGGGCGAGCTGGCCGTGGTCATTGGCCAAGGCGGGCGCCACATTTCCCAGGCCGATGCCTGGAACCACATTGCCGGTTACGCCTGCTTCAACGACGGCACCGCCCGCGACTGGCAGCGCCACACCCACCAGTGGACGCCGGGCAAAAACTTCCCGCTCACCGGCCCGCTGGGCCCCTACATGGCCACCCGCGACGAGGTGCCCGATGTCAACCAGCTCACCCTGCAAACCCGGCTCAACGGCCAGGTGATGCAGAAGGCTAGCCTGGCCGACCTGATTTACACGCTGCCCGTGATCATCGAATACCTCTCGGGCTTCACCCGGCTCTCGCCCGGCGACGTGATTGCCACCGGCACCCCAGGCGGTGTGGGCGACAAGCGTGAACCCCCGCTGTACATGAAGGCAGGCGACGTGATCGAGGTCGAAATCACCGGCCTGGGCACGCTGCGCAACACCGTGGCTGCGGCCTGAAGGAGCACACATGGCAAACACAAATACCTCCTTGCGCATTGCCGTGGACATTGGCGGCACCTTCACCGACATGGCCTGCTTTGACGAAGCCACCGGCGCCATCGCTTTTGGCAAGGCGCTGTCTACCCATGGCGAACTGGTCAAGGGCATTCAGAACACGTTGGACGGCGCGGGCATTGACCTGGCCAACGGCTACCTGTTCTTGCACGGCTCCACCATCGCCATCAACACCCTGCTGGAGCGCAACGGGGCCAAAACCGCGCTGCTGATCACTGAGGGCTTCCGGGACATTTACGAAATTGGCCGCGTGAACCGGCCCGATGCGTACAACCTGTTCTTCTCCAAACACGTGCCGCTGGTGCCGCGCTCGCTGCGCCACGAAGTGCCCGAGCGCCTGCGGGCCGATGGCTCGCTGCACAAGCCGCTGGATGAAGACGCCGTGCGCGATCTGGCCCGCCAATTGAAGGGCCAGGGCATTGAAGCCGTGGCGGTGTTGCTATTGCATTCATACCGCAACCCGGCCCATGAGCGCCGCGTGAAGGCCATTCTTCAAAAGGAGTTGCCCGGTGCGTTTGTGACCGCCTCGCACGAGCTGTCGCAGGAGTACCGGGAGTTTGAGCGGGTGTCCACCGCCGTGGCCAACGCCTATGTGGGGCCGCGCGTGTCCGAATACCTGGGCGAGCTCGAAACCCACCTGGAAGACAAAGGCTTTGGCGGCGACTTCTACGCCGTGCAGTCCACCGGCGGCCTGTTTCCGGTGGCCCACGCTCGGCGCGACTGTGTGCGCATGCTCGAATCCGGCCCCGCCGCCGGGGTGATTGGTGCGCAGGCCATTTGCGCCCAGTTGGGTTTGCCCGACTCCATCGCCTTTGACATGGGGGGCACCACCGCCAAGGCCGGGGTCATCAGCGAAGGGCGTCCCCTGACCACCGGCAGCGCCCTGATTGGCGGCTACGAAAAAGCCCTGCCCATCCAGATTCCCATGATGGACATCTTTGAAGTGGGCACCGGCGGTGGCTCCATTGCCCGGCTGGAGCTGGGCAACTCCCTGCGCGTGGGGCCGCAATCGGCGGGCAGCATGCCCGGCCCGGTGTGCTATGGACGCGGCGGCACCGAACCTACCGTGACCGATGCCAACCTGATTCTGGGCCGGCTGGACGAACACAACTTCCTGGGCGGCGAAATGCCGCTGTACCTGGACCGTGCCCGCCAAGCGATGGAAACCCAAGTGGCCACGCCCCTGGGGCTGGATGCCACCAAGGCCGCCGACGGCATTTTGCGCATCGCGGTCACGCAAATGTCCCACGCGGTCAAGGCCGTCACCACCGAGCGTGGGCTGGATGCTGGCAGTTTCACCATGGTGGTGTACGGCGGGGCGGGGCCGCTGCACGCCTCGGCCATTGCGCGGGAAATCGGCATCCGCAAGGTGCTGGTTCCGCATGCACCGGGGTACTTCTCGGCCTACGGCATGTTGTTTTCCGACTTGCGGTACGACTACGTGCGCTCGGTGTTTCGGCGGTTGGATGGGTTGTCGTTTGACGAAATCGAGGCCATCTACGCCGACATGGAAAACGAAGGCCGGGCGGCCATTGGGGCCTCGCAAATCAGCCCCGAAGAACTGGTGTTCGAGCGCGCGGCCGACATGCGCTACTTTGGCCAGGAGCACGCCGTCACGGTGGACTTGCCCCATGTGTTCTTCCAGAACCAGGACCGTGCCGCCATCAAAAACCACTTCGACGAGGTGCACAAGGTGCGCTACGGCACCTCGGCCCCCAAAGAGGCGGCCGACATCGTCAGCCTGCGCGTGACGGTGCTGGGCCGCATGAAAAAGCCACCCCGCAATGCGGTGGTCGAAGGGCTGGCGGCTCCCGATGCCCAGGCCTTGCGCGCTCACAAGCCGGTGTATTTCCGCAGCGCAGGGCAATACGTGGCCACCCCCGTGTTCAAGCGCGAGCGGCTCAAGAGCGGCAACCTGATTGAAGGCCCTGCGCTGGTGGAGGAGCACGCCTCCACCACCGTCGTCCAGCCGGGTGACACCGTGAAGGTCGACCTCTACGGCAACCTGCAAATTTCCATTGGGAGCGACAGAAATTAAGACGCCCCCCGAAGCGCCTGCGGCGCCTCCCCCCACTGGGGGGGCAGGCCAGCCGCTTCGGAGCGGCCGTGCGCAGCGGCCTCTGGCAGCGGAAAAAAGCAGAGCGTGTGCATTACACAAAGGACATGACATGACCACCACAGAAACCAAGACCGTCGATCCGGTCATTGTTGAAATCGTGCGCAACGGCTTGTATGCCGTGACCGAGGAGATGAAAACCAACCTCATGCGCACGGCCTACAACCTCATCATTTACGAGGCGCTGGACTTCACCGTGGGCCTGTTCACCCGCGAAGGCGACACCGTGTCCATCGGGCTGGGCTTGCCCATGTTTATCCGCGGCATGTCCGAGACGGTCAAGGCCAAAATCCGCCACTTCGGGTACGAGAACATCCACCCCGGCGACATCCTGGTCACCAACGATGCCTACACCACCGGCAGTCACCTGAACCATTTCACCTTCACCATGCCGGTGTTCCACGGGGGCGAACTGATTGGCTTTACCTGCTGCATGGCGCACTGGCTGGATGTGGGCGGCAGCCTGGGCCAGATCACCACCGACATTTTTTCGGAGGGCATCCAGGTGCCCATCGTCAAGTACCAGTCGGCGGGCAAGGTCAACCAGGATTTGGTGGACATCATCGCCATGAACGTGCGCATGCCCGAACGGGCACTGGGCGATTTGCGCGCCCAAATCACCGCCATCACCACCGGCGAGCGCCGCTTTCTGGAACTGGTGCAACGCTACGGCAACGGGGCGGTGCAGGCCTCCATCCTGCAGATCATGGATGCGTCGGAGGCCCTGGCCCGGCAAAACACCCTGTCCATTCCCGACGGGGTGTACGAGGCCGAATCCTTCATGGACGACGACGGGCTGGAGGTGGGCAAGCGCATTCCCATTCGCGTCAAGGTCACGGTGAAGGGCGATGAAATGGAGGTGGACCTGTCTGACGTCAGCCGCCAGGTGAAAGGGTTTTACAACTCGGGCTTCACCACCGGCATTGCCTGTGCCCAGGTGGCCTACAAGTGCCTGACCACCCCCACCGATTACCCGGTGAACGACGGGAGCTTTCGCCCGCTGAAAGTGATCATGCCCATGGGCACCGTCATTAGCGCCGAGCGCCCCTACCCCATGCGGGTGTGGATGACCTTCCCCATGACGGTCATCGACACCATCTTCAAGGCGCTGGCACCGGCCATTCCGCACCGCTCCATTGCCGGCCACCATGCCGACCTGGTGTTTCCCAACATCCACGGCATATCGCCGGAAGACGGCCGCCTGTTCATTGTGGGCATTGGCCCATTGGGCGGTGGCTGGGGGGCCAAGAGCCGGGAAGACGGGGTGTCGGTCACCGTGTGCATCAACGATGGCGACACCCACAACAGCCCCACCGAGCAACTGGAGGCCAAGTACCCGGTGCTGGTGGAAAGCTACCGCATCCGCGAAGATAGCGGTGGTGCGGGCGAACACCGGGGCGGGCTGGGTGCCGAAATGGTGGTGCAGGCGTTGTCGCCGTTTTCGGTCACCACCCGCATTGACCGCATGCACTGCAAGCCCTGGGGCCTGGAGGGCGGTGGCGAGGCGGCGGGCAACGGCATTGCCATTCGCCGCCAGGGCGCCTGGAACAGCGATTTGCCCAACGCCAAAATTTTCAACGTGCGGCTGGAGCGGGGCGATGCCTACAAGATGCTCTCGGGCGGTGGCGGCGGTTTTGGAAACCCGCACCTGCGCCCGGTGGACAAGGTACAGCACGACGTGCAGGAAGGCTATGTGAGCCCGGCTGCCGCTGAGGCGTTGTACGGGGTGGTGCTGCATGCAGACGGCACGGTGAACACCGCCGCCACCGAGCAGCGCCGCGCGGCAGCCACCCACTGAGCGCGTTCCGGCCATGACCTCCACCCAGCTTGAGGCCGCACGCCTGGCCGACCTGTGGCACCGGCTGTCCAGCCAGCATGTGGCGCTGGGCTGCTCCTGCACCATGGCGGGCCTGAGCGTCTCGCTCGAAGATTTCGAGCGAGACATTGGCGACTATCTCTGGGCCGAGGGCGAACGGCTGGGGGAGGCTGCTGCCGTGGCGTTGCTGCTAGCCAGCGGACCCATGCGGACCCAAGAGCACCCCATTCGGGATGTGCTGTGTCGGCTGCAAGAAGCCGATGCCGACGCTCAAGCCGCCGGCTGGCTGCTGGCCCGTCTGAGCAAAACACTCGATTCATATGCAGCCCTGCATGGCCCCGTGCAGGAAGCGCCGCTGTTCGGAGGCTCCCGCCAATGGGGGCGGGCCTACCGCACCTGATTCACCTTCCGTCATTGCTTCCACCACCTGAAAAACGAGAGACACACCATGCGTATCCACACCCACCTGATTCACGCAATGGCCACTGCTGTGCTGGCCATCGGTTGCACCGGTGTTCTGGCTCAAGGCAAGTTCCCCGATGGCCCCTTGAAAATGATTGTTCCGTTTGCAGCCGGAGGCGGAGTGGACAACGCCGCCCGCCTGGTGGCCAAGCAAATGCAAGCCAACCTGAATGTGCCCATCATTGTGGAAAACCGACCAGGAGCGAACGGCTCCATCGGTGGCAAGGCGGTGCAATTGGCGGCTCCCGATGGCACCCAATTGCTGTTTTCCGCCTCCACCCATGTGCTGGCCAAGTACGTGATGGCCACGCCGCCCTACGACCCGCTGGCCGATTTCAGCTACGTGGCCCGTGTAGGGGAGGCCCCGCTGCTGATGGTGATTTCACCCAGCCTGCCACCTGTGAAGCTGAAAGAGGTGATGGAAGCCGTCAAGGCCCAGCCTGACCGCTGGACGGCGGGCTTGCCCGCGCTGGGGGCTGCCAGCCATCTGGGTACGCTCATGTTTGCCAAAAACGCCAGTGCCACCCTGACCACGGCGGTCTACAAGGGCACGGCTCCGGCCTTGACCGATGTGGCGGGCGGGCATGCACAAATCCTCATCGACTCCATCATTTCATTGCAGGGCATGGCCAAGAGCGGCAAGGTCAAGCCCATCGTGGTCACTTCGGCCAAGCGCAGCTCGGTCATGCCGCAGGTGCCCACGGCGGTGGAAAGTGGCTTCCCGAGCTTTGTCACCACCTCCTGGTACGGCATTTGGGCACCCAAAGGCACGCCGGATGACCGAGTCCAGTTTTTGAACAAAGCCGCCAACGACGCCGTGCGGCAGCTGGCGAAGGCGGGTGCGTTCGAGCCCTTGGGCATTGAACCCATCACGGAAACGGTGGAGGAATTCAAAAAATTCACCGCCAGCTATGTGGCAGAAAGTGCCGATTTGCTGAAAGGCGCAGGCTTCAAGCCCGAGTGAGGTCTGCCGCTTGCCGTAGAGTCCCTGCAACGGGGCGGTGTCGAGCCGGGTGCGAGTGGCGCCTGTGCGCTGGCTCTGGGGAAGCACGGTCTTCATGAAGATTGACTTTGACGGCATACAGGCCTTCGTGGCTGTGGCAGACCAAGGCAGCTTTGTCAAAGCGGCCGAAGAGCTGCACATCACCCAAACCGCCCTGACCCGGCGCATTCAGAAGCTGGAGGCCTACCTCAGCCTGGTGCTGCTCGCCCGCACCACCCGGCGCATGGAGCTCACCCCGGTGGGGCGCGATTTTTTGCCCCGTGCCCGCAAACTCGTGCAGGACATGACAGCCGCAGTCGAGCGGCTGAAGGACATGTCCCAAAACGCCAGTGGGGATTTTTCGCTGGCGTGTATTCCTTCCATGACCTCGCATGTGCTGCCGGAACTCATTCGCCGGTATGCCGAGCAGCACCCGGGCAACCGCATTCGCCTGCTCGATGGTTCGTCCACCGAAGTGCGCGAGGCGGTGCTGAGTGGTCAAGCCGAAATGGGCATTGCCATCGAGGGTGAGCGCCATGCCAGCTTGACGGAGACGCTCCTTTTTTCCGATCCGCTGGTGTTCATCTGCAAAACCCCGCACAGCCTCCAGCACCGCAAAACCGTGACTTGGGCCGACATGAAGGACACCGAGCTGATCGGCGTCAGCAGCTTCATGGCCACCCGCATGGCCATGGACTATCAGTTGGCCAAGCGGGGCATTCGGTTGCGCAGCCAGTACGAGGTGCAGCACCATGCCACGGCGGTGAATCTGGTGGCCGCCGGGGTGGGGAGTGCCATCCTGCCGGCTTCCACCTTCAAGGACGGAGACCGGCCGGGCGTGCTCAAAATCACCCTCACCCAACCGGTGGTGCGGCGCAATGTGGTGCTGATTCAACCGGCGCAGGCGGTGCTTTCTCCGGCGGCTGCAGCGTTTGTGCATCTCATGTTATCTATGCTTCAGTCGCAATAATGAAGCCCAATGATTCATTTAACAAAACAATGATCTGCTGAAAGAATCTGGCCCCAACTGCAAGGAGACAGATGTTCATGCACACCGATGTGCTGGTGATTGGCGGCGGCAATGCCGCGTTGTGCGCCGCGTTGATGGCGGCCGAGGCTGGGGCCAGCGTCCAATTGCTGGAAGCCGCGCCGCGCGAATGGCGGGGTGGCAATTCCAGCCACACCCGCAACCTGCGCTGCATGCACGATGCTCCGCAAGATGTGCTGGTGGAGGCCTACCCGGAAGAAGAGTTCTGGCAAGACCTGCTGAAGGTCACTGGCGGCCAAACCAACGAGCACCTGGCGCGCATGGTCATCCGACATTCGTCGGTTTGCCGGGGCTGGATGCGCCACAACGGCGTTCACTTTCAGCCCCCCCTGTCGGGCGCGCTGCATGTGGCGCGCACCAATGCGTTTTTCATGGGCGGGGGCAAGGCGCTGGTCAATGCGTACTACCGCAGTGCCGAACAACGTGGCGTCCAGGTTCACTACAACGCACCGGTGGACCGGCTGGAGCTGGACGGTGGCCGTTTTGTCGCTGCGCATGTGGGTGGCGAGCGCATCACCGCCAAGGCCTGTGTGCTGGCGGCCGGGGGCTTTGAGTCCAACCGCGAATGGTTGCGCGAAGCCTGGGGCCAGAACGAGCGGGGCGAATGGCCTGCAGACCAATTCCTCATCCGGGGCACCCGCTTCAACCAGGGCACGCTGCTGCGCCACCTGTTGGATGACCATGGGGTGGACCGCATTGGCGACCCCACGCAGGCCCACATGGTGGCCATCGACGCCCGTGCACCCCTGTACGACGGGGGCATTTGCACCCGCATCGACTGCGTGTCGCTGGGCGTGGTGGTCAACCGCGATGGGCAGCGGTTTTACGACGAAGGCGAAGACTTCTGGCCCAAGCGCTATGCCATCTGGGGGCGGCTGGTGGCCCAGCAACCTGGGCAAATAGCCTATTCGGTCATTGATTCCAAAGCCATTGGCCGGTTCATGCCGCCGGTGTTCCCGGGCGTGCAGGCCCAAACCCTGCCCGAGCTGGCACAACACATCGGGGTGGATGTGAACACCTTCATGCAAACCCTGAACACCTACAACGCAGGCTGCCAAGTGGGCCAGTTTGACCACACGCAGCTGGACAACTGCCACACCCAAGGCGTGGCACCCGCCAAAACCCACTGGGCTCGCCCCATCGATACCGCGCCGTTTTATGCCTATGCCGTACGCCCTGGGGTCACCTTCACTTACTTGGGCCTGCACACCGACGACACGGCGGCTGCCCGCTTCCAGTCCAACCCCAGCGCCAACCTGTTTGTGGCGGGAGAAATGATGGCGGGCAATGTGCTGGGCAAGGGCTACACCGCTGGGGTGGGCATGTCGATTGGCACCGCGTTTGGCCGCATTGCCGGCGTGAATGCCGCCCGCGCCGCCAAAGGCCTGGCAGCCGAGCCTGCCAACCGCATGGCGGCACTGTGGGAGGAGGGGCACCATGCAGTCGCTTGACGCCCTGACCCGCGATGCCAAAGCCCTGGCCAACGGCGAGCCGGTGGCGCTGACGCCCGCTGAAACCGAAGTGGCACGGCAAATGCAAATTTGCAATGCCTGCCGCTACTGCGAAGGGTTTTGCGCCGTGTTTCCGGCCATGACGCGCCGCCTGGCCTTTGGCAAAGCCGATGTGCACTTTCTGGCCAACCTGTGCCACAACTGCGGGGCCTGTCTGCACGCCTGCCAGTACGCGCCACCGCATGAATTTGCCATCAACGTGCCGCAGGCCATGGCCCAGGTACGGGGCCAAACCTATGCCGACTACGCCTGGCCCGCCCCCATGGGCCGGCTGTACCAGCGCAATGGCCTGGCGCTGTCGGTGGCACTGGCGGCATCGCTGGCGGTGTTTCTGGTGTTGGCCGCAGCCCGCCATGGCGGCATGGCAGCGCTTTTGAGCGCAGACGGGCATTTTTACAACCTGTTTCCCCACAACCTGCTGGTGGGCCTGTTTGCCCCGGTGTTGGCGTGGGTGGTGCTGGCTCTGGGGATGGGCGTGCGCCGCTTTTGGCGCGATGTGACGCCCGCCACCAGCGGTGCTCCAGTGAACGGCCCCGCCGCGGTGGAGGCCACCCACGATGTGCTGCGCCTCAAGTACCTGGACGGCGGACATGGCGACGGTTGCCACAACGCAGACGATGCCTACACCCTCTCGCGCCGCCGCTTTCACCACTTGACGTTCTATGGGTTTTTGCTGTGTTTTGCGGCCACCAGCGTGGCCACGCTGCAGCACTACCTGCTGGGCATGGCGGCGCCGTATGACCTGCCATCCCTGCCCAAGCTGCTGGGCGTGGCGGGCGGGTTGAGCTTGCTGGTGGGCACGGCGGGTTTGTGGCACCTGAACCTGAATCGCCACCCCCAGCATGGCGACGCCGCCCAAAAGCCCATGGACCTGGGGTTCATCGCCCTGCTGTTTGCCACCAGCTTCAGCGGGCTGGCTTTGTGGCTGGCGCGCGGCTCGGTGGGGCAGGGCCTGTGGCTGTGCCTGCACCTGGGCATAGTGATGGCGCTGTTCCTGACCCTGCCCTACGGCAAGTTTGCTCACGGCATTTTCAGAACCGCCGCTCTGCTGCGCCATGCGGTGGAAAAGCGCCAACCCAACCCCATTGGCCTGGGGGCCGATTGACCTGTTCCATATTCCAAATCGACGGAGACAACCATGACCAAACGACTGTTTTTGAAAGCCGCACAAAGTGCCTGTGCCGCTGCGGCACTGTGCATGCTGGTGGGTGTGCCTGCCCATGCGCAGGACTTCCCCATCAAAAAGCCCGTCACCATCGTGGTGGGCTTTGCGGCGGGCGGGGCGGCCGATGCGGCCGCCCGCATCATTGCGAAAAAGCTGGGGGAGAACATCGGTGTGCCCGTCGTTATCGACAACCGGGCGGGTGCGGGTGGCAACATCGCGCACCAGTACATGGCCAAAAGTGCGCCGGCCGATGGCAGCGTGATTCTGTTCGGCTCGGTCGGTCCGTTGTCGATTGCGCCCCATCTCATGAAAGTGGGGTACGACCCGGTGAAAGACCTGGCTCCGCTCACCATGGGCGTCAACTTTCCCAATGTGCTGGTGGTGAATGCCGACCTGAAGATCAAGACGTTTGCCGAGTTCATTGCCTATGCCAAGGCCAACCCCGGCAAGCTGGAGTACGCATCCACCGGAGCAGGCTCCGCCTCTCACCTGGCGGGCGAGCTGCTGGATGACATGGCCAAAATCGACACCGTGCATGTGCCCTACAAAGGTGGCGCACCGGCTCTGCAAGACCTGATTGGCGGTCGCGTGGCCAGCTACTACTCCACACTCAGCACCGCTCAACCCCACATTCAATCGGGCAAGCTGTTGCCGCTGGCTGCCACCGGCCTCAAGCGCCATCCGCAAATGCCGAACATTCCCACCATTGCCGAATCGGGTTACCCGGGGTACACCGCCACCAACTGGTATGCGTTTGTCACGTCGTCCAAAGTGCCCACGCCCATGCTGGACCGGTGGAATACCGAATTGGTCAAGGTGTTGAAAACCCCGGAAGTGATTCAGGAATTGAACCAGCACGGCATGCCGCCCCAGCCGGGCACACGCGAGGAGTTGGCCAAGGAAATCGAGCGCGAATCGCTGACTTGGGGGCGGGTGATCCGGGACCGGAAAATCACCGTCCAGTGACACCCACCTGATGCCTTTTTACACACACAACAACGAACGAGACACACCATGAACCTGTTTTCACCATTCACCCGCCGCCTGTTTGCAGGCACTTTGGTGGCCTTTGCCCTGGCCCAATCCGCATGGGCGGGTGAAATCCGGGTGGTCACATCCGGTGCTTTCACCGAGGCCTACAAAAAGCTGGTTCCTATTTTTGAGGCGGCTTCGGGGCACAAGGTCATCAGTTCGTATGGCGCATCCATTGGTAAGGCGCCCGACTCCATTCCCAGCCGGTTCGAGCGCGGCGAGGCATTTGACTTGGTGATTCTTTCCGAAGGGGGGCTGGAAGCGCTGATGCAGCAGGGCAAGTTGGTGAAAGGCTCGCGGGTGGATGTGGTGCGTTCCCAAATTGGCGCTGCGGTGCGCAAAGGCACGCCCAAGCCCGACATCAGCACCGTGGCGGCCTTGCGCCAAACGTTGCTGGATGCCAAGTCGGTGGCGTATTCGGCCAGCGCCAGTGGCACATACCTGTCCACCGAGCTGTTTGCCAAGCTGGGCGTGCAAGACCGGCTGGCAGTGACTGGCAAAAAAATCTTCAGTGAGCGGGTGGGCACGGTGGTGGCCCGTGGCGATGCGGAGCTGGGTTTTCAGCAGGTGAGCGAGTTGATTTACTTCAAAGAACTGGACTTCATTGGCACCCTGCCCGACGAAGTGCAGCAAACCATCTTTTTTTCTGCCGCATTGGTGGAGGGGGCCAAGCAGGCCGATCTGGCCCGTCAATTGCTGGGTTTTCTGACGTCACCTGCGGTGGGCGACATCGTCAAAGCCACCGGACTGGACCCGGTGTATCCCGCAGCCGCATCGACACCCGCCAAAGCCCAGTGACACCGATCGTCAGGTGGTTTTCTCGTCCAACGACGGCGCATCGGTTTCCAGGTGCGCCACGTCGTCCCAGCCCACCAGCGTCAGGCTCTCGGGGGTCCACAGCAGCCGGTTGATGGCTGCATTTTTCAGTTGCCAGCTGCGGGGTGCTTGCAGTTCCAACCCCGTGGCTGCGCGGTAAAACGCATCCAACACACCACCGTGGGCCACCAATGCCACTTGTTGGCCCATGTGGCGGGCAGCCAGTTCATTCAAGGCGGCCAACACCCGTGCCCGTAGCGTCACCAGCGATTCACCGTCCTGTGGAGTCCACTCCGGTTGACGGGTGCGCCACAACACCGCCTCTGCGGGATGGTGGGTTTCTATTTCCAGCCAGGTCTTGCCCTCCAGGTGGCCAAAGTGGCGCTCACGCAGCCTCGTGTCGGCCACCACGGTCAGTCCGTGAGGCTGGGCCACGGCCTGGGCGGTGTGCCAGGCCCGCTGCAGGTCGCTGGCATACACCGCAGCCAACGATTCACCCGCCAGCGCCTCGCCCAGTTGGCGGGCCTGCCACAGGCCGGTGGGGTTGAGGGGAATGTCGGTGTGGCCCTGGATGCGGGTGTCCTGATTCCAGGCGGTTTCGCCGTGGCGTAAAACAAGAAGGCGTGTGGCTTGCAAAGTTGTATTCCTGGTGTCAACGGGAAATGTGTGGTTTGGCGCGAGCTGATGCCGACTTTACTGGTCTGACTGGGTATTGGCGGTACCATGCCTTTCAGTAACCCCACTTCGCTGGCGGCAGTCAGCAGTTTGCAGCCTCATGACAGACCCCCGCATTTCCACGCCCACGCAGCACCTGCTGTTCGATGCGGCGGCTCGCAATCCATTGGACACCCCTGGCCTGCTGGCACAACTGGTGGGCGCCCTGGGCAATGGCGTGTGGGATTGGGACTTGCTGGCGGACAAGGTGGATTATTGCCCTCGCTTCCGGGCGATGCTGGGATACGACAGGGACCATGAGTTCACAACCCTGTTCAGCTTCCGCAGCCACTTGCACCCGGATGACGTAGCCAAAACCCTTCCGCTCATCCACCAGACGCTGGATGGTGAGCGGCCTTTGTTCGATGCCACCTACCGTTTGCGCCTGGTTTCGGGTCAATACCGGTGGTTTCAAGGGCGCGGTGCGGTTCTGCGAAGTGCGGAAGGCAAGGCCTTGCGCTTTACCGGTGTGCTGGTGGACGCGCAAGCCCGAGTGGAAGCGGAGCAGCAGCGCCAACAGCGTGAACAGGCCCAGCGCCTGCGCCTTCGGCAAGATGCCTTGGCTGAGTGGAGCCGGTGCCTCGCACCTGGTTTGGCACTGCTGCAGAAGCAAACCCCTCATGCTGCCTGGCGCTCTCTGCCCCAGTTTTTAAAGGCTTTGGCCGGAAAACAAGCCCAGCACCTGGAGATGCTGGATCTGCGTGAACAAGTGCCTGCTTGGGTGGATGCCATCCAACCACTGGCACCCGCGCATGTGCGCTGGGCGGTTCAGGTGGAACGGTCGCGTCCGTTGCCTGTGTTTCTGGATCGGGACAACCTGCGTCTGGTGCTGGATGTACTGTGTACCAATGCTTGGCAAGCCGTGGCCGAAACCGGTGGCGAGGTGCGGGTGGTCGTGGCCGCTGACGCTGAAGGCTCGGGCTTGGAGGTGGCGGTGCGCGACAACGGCATGGGCATTTCCAGCGAGGTGTCGGGTCGGGTATTTGAGCCGTTTTTCACCACTCGCCCCATGGGGCAGGGTTGGGGGCTGGGCTTGTCGGTGGCTCGTCAGTTGGCCAAGCTGTTCCAGGGGCGGTTGACCCTGACCAGCCAGCCAGGCGAAGGCTCCGAGGTCCGTTTGTGGTTACCCATGGTGCAAGTTCCGGCAACCAGTGGTCGGACGCCCAAAGCCCATGCCACAGGGACTTCGGCCTGGGGCGATTTGCCGGAACCCGCTTCTGAGAAGCGTCAAATGGCCGACCCGGTACCGCAGGGAACGCTCGCGAATGGGCCCCGACACGTGGTGTACGTGGATGACTACGAAGCCATGGTGTACCTCATGTCGCGCATGCTGACCCGGCGAGGCCATCGGGTGACCGCCTTTGAGCGCGCCACCGATGCGATTGCCCACCTGCGCACACAGGGCCAGGATGTGGACCTGCTGGTGAGCGACTACAACATGCCGGGTTTGAGCGGGTTGGATGTGGTTCGCCAAGCCGCCGTGTTGTGCCCGGGGCTGCCTGCGGTGCTGACGTCTGGGCATGTCACGCCCTCGATGGAGGCCGAGGCTCAGGCTGAGGGGGTGCTGCAGGTGCTCAACCGGCAGGACAGCGTGGAAGAACAGGTAGAGGCCATTGTTCGGCTGCTGGGCACCTTGCCATTGCGCAGTGGCAAGGCGGGTTGACTCGCCGTACCCGGTGGATGCCTCTGACGATTTACCGAGGAATGTCGACGTTGATGACACGCGGGCCCGCTGGGGGTTTTGGAAATTCGGCCAGGGCAGCCTGGACCATGGCTTGCCAGATGATGGGACTGTTGTTCCAGCGGCCATCATGGCGGGCTTGGGTTTCGTAAGCCACTTCACCCCGGGTGTTGTCACGCACCACCACCGACACCGAACGCAGGTGATAGGGTTGCTCCATGAAGGCACCCAGCGCCATGCTGCGCCGCGTATTGGTGACTTCCCAAGGTGCTCTTGGCAGGGCAGTGTGGCTGGCCGTCACGCTCACCCGCCATTGCGCAGCGTCTGGATTCAAGCGCCACCCGGCAGAGGCCAAGGTGGTGGCCACCGCCTGCTCCAGATCTGCTTGCAGCTGCAAGGGATATGGCACCACCTCTTGTGAGGGGGTTCTTTCAAAACGATAGCTGACATTGCCTGTCAATGGAGCGGTCAGGCCCCATTTTGTATGGGAATCGACCTGGTTGTCGACGCGCATCACGCCGCAGCCAGACAACAACCCGACAGTGGCACAGCCAAGAACAAGCCAAGTTCGCATGATTCAACCTCAGGCAGGTGTGAGTTGCACCACCTGCACGGCGGGCAGGCTGGGTGGGTGGAGGGGCAGATCTTCGTGGTCGAAGGCCATGTCGCCATCGGTGCTGGGCACGCCGGTGGGGGCAATGGTTTCGAACGGGAACAGCTGGCGGTCCATCAGGTGGCTGGGCACCGTGTTTTGCAGGGCATGCAGCATGTTGTCCAGTCGGCCGGGGAATTTCTTCTCCCAGTCGGCCAGCATCAGGTTGACCTGGGCGCGCTGCAGGTTTTCCTGGCTGCCGCACAGGGTGCAGGGAATGATGGGGAATTCCTTCACCTGCGCCCAGCGGATCAGGTCTTTCTCGGCCACGTAAGCCAGCGGGCGGATGACGGTATGCCGCCCGTCGTCGCTCACCAGCTTGGGCGGCATACCTTTGAGCTTGCCGCCAAAAAACATGTTCAGCATGAGCGTGGCCAGAATGTCGTTGCGGTGGTGGCCCAGCGCAATTTTGGTGGCCCCCAGTTCGCTGGCCACCCGGTACAGAATGCCCCGGCGCAGGCGGCTGCACAGGCTGCACATGGTTTTTCCGGGTTCAATCTTTTCCTTGACGATGGAATAGGTGTCCTGGTTTTCAATGTGGAACGGCACGCCCAGTTTCGTCAGATACTCGGGCAGGATGTGCGCCGGAAAGCCGGGTTGTTTCTGGTCGAGGTTGACGGCAATCAGGTCGAAATGCACGGGCGCACGGGCTTGCAGCTTGAGCAGGATGTCCAGCAGGCCATAACTGTCTTTGCCGCCCGACAGGCACACCATCACCTTGTCGCCTTCGCCAATCATGTTGTAGTCAATGATGGCTTCGCCCACTTGGCGGCACAGGCGTTTTTCGAGTTTGTGGTTTTCGCGTTCGATGTTCATGATCTGAATGTCCGAGAGGTGGGCTCACGACTCCTCGGTCGTGGTGTCCAACTCTCCAAAACGGTCCCACAGCGCAGTTTTGAACCAGTTGGGCATGAGGTTGTGCCGCATTTCCAGTTCTTCGCCATCTGTGGCTTCGGCTACCCAGAGCCTGTCATGGCTGGAGTTGTCGAAAAAATAGGCTCTGCTGGAGCAGGCGACGGCATCTATGAGTAAATCCAAAGACGCTTGGTAGCGTGTGACGATTTTGTCGGTGGGCACCGAATGCCCACCCGACGCCACGCGCTGGCGCACGAAATCGGACAGAACCGATGCCCAATAAGAATTGACAGCAACCGCCCCAAACTTCAGCAAGCCCTCGTCCCATGCGAGTTGTTCGACTTGGTGTATCAGGCCAGCCCGATCCAGCAGGGGGGATGCCCGGAGAAACTCCCAAACTGCATCGGCCTGTGTGTGAACCGAAAAATCGCTGAAGCGGATGCCACCGTCGCGTTTGATGGCGAGTTCCATCTCGTCGGGGTTGATGTACACCCCCAGCCATTCTGGTGGAATGACACCTTTGATGGTGCTTTTGCCCGACCCGTTGGGGCCTGCAAACATACGCAAACGGGGCTTGGGGTCTGCCATCAGCGAGCAGGGCGGCTTCGAAACCGCTTCAGGCCCAGCGTGACCGGTGTGGGCGGCGCAATGTTGCCAATGACGGTATGCGTGCCATCCAGTTTGACTTTCAGCAGGTGCCCACCCACAGCTTCTATGACCATGCCATGTCGTGTCAGTGCCTGGAAATACGCTTGCTGGATGGCCCCACGGGCCAATTCAGGGATGCTGGTTTCCAAATGCGAGAGGGCTGCTTCAGTGAGGGCTTCCATGGGGCATGCAGGTCGGTGTGTGGTGTGCATTATCCGGCCGTGTGCCGAAAACCCCCAACCATGCGTCGCACCGCCAGCACCTGCTGTGCCCAAAAGCCCTGGCCATAGTCGTGGCCACCGTGTTCAGGCAGTTGGTCCTGGATGCCGGTGGGGCCCACTTGCGTCCGGTAGCGGGCGGTGCCCATCAGCAAATCCCACACCGGGAAGGTCACACCGAAGTTGCAGCCGTGCAATCGGTTGCCAGCGGGAATGTGCGCATCCACGTCGATGCCGTGGTGCACCCGGTGGAAGGTGGGGCTGACCAGCAGCCGCTCGCCCAGCCAGCCAAAGCCCAGGCGCAGGTTGGCGTGGGAGAGGGATTCCATCATTTTGCTCAGCACAATGAGGGTGACGAACTGGTCGGTGGGCACGCCGATGAGTCGGGCCAGGAGGGCAAACAGGGTGTCGGCCAGCAGCATGTCGAGCAGGTGGTTGCGGCTGTCGCTCCACGCCGTCATGTGCTGCTGGCTGTGGTGTACGGCGTGCAGGGCCCACCACCATTCCCAACGGTGCTGTGCCCGGTGAATGGCGTAGCCTGCTGCATCCAGCACCAGCATGTACACCGCAAACCCAAACAGCGCATGGTCGGTGACGCCGGGCCACAGCGTGGCTACCGCCTGGTCGAGGTGCCAGCCGTTGAAGCCCTGGGTGGTGAGCCAGCCGAACAGGGTGCGCAACGCAGGCTCTACCAGGAAAAACAGTGCCAATCGCATGATGCCCAACCGGTCCAGCAGGGTATAGACCACGTCTGTTGCAATGGCTTGGCGGCGCAGCTTGCACTGGGTGGGGTTGATGGGGCGGACCTCGAACGGGCGCAGGCGCTCCAGCGGCACCAGCACCCCGGCGATGAGGGCCATTTGCAACAGGCCCAGCAACAGCCACTGGGTGGCGAGGTAGCCATCGGCCGCATAGGCTGTCAGGCCCAGTGGTGCCAGCAGGGGTTGGATGGCCTGGGTGAACAGCCAGTCCTGCGCGAGATCGAACGCTTCGCCCAGGGTTTCCCACATGTGTTCCAGCCAGGCCAGAGCGGTGGCCATGGCTGCGTCGGGCGTTGTATCGGTCGTTGTGTTGGGCGCGATCATGGCCGTGGGGCCTGGCGGGCAAAGGCTGCGCCCAATTGGGGGTGGTTGCGCAGGGTTTCAAAGCAGAAGCCGCGGTCTTTCAGCCCCACGAGGAGCGGCTCCAGCACGGCGGGTGCCCACGGGTCTTTGCGTGACCAGATGCCCAGGTGGGCCAGCAGAATGTCGCCAGATTGGATGTTGCGCAGTGCCTGCTTCAACAAATGCGCATTGGGGGCTTGCTCGCTGGAGAGTTCGTCGCCCAGGAAGCCTGCTGGTGACCAGCCCACATGGGTGTAGCCGCACTGGCGGGCGGCTTGCAGCAGGGCTTTGGAGGTTTTGCCACCGGGTGCACGGAAGGCGGCGGACATGCGCTGGCCGGTCATGGCTTCGAACCGGTCGGCACTGCGGTTGAGTTCGCGGCAGTACTCGGCAGGGGTCATGCGAAAGGTTTCACCGTTGCGTGGCCCGGCGCTGGGGCGGACGGTGAAGCTGCCGTCCGCTCGGTCGGCCTTCCAGTAGGTGTGGTCGAAGGTGTGGGTGGCGAAGGCGTGGCCTTCGGTGGCGCGGGCACGCCACCAGGGAGCCCACTGGTCGTCCAGGCTGGTGCCACCGGTTTGGGTGGGTTCGTTGGCCAAAAAGAACGTGGCCTTCACGTTCTGGCGGTTGAGCACCTCCGCAATCAGCGGGGCCACGCCCATGTGGCCGGTGTCCAGCGTGAGGTAGACCGGGTGCTGGCAGGCCGGGGTGGCCGCCAGCGCCGGAGCGTGGGGAATGGCCCACGCGAGCGCCACCACGGCCAGCGCGCAGGTTGCCTGCACGGGCGGCACCCAGCAGTTGCGCAGGGTGGTGGGCTGGGGTTTACTGCCGCGGCGCATGGTTGAGCGAGAACACGCCGTGGGGCGATTTGCCCACCTTCACCTGGTGCCTGACCTTGCGGCTGGGCACGTCCACAAAGGTGAGTTTGCGAATCCAGCGCGAGCTGACCAGCAGCGTTTTGCGGTCCGCCAGCAGCTCCATGCAGTCCGGGCCGCCGGGGCCGGGCAGTTTGTCCACCACGGTTTGGGTTTGGGAGTCGATGAGGCTGATGGTGTCGGCCTCGCGGTTGCCCAGAAACACATGCCGCTTGTCGCCCATGGCGCGGAAGGCGTGGGCGCTGGCGCCGGTTTCGATGCGCTTCATGAGTTTGGCGGGTCCGTTGGACACGTCGTAAGCCTCGACGTATTTGTCGCCGGTCAGGGCCACCAGCAGCACGTTGTCGTCGGCGGTGAGGTACACGTCGGCGGGCAGTTTGCCAGTGGCCACGCGCCAGCGCACCGATTGGCTTTCGATGTCCACCGCAATGATTTCGTGGCTGTCCTGCATGGTGGCAAACACGGTGCGGCTGCGGCTGTCGATCCACATGTGGCTGGGTGTTTTGCCGGTGGGTATGCGCTTGGCCAGGCGGAAGGGGGTTTTCTCGTTTTTGGGTTCCCAGTGGTAAATGTCCACATGGTTCAGGCGGTTGGCCACGGTCACGAACCACTTCATGTCGGGCGAAAAGCGCAGTTGGTACGGGTCCACAATGCCCGTGACCTCGCGCTGCACTTTGGCGGTGCGCGGGTCGATGAAGGTGATGGAGTCCCCCGCCGCATTGGCCACCAGCAGCGACTGGTCGTCGGGCGTCATGTACAGGTGGTGCGGCTCCTTGCCGGTGGCAATGGTCTGGGTGACCTGCATGGACACCGGGTCGATGACGCTGACATTGGCGTCCAGCGAATTGAGCACAAAAATCGGCGAGTTGGCGGGTGCGGCAGTGGCCGGTGCTGTTGCTGTTGCTGTTGCTGTTGCAGCAGCGGTGGCCGGATTGGAGGGGTTGGCCCAGGCATGGGGCGCCCACAACAGGGTTGGCAGCGCAGAAGCGGCAGACAGGGCGGACAGGCAAAGGCCGCGCCGCGCCAGGTCCGGCGCATCGGAGCGTGCATTCGGTGGGGTGGGCAGATCAGTTGGGTTCATGTGGGGTCGGTTCACCATTGCCCGCTTTCCATGCGGATGGCGACTTCGCAGTCTTCAAAAATTTCGAGTTTGGCAATTTTCACCCGCACCCCCATGACGCCGGGCAGCTGCATGAGGCGGTGGGTGAGTTTGCCAATGAGGGTTTCGAGCAGGTTCACATGCTCGGCGGTGCATTCGTCGATGATGATTTGCCGCACCTTGCGGTAGTCCAGCACATGGTGGATGTCGTCGTCGTGCGGCAGCAGGGGCTGGGTGCCCTGGTTCAGTTCGGCATCCACCTGAATGGGCTGGGGCTTGACCTTTTCGTGATCCAGGATGCCCAGGTTGGCGTCAAAGCGCAGGCCGGTGAGCGTGAGCGTCTGGGTGCCGGTTTTGCTGAACGGAGTGGGGGCGAAAGCGGTCATGGTGGGGTCATCAGAGAAAAATCGCGTTCAAACTTCATCAGGTGCTGGCCGCCGTCCACCAGCAGCGTGGTGCCGGTGATGGAGCGGTTGTTCAGCGCAAAGGCCACGGTGGCGGCCACATCGTCGGGGGTGGAGCTGCGCCCCAGTGGCGACAGTTGGTGCAGCGCCTGGAATTGCTCGTCCGACAGCATGTGGCTGGTGAGTGTGAGGCCGGGGGCGACGCCCACCACCCGCACCAGCGGGGCCAGTGCCTGGGCCAGCAGGGTGTTGGCGGCTTCCAGCGCGGCTTTGGACAGGGTGTAGCTGAAAAAATCGGGGTTGGGGTTCCAGAGCTTCTGGTCCAGCAGATTGACCACCACGGCGGGTGCTTGCTCGGTGCCTGGGGTGGCTGCGGCCAGGAGCTTCTGGCGATGGGCGTGCAGGCATTGCGCCAGCAGCACCGGCGCGGCGGTATTGGCCGCCAGGTGTTGCATCAATGCGGGGTAGCCAAAGGTTTGGGCGGTGTCGTGGTTGAAGGTGCTGGCGCTGTTGACCACGGCATCCACCGTGCCAAAGTGTTGCACCACCGCGTCCCACAGGGCGCGCACCGAGGTTTCATCGCTCAGGTCGGCAAAAAATGCATCAAAAAGGCCTTCTTCGCTTGATTGTATTGAACAATCAGCTATGGTATTTTTGGCGTCTGACTCGGAATGGCGGTAGTGAATGGCCACGTTCCAGCCCTGTTGGGCCAGGGTCAATGCCATGTGCCGGCCCAAACGCCGGGCACCCCCCGTGATCAGCACCGTGCGGCGGGCTTGGCGAGAGGGGGAGGAAGGAACGGAAGCAAGGGTCATGGCCGACAATGCCGGGCGTGAACACCAACATTGCTCCGGCGGCTGCCAGTGTAGCCACCCCATCTGAAGACATGATGCGCTGCATCAACAAAGCCATTTCTGCCGCAGGTGGATGGCTGCCGTTCGACGCGTTCATGGCCCTGGCCCTGTACGAGCCCGGCCTGGGTTACTACGCCAATGGCCGGGTGACCTTTGGCCGGATGCCCGGCGGCATGGCCCAGGGTGGCGCAACGGGCGAGCTGCCCGGCAGCGACTTTGTGACCGCCCCCGAACTGTCCCCCCTGTTTGGCCAGGTGCTGGCCGGCCAGGTGCAGCAGGCGCTGCAAGCCACTGGCACGCGGGAGGTGTGGGAGTTTGGGGCCGGTTCGGGCGCGCTGGCCAAGCAAATATTGGAGCAAACTATTCAATTGAATCAAGCGGAAGATGCTTTTTTGATTGATCAATACACCATCGTCGACGTGTCCGGCGTGCTGCGTCAGCGCCAGCAAGACACCCTGGCCGCATGGGGCAACCGGGTGCAGTGGGCCGACCGCTTGCCCGAGCGCTTTTCGGGCGTGGTGCTGGGCAACGAGGTGCTGGATGCCATGCCCGTCAAACTGCTGGCCCGCAGGGGCGGGGTGTGGCACGAGCGCGGCGTGGTGGCGCAGCCCGATGGTTCGCTGGCGTTTGCCGACCAACCCACCACCCTGCGCCCACCGGTGGACGTGTCGGGTGACCACGACTACACCACCGAGCTGCACCAGCAGGCCGAGGCTTTTTTGCGCACCCTGGCTGAGCGGTGGGAGCGGGGCGCGGCGTTCTTCATCGACTACGGCTTTCCCGAGGCCGAGTACTACTACCCCCAGCGCCACATGGGCACGCTGGCCTGCCACCACCTGCACCGCATGGACGACAACCCACTGGCGCTGGTGGGCGAAAAGGACATCACCGCCCACGTCAATTTCACCGGCGCGGCCGTGGCCGCGCAGGACGCTGGGCTGGAGGTGCTGGGTTACACCACCCAGGGGCGCTTCCTCATCAACTGTGGGCTGGCCCAGGCGCTGGATGCGTTGCCGCACGATACCTCCGGCCTGGCCCAGCGCGCCATGGCAGCTAAGCTGGTGCACGAACATGAAATGGGGGAGCTGTTCAAGGTGCTGGCGCTGGCCCCGGCACAGAGCGCAGACGGTTGGCTGCCCATGGGCCTGACCCGTGGCGACCGTACGCACACCCTGTGAAGGAGGCCCCCGCCCATGATTCGCTGGATTCTGGTGATTTTTCTGGCCCTGTTGCTGGTCAACGGGTTGTACGGCTTCCTGCAAAAGTTTGGCTTTGGCCGCTTGCCAGGCGACTTTCGGTTCAAGCTGTTCGGGCGCGAGTTTTTTCTGCCTGTGGCCAGCGCGGTGCTGCTGAGTCTGTTGGCGGGGGTGTTGGCGAAGGTGGTGTGAAAGGTCGGTTGACTTGGGTCAAGTAAAAATGTCAAATTTGGCTACATTTTTGGCATTTTCCGGCAAAATGGCCTCCACTCAGGAGGAACAGTATGCCCAACCAACATGGCTTTGAGCGGGTTCGCCGCAAGGTGCTGCAAGGTGCCGCAGGTGGCTTTGCGGCCGGTGTATGGGGTGCGTTGGGTGCTTGGCCGTTACTGGCTGGCGCGCAAGACAAGCCCCGCACGGTGGCGTTCGCACAAGACACCTTCAAAAACGATTTCCGCCTCGCCCAGGTGAACGAGGTGAAAGAGGCGGTGGGCAGGGTGTCTGGCTGGCGGTTTGTGGTATCGGATGCGCAGGGGCAGACGTCGTTGCTCATCCACCAGATCGAACAGTTTGTGGCCCAGCAGGTCGATGTGCTGATTGTGGGCACCAACGACGAGCGGGCGGTGGTGCCTGCGGTGGCCAAGGCCTACCAGTCGGGCATTCACGTCATCGTGCTGGACCGTGGCATCCAGGGCAAGGCGTACACCACATTCATCCACTCGGACAACGTCCTCATTGGCAAGTTGGGTGGCGAATACATTGCCCAGAGGCTGGGCAGCAATGGCAAGGTGTTGCTGTTTGAAGGGTTGCAAACCGCCGACGTGACGCATTTGCGCACCAAAGGCTTTCTGGACGAAATGCGCAAGCACAAAGGCATCCGGGTCATCAAGCGCACCGGCAACTACCTGCGCAAAGACGCCTTGCTGGAAATGGAGCGGTTGTTGGCCAGTGGCGAGAAGGTGGATGCCATTTTTTCCGAGAGCGATTCCATGCTCAGCGGTGCCCGCATGGCGCTGGTGGCGGCCCATGTGGATGTGCGCAAACTCATCACCGTGGGGTGCGACTACACCAGCGAGGCGCGTGATGCCATCCGCGATGGAACGCAAACCGCGTCGGTCCTGTTCCCGCTGGGGGGGCATGCCTCGGTGGAGGTGGCTCGCAAGCTGCTGGCGGGAGAGAAGGTGGCGCAGCACATCGTCATTCCGGTCAAGCTGGTCACCCGCGACAACGTCGAGCAGGTGATGCCGGTCTTCTGACCCGACCGTTCTGACCCCTCCTGCCACCATGCGTTTCCTGTTTCACATCCGTCAGAGCCTGGCCACCAAGCTGTCGTGGCTGGTGGCGGTGTCGGCGGTGGTGTCGTTGTTGTTGCTGGCGGTGTATTTCGACTCGTTTTTGCGTAACAGCTTCCAGGCCGCCACCAACGAGCGGTTGCGCCATGCGGCGCAGCGGGTGGTATTCCATTTTCAGGCGCTGGAGTCCGACCTCCGCCAGGGCGTGCAGGTGGTGGCAGACGACCACCGCCTGGTCGCTTCCCTGCAACTGCTCAACAAATACGAGGGGCAAGGGGCGTACAACCAGTTTCTGATTGACGAAGAAAAAAAGTCGCTGGCAGCGGATTTGCTCGACCAGCTCAAAGCCTCCTTTCACACCGACATGGCGTTGTACGACGCCAGAGGCCACCTGGTGGCCTTTGCCATCCGGCAACCGGCTGGGTTCCAGTTGGGTTATCGCACCGAGCGCAACGGCTATCCGCAGTTGATGGGGCGGCTGGAGTCGGAGTTGTCGGAGCGCCAGCTGGCCAACTTGCAAGAGGTGGATGCGCAGCATGTGGACTACTACGGTGCCGACGAGCTGCGCCATGGCAGCGTCATCACCTACCACCGCATGGGAGACGCCGTGGGGGTCAAAGCGCACATCAATGTGGTGGATGGAGCGGATGTCGTGGGCCAGGTGGAGCTGTCCCGCCGCGTGGGCGCCTCGGTGCTGAATGACTTGTCGAGCCAGTTGGGGGTGGAGCTGCATCAGGGTTTTGAGGCGCCCAGCGGCCATGTGCCTATCGTGGTGTCCCCCGATGTGGAGGCCATTTCACGGCTGACAGCCATCGAACAGGGCACCCACTATGTGGCCGCTTTGCAGCGGGAAACGGTGGGTGGCACCGCCTACCTCACCATCCGCCTCGACCGTGCCAAACACACCCAGCTGGTGCTGGCCAATCGCTGGCAGTTTTTGCTGCTGCTGGCGGCCATGTCAATTGGCACCCTGTTCTGGATGCGCTGGGTGGCGCGGCGCAACCTGTCGGTGCCGCTGTCTGCCTTGATGCAGCAAATTCGGGAAGTGGAGCGGGGGCACTATCAAACCCCGCCGCCAGACATTGCCACTGGCGACGAATGGCAGCAAATTTCCGAAAGCGTGACCCGGCTTGCCGTGGCGGTGCAGGAGCGGGAGGCCGCCCTGGAGCGGGCCCGGCACGAGCAGGAATACCTGTCCAACCACGACGCGCTCACGGGTTTGCCCAACCGGCGTTATTTTTCCCAGCGGCTGGAGCATGCGCTGGACCTGGCCCGCCGCCGCCAGTCCAAACTGGCGGTGCTGTTCATGGACCTGGACCAGTTCAAGCTCGTCAACGACACCCAGGGCCATGATGTGGGCGATGCCCTGCTGGTGCAGGTGGCCGAGCGGTTGAAGGCCCCCCTGCGGGCGGGCGACACATTGGCCCGCATCGGTGGCGACGAGTTCAACCTGCTGCTGGAAGACCTGGCCACTGTGAAGGACGCCGAGTGGGTGGCCGAAAAGCTGATTGCCGCATTGCGTGCGCCCTTTGAAGTGCTGGGGCGCACCATCGAAACCACCATCAGCATTGGGGTGGCGGTGTACCCGCGCGACGGGGTGGACAGCGTGGCGCTTCTGAAAAACGCCGATCTGGCGGTGTACAAAACCAAAGACAACGGACGAAACGGGTTCAGCTTCTATTCGGAAGACCTGGCACGGGAAGCTCGCCAGCGTTCAGAGACCATGGCAGCGCTCACCCTCGCGCTGGAGGAGCCGGTGCAGTTCCACATGGTGTACCAGCCCAAATGCGATGCGCAGACCGGGCAGGTGGTGTCGGCCGAGGCGCTCATCCGCTGGACGCGGCCAGGCGTGGGCCTGGTGTCGCCGGTTCAGTTCATTCCGCTGGCTGAAGAAACCGGGCAGATCGTGCCCATTGGCGATTGGGTCATCGAGCGTGTGTGCCGCGATGTGGCTGCGCTGCGCCGACTGGGCATTGAGCTTGACCACGTCAGCCTGAATGTGTCCAACGTCCAATTGCACACCCATCCGGTGGGCGACGTGATTCAGGCGGCCGTCCAGCGCCACGGGCTGTTGCCCCGGCACATTGAGCTGGAAATCACCGAAAGCTACATCGCCCAGGACACGCAGGCCGCCATCGACCGGTTGCACCGTTTCCGGGAGTTGGGCTACCAACTGGCCATCGATGACTTTGGCACCGGGTATTCGTCCATGAGTTCCCTGCAAAAGCTGCCGTTCACCCGGCTGAAAATCGACAAATCGTTTGTGGACGGGTTGCCACTGGACGAGGACAGCGTGGTCATCACCCGGGCCATTGTGGGGTTGGCCCGCAGCTTTGGCCTGCACATCACCGCCGAGGGGGTGGAGCGGCAAGAGCAATGGGATTTGCTGCGCAAACTGGGTTGCAGCGAAATTCAAGGCTATGTGTACGCCAAGCCCATGCCGCTGAACGAGCTGGTTCAGTTCATTGATGCGCAGACTGCTGCGCAGGCCGCTTTGGCTCGGATTTGACCGAAACTGGCCTGGGCGAGGCAGCGGGTCGGGGTCAGAGGTTACCAACGCAGCGTCAGGGTAAATCCGGGTGCCCTCATTAATTAATTAATGAAAAATGAATGACTCTGCACGCCATGCCATCGGTTGACTGAATCGGTCCTTCGGGTTGCGCTGGGTGCGGGTCAACCCCTGAACCGTGGCCACAGGCCGCATCCCTCCCGGAGACAAACCCCATGAAACTCAAGACCGTTGCGCTGGCTGCGCTGTCCGTTTTTGCCGTCAACCTGGCCCAGGCGGGCGAGGCAGAGGTGTTGCACTACTGGACCTCGGGCGGCGAAGCCAAGTCGGCTGCCGAGCTGAAAAAAATCATGCAAGCCAAGGGCCATGTGTGGAAGGACTTTGCGGTGGCCGGTGGTGGTGGCGACAACGCGGCCACGGTGCTGAAAAGCCGCGTGGTGTCGGGCAACCCGCCTGCTGCTGCGCAAATCAAAGGCCCGGCCATTCAGGAGTGGGCGAATGAAGGCGTGCTGGCCAACCTGAATGCCGTGGCCACGGCCGAGAAATGGGACAGCCTGCTGCCCGGCGTGGTGGCCAATGTGATGAAGCACAAGGGCAACTATGTGGCCGCCCCGGTGAACGTGCACCGTGTCAACTGGATGTGGGCCAACCCCGCCGTGCTGAAAGACGCAGGCGTGGCCGGCATGCCCAAAACCTGGGACGAATTCTTTGCCGCAGCCGACAAAATCAAGGCCAAGGGCCTGATTGCCGTGGCCCACGGCGGCCAGAACTGGCAGGACTTCACCACCTTCGAAAGCGTGGCCCTGGGTGTGGGTGGCGCGCAGTTCTACCAGGACGCCCTGGTCAAGCTCGACCAGAAGGCGCTGACCAGCGACACCATGAAGAAAACCCTGGAAACCTTCCGCAAGGTCAAGGGCTACACCGATGCCGCCGCCCCTGGCCGCGACTGGAACCTGGCCACCGCCATGGTCATGCAGGGCAAGGCGGGCTTCCAGTTCATGGGCGACTGGGCCAAAGGCGAGTTCATTGCTGCGGGCAAAGCCCCGGGCAAAGACTTTTTGTGTGCCGCAGCACCCGGCACGGCCAACGCCTTCACCTTCAACGTGGACTCGTTTGCCATGTTCAAGCTGAAAGACGCTGCCGCGCAAAAGGCCCAGGGCGACCTGGCCGCGTCCATCATGAGCACCGAGTTCCAGGAAGTGTTCAACCTGAACAAGGGTTCCATCCCGGTTCGCTTGAACATGAACATGGCCAAGTTTGACGACTGTGCCAAGCTCTCCAGCAAAGACTTTGTGGACACCGCCAAAACCGGTGGCTTGGTGCCCTCGGTGGCGCACGGCATGGCCATTGCGCCTGCGGCTGAAGGGGCCATCAAGGATGCGGTGAGCCAGTTCTGGAACGACGACAAGATCAGCGTGGCCGACGGCGTCCAGAAGATCGCCGCTGCCGCCAAGACCAAATAAGTGCTGGCCAAGTAAGCCCGGTTCCACTCCACACCCCAGCGGTCCCCATGCGTTCTTCGTTTGAAACCACGTTGCCCAAGCTGGTCGTGGCCCCGGCGTTTGTGCTGGGGTTCGCGTTCATCTACGGGCTCATGATCTGGAACGGCGTGCTGTCGGTCACGGCATCGCGCATGTTGCCCAACTACGAAGAGTTTGTGGGCCTGGAGCAGTACGCACGACTCTGGGAAATGGACCGCTGGTGGCTGGCGCTCAAAAACCTGGGGGTGTTCAGCACCCTGTATGTGGGCGGCAGCATGGTGTTGGGTCTGGCCCTGGCCATTCTGCTCGACCAGAAGGTGCGCGCCGAGGGCGTGCTGCGCACCATTTACCTTTACCCCATGGCGCTGTCGTTCATCGTGACCGGCACCGCCTGGAAATGGATGCTCAACCCCAGCCTGGGCCTGGAAAAGCTGGTGCAGGACATGGGGTTCCCCGACTTCACCTTCGACTGGCTGGTGCAGGGCGACACCGCCATTTACTGTGTGGTGATGGCGGGCATCTGGCAAAGCGCCGGGTTTGCCATGGCGCTGTTTCTGGCCGGCCTGCGGGGCATTGACGACAGCCTGATCAAGGCCGCACAGATCGACGGGGCCAGCCTGCCGCGCATTTACTGGCGCGTCATCCTGCCCATCTTGCGGCCTGTGGTGTTTTCTACGGTGATGGTGCTGTCGCACCTGTCCATCAAAAGCTTTGATTTGGTGATGGCGCTCACCGGAGGCGGCCCCGGTTTTTCCAGCGACGTGCCCGCCACCTTCATGTATGTGATGAGCTTCACCCGTGGCCAGATCGGCCTGGGCGCGGCCAGCGCCACCATGATGCTGGCCACCGTGGCCGCCCTGGTGGTGCCCTACCTGTACAGCGAACTGCGGAGCAAGCCCCATGACCGCTAAAACCCTGGCTGAACAACTGCCCAGACTGCTGGTGTACGCGGTGCTGATCGCCGCTGCCCTGCTGTTCCTGGCCCCCATGTACGTGATGCTGGTGACGTCGCTGAAAGACGCCGACGAAATCCGCCAGGGCAACCTGCTGGCGCTGCCACAAAGCCCCAGTTTTGCCGCGTGGGGCCAGGCTTGGTCCAGCGCCTGCACTGGCACCGACTGCCGGGGGCTGCAACCGTTTTTCTGGAACTCGGTGTGGATGGTGGTGCCCGCCGTGTTGCTCTCCACCCTGTGGGGCGCGGTGAACGGCTATGTGCTCAGCCTGTGGAAGTTCAAGGGCAGCGAGGTGCTGTTTGGCCTGCTGCTGTTCGGGGTGTTCATGCCGTTCCAGGTGGTGCTGTTGCCCATGAGCCAGGTGCTGGGTTGGCTGGGCATTTCCAGCTCCATTGGCGGGCTGGTGTTTGTGCACTGCCTGGCCGGGCTGGCGGGCACCACGCTGTTCTTTCGCAATTACTACGCCTCGGTGCCCAAAGAACTCATCAACGCCGCGCGCATCGACGGCGCGGGGTTCTGGCGCATCTTTTTCCGCATCATCGTGCCGCTGTCCACGCCCATCGTCATGGTCACGCTCATCTGGCAGTTCACCAACATCTGGAATGACTTCCTGTTTGGCGTGGCCTTCAGCGGGGCCGACAGCAAGCCGGTTACCGTGGGCCTGAACAACATGGTCAACACCAGCAGCAGCGTCAAGGCCTACAACGTGGACATGGCTGCTGCCGTCATTGCCGGCCTGCCCACCCTGCTCATTTACGTGCTGGCGGGCCAGTACTTTGTGAAAGGCCTGACGGCAGGTGCCGTCAAGGGTTAGTTCATACAAAAAACGGCTCTGCCGCTTGCTAGGCGGGTGGCAGCAGCTATGCAAATCGATTCGATTCAACGCATTTGATGGGAGAGTGCCGCCATGGCCTCCGCACTGCACATTCAAGGCATTCGCAAAACCTTCGGCAAGGCCGACAAAACCGTCGAGGTGTTGAAACAAATCGACATCGACGTCGCTCCCGGCGAGTTCCTCATCCTGGTGGGCCCGTCTGGCTGCGGCAAAAGCACGCTGCTCAACATCATTGCCGGTCTGGAGGAGCCCACAGAGGGTGCCATCCGCATTGGCGAGCGCAACGTGGTGGGCGTGCCCCCCGCGCAGCGCGACATTGCCATGGTGTTCCAGAGCTATGCACTCTACCCCACCATGAGCGTGGCCGACAACATTGGCTTTGCGCTGGAAATGCGCAAGGTGCCCAAAGCCCAGCGTGACCTGCGCATTGCCGAGGTGGCCGCCATGCTGCAAATTGAACATTTGCTGGACCGCCGCCCCGCCCAGCTCAGCGGCGGCCAGCGCCAGCGGGTGGCCATGGGCCGTGCCCTGGCCCGCCAGCCGCAGTTGTTTCTGTTCGACGAACCGCTCTCCAACCTCGACGCCAAGCTGCGGGTGGAGATGCGCGCCGAAATCAAGCGCTTGCACCAGGCCAGCGGCATCACCAGCGTGTACGTCACTCACGACCAGGTGGAGGCCATGACGCTGGGCAGCCGCATCGCCGTCATGAAGGGCGGCGTGCTGCAGCAACTGGGCACGCCAGACGACATCTACAACCGACCGGCCAACACGTATGTGGCCACGTTCATCGGTTCGCCAACCATGAATTTGATAGCTGGCAAGGCAATGGATTCAATCGGAAAGGCGGTTTTTGATATCAAAAACTGCAGCCTGCCGCTGGTTGCCCCCCAACCAGCGGGTACCCCGCTGGTGCTGGGCCTGCGCCCCGAGCACATGGTGCTGGACGACGCGGCCCCTTGGCGCGGCGAGGTGGCGGTGGTGGAGCCCACAGGGGCCGACACCTATGTGGTGGTGCACACCGATGCGGGGGAGGTCACGATGCGCGTACCCCCCACCAGTCGGGTGCAACCCGGCGAGCGGGTGGGTTTGAGCGTGGTCACGCAGCAGCCCAGCTGGTTCGACCCGGCCACCGAGCAGCGGGTGGCTTGAAGGTCACCCACTGCGCAGGGCAAGTCTCTGGCACTGGGGTGATGCACACCTGTCGGTTCAAGCGGGTGATGGGCTTGCCAGTGGGAGTCTGAGCGTCACCAGCAGGCCGCCGGTGCTGGCAGGGGTGGCCGATGCATCGCCCCCATGGCGGCGGGCCACTTCCTGCACGATGGCCAGGCCCAGGCCGCAGCCACCGGGTTGCTCGGACGCGCGCCAGAAGCGCTGGAACAGGTGGGGCAGGTCGTCGGTGGGCACGCCGGGCCCGCTGTCTTCCACCTGCAACAGCGCCCATTCGCCTGACTGTTCCACGCGCACGGTGGCGGTGGTGCCGCGCGGGGTGTAGCGCAAGGCGTTGTCCAGCAAATTGGCCAGGGCTTCGCGCAGTTGCAGGCCATCGGCTTGCAGTTCCAGATGGTCCAGGCCTTCGTAGCCCAGGTCGATGCCGGCGGCCAGTGCCCGGGGCGTCCATTCACGGGCCACATCGCGGGCCAGGGCGGCCAGGTCGGTGGGCTGGCGGTTCAGCACCGCTTCGCTGCGGGCCAGGGCCAGCAATTGCTGCACCAGGTGGGCGCTGCGCTCGGCGCCGGTGCGCACCTTGGCCAGGCGGTCGGCCAGCGCAGGGCCGGGTGGCTCCCGCTGGGCCAATTCCACCTGGCCAATCAGCCCAGCCAGGGGGGTGCGTAACTGGTGGGCGGCGTCGTTCAGAAAGCGCTTTTCCTGCTGAACGGTGCGGGTCACCTTGTTCAGCAGGCCGTTGATGGCCTGCACCAGAGCGTGCACCTCGCTGGGAGCCTGTTCCATCTGAATGGGCGAGAGTGCATCCACCGCCTGGTGGTGCAACTGGGTGGTGAGGCGCGTGAGCGGTGCCAGCCCGCGCTGGATGCCGCCGTACACCAGCATGCTCAGCAGGGTGCCCAGCACCAGCAAGGGCGCTAGCAGGTCGGCCACCAGGCCTTCGGCAATGCGTTGCCGCACCGCCAGGCTTTGGGCCACCTGCACATGCAGCTTTTGGGGCGAATCGAGCGCGTAGCCCAGCTCCAGCAACACGATGCGCATGGGCCGCCCGTCCACCGTGGCGCGATACAGCACCGGGGTGTTCAGGCTGGGGGTGATGCCCTCGGGTGGCGCAGGCAGTTTCTGGTTGCCCAGCAAAAACTGGCCCGGAGGGGACGACACGGTGTAGCTCAGCCGGTCGGTTGGGTCCTGCTCCAGAATGTCTTGAGCGGCCTTGGGAAAGTCGATCAGCAAGCCCGACCCAATGGGTTTGACCTGCCTGGACAGGGCCCAGACCGACTGGGTCAGCGATTGGTCGATGCCTTTTTCGGCGTACGCCAGCGCCATGCGGTAGGCCAGCAAGCCGCCCCCCGCCCACAGCGCCAGCTGGGGCAGCAGCAGCCACAGCAGCAGTTGCCGTTTGAGCGACAGCAGGCCAGAGGCGGGCATTCAGTTGGCACCCTGCTCCAGCAGGTAGCCCAGGCCGCGGATGTTGCGCAGCGTGTAGCCGGTGCCTGCCAGCTTGCGCCGCAACCGGTGCACGTACACCTCCAGCGCGTTGGAAGCCAGGGCATTGCCCGAGCCCTCCAGCGGCTGGGCCTGCCACATGTCCATGACGGCTTCGCGGCTGACCACCTGCCCGCTTTGGCGCACCAGCAGGTCTAGCAGTCCCCATTCGCGCGGGGTGAGGTCGATCACGGTGCTGGCCACCGTGGCCCGCAGGGTGGATGCGTCGAGCTGAATGTCGGTGGCGTCTGGCGCTGCGGCGGGAGAGCCGCTGTCAGCGGGGGTGAACGCGGGCAGGCGGGAGCGGCGCAGCATGGACTGAACCCGCACCAGCAGTTCCTGAGGGTTGAAGGGTTTGGTCAGGTAGTCGTCGGCCCCGGCTTGCAGGCCGGCAATGCGGGACTCGACCGCATCGCGTGCCGTCAGGATCAGCACCGGCAGTGTGGGGTGTTGCTGGCGCAGAGCGGCCAGCACCTGCAGCCCGTCCATGCGGGGCAGGCCCAAATCCAGAACCAGGCCTTCCAGGGGGTGGGTTTCGGTGCGGCTCAGCGCTCGCTCCAGCGCGGTCTGGCCGTCGGCCACAGCGGCCACCTGGTGTCCAGCCTGTTGCAGCAGGGTGGACAGCGCATCGCGCAGCAGTTCATCGTCTTCGGCAAGCAGCAGTCGGGCCATGGGTGAAAGGATACCGCGATGCCAACTTGAAACGATGGAAATCGTCACGATCTGCCATACCCAAAGGAGTATGTTCATGTCCGATCCATTGCATGTGGTCTGCCCGCACTGCCACACCACCAACCGCGTCACCCAGGACGGTTTGAAGGCCGAGCCCACATGTGGCAAGTGCCACCAGCCGCTGTTCACAGGGCATCCGCTGGCGCTGGACGAGGCGGGCTTTGAGCGCCATGTGGCGCGCAGTCATTTGCCGGTTTTGGTGGATTTCTGGGCACCCTGGTGCGGCCCCTGCCGCATGATGGCCCCGCAGTTCGAGGCGGCAGCTCAAGAGCTGGAGCCGCATGTGCGGCTGGTCAAGGTCAACACTGAAGAAGCCCTGGCGCTGGGTGCCCGGCTGGGCATTCGCAGCATTCCCACGCTGGCGCTGTTTCACAATGGCCGTGAACTGGCCCGCCAGCCCGGTGCGATGGGCAAGGCCGACATCGTGCGTTGGGCGCAAGCCCAGTTGCGTCAAGCGGGTATTTGAAGCGCGCGGAACCCCCTCAGACCCGGCATGGCCGGGGGGCAACGGGGCACATTTGGTGCCAGAATGGGCAGCCCAACCCGTTGACCATCCATCTGTTCTTACGCACCATGCAACCCACTCACATTGGCCGATACGAGGTGGTGCGCGTGCTGGGGCAGGGGGCGATGGGTGTGGTGTTTGAAGCCATCGACCCCCGGTTGGCGCGTCGAGTGGCCATCAAGACGATTCGGGTCGAAAGCCTGGATGGTCATCAGGCCATGGCCTATGAATCCCGTTTCGAGACCGAAGCGCGCGCCGTAGCCCGTTTGGCCCACCCCAACATCGTGACGGTGTACGACTCCGGCCAAATGGATGGGCAGTCCTACCTGGTGCTGGAGTTTGTGGCTGGCGTCAACCTCAAGCAGTGCCTGCGGGCGGGTGTGCGGTTCACCCCGAAAGGGGCTGTGGCGTTGGTGCAAGGCGTGCTGGCAGGGCTGGCGCAGGCACATGGCCAGCGCATCATCCACCGCGACATCAAGCCCGAAAATGTGCTGCTGGATGCCATGGGACAGGTCAAGCTGACCGACTTTGGCATTGCCAAAATGCTGGATGCCGAGGTGGACAACGGGACCCAGCTTTCTGGCGGCTCCATTGGCACTCCCCGGTACATGTCGCCCGAGCAGGTGCGCGGGTTGCCGCTGGATGCGCGCAGCGATGTGTTCTCTGCGGCCGTCCTGCTGTACGAATTGCTGACGGGCATGCAGCCTTTTGACGGTGGCAGCGCCATTGCGATTGCCACCGCCATCCTCCACGACGATCCGCCCAGTCCATCTTCCGTGGCACCGGGCATCCCTCCGGGGTTGGATGCGGTGCTGGCTCAGGCCTTGAGCAAAACGGTGCACATGCGCCCAGAGTCGGCGCAGGCCTTGTCTGAAGCCATTGCGGCGGTGGAATGGCCGGATGCCGATGCCGTGGTGGACCCCTCTGTGACGCAAGCCACTTTGGGCTGGCCTGGCGCTTGGGCGGGATTGTTGGCGCTTGAGAGTCCTGCCCGTTTGGCGGTGTTGTTCAGAGAGGTTGGCCTGGATTTGGGGGTGTCGTCACCCACCTTGGGGCTGTCACCAGCGGTACAGATACCAGACAGCCCCTCTACGCAGGGTCGCGTTCCTCCGGCCGATGACCGAACCCGCGTGTATTCCACAGACCGTGACGAGGTGCTTTTCCCGTCTGAACCCTCCGACGGCGGGCGGAGCGGGGCCGGCTTGGTGGTTGGCGATTCCGCGGCCAGTGAAGCAACCCAGCGCTCGAAGAAAGCGTTCAATTTTCTTCGTTGGGTGGTGCTGTGGGTTGGATTCCTTTTGTTGATATGGGCTGGGTGGTGGTGGACCCGACCAGCTACCACGCCCGTGCCGGTGGCCGAACCTATTGCCGCGCCTCCCCCCATCACCGATGCTGCACAGAGCCTGGCTGAGAACGAAAAGCTGATGCCCCATTCCCCGGCGCAGTCTGTGGAAGCGGTTGCGACCCCTGTCGCTTCCGCTGCGGCCCTTCAGGTGGTTGCGCCCTCAAAACCAGTCGATTCCAGTCTTCCGGCCAAAGCCAAGTCCCCCGTGCCGGTTGCCGAAAAACCAGCGGCTTCGCAGCCGGTTGCAGGCACCGCCCAACCGGTGCTGCCAGCTGCATCGAAACCGGTGGATGTCTCGCCCCCCCAGTTGGCTGCCGCACCACCACCCACTCCCAGCTCGGGCGCCTCCACCGAACCATGCCCTGGTATGGGTTTTTTCGAGCGGGAAGCCTGTCTGTGGAAGCAGTGCAGCACATCGATGTTTCGCGAACATGCGGCCTGCGCCCGCTTTCAGAACAAGCCGCTGTCATCCCCCTGACGGGGCGTTCGCCTTGGCGTTGGCCAGGTAGAAGGCAATCGCCGTTTCGCGTGCGGCTTGAACCGCGTTGGCGATCTGCTTGCCATCTGCTTTAGAGCCTTTGCTGGCCCAGGTTTGGGCCGTGCTTTGCGCAATGGCGCCTGCGTCCACATCCAACGCAGTTTGCAGCACCGCCAGCAAATGGGGCCGTTGAGGATAGGGGGCTTCTTCAAATCCCAGTCGACCCCGCGCATCGCATTCACAGGCCAAGAGCATGTCGGCAAAGCGATCGGGGCGGCGCAGCGCATCGCACCGCTCCAGCAGGCGCAGCAGGGCAGCGGCAGACAGGTTTTGACTGCCATGGATGTGCCCATGCTCGCGGGCGACCGCATCGGCCAATTCCCGGCAGTCGCGGGGCAGACGCCAGCGGTCACAAATCTGGGCCAGCAACTGGGCGCTGCGTTGCTCATGGCCCAGGTGGCGGGGCAGCACGTGGGCGGGGGTGGTGCCTTTGCCCAGATCGTGGAACAGGCAGGCCAGCCGGACTGGCAGGCTGGCGCCCAGTTGGGCGGCGGTGTCCAGCACCATCATCACGTGGAGGCCAGTGTCCACTTCGGGGTGGTAGTCCGCCCGTTGGGGGATGCCCCATAGTCGATCCAGCTCGGGCAGCAGCACAGCCAGTGCCCCGCAGCTGCGCAGCACCTCGAACATGCGCGAGGGTTGTGCTGTCATGAGGCCGCGTGCAAGTTCCTGCCAGACGCGCTCGGCGACCAGATGCTGAACCTCGCCATCTGCCACCATGCCTTGCATGAGCGCAGTGGTTTCCGTGGCCACCCGGAAATGCGGAAAGCGGGCGGCAAAGCGGGCCAGCCGCAGGATGCGAACCGGGTCTTCCCGGAAGGCGTCGCTCACATGGCGCAACAGGCCGTTGCGCAAATCGGCCACGCCGCCGAATGGGTCGATCAGTGTGTCGGTCCGAGTTGCTGTGTTGAGGCCAAAAGTGCCTTTGTCGCCCGATGTGATTGGGGATGTTGCTATGGCATTGATGGTCAAATCACGGCGCGCGAGATCTTGTTCCAGCGTCACGTCGGGCGCGGCATGGAAGCAAAAGCCCTGGTAGCCGTGACCGGTTTTGCGCTCGGTGCGGGCCAGTGCGTACTCTTCGTGTGTGGTGGGGTGCAGGAATACCGGGAAGTCTTTGCCCACTGGCTGAAAGCCGAGATTCAGCAGGTCTTGCGGAGTGGCTCCCACCACCACCCAGTCCCGGTCTTGTATGGGCAGGCCCAGCAGGGCATCGCGCACGGCCCCTCCCACCATGTGGACCGAAAAGGTGGCCGCCATGTGGGTCAGCGGCCCTGGCGGTAGGGCTCTTCAAAGTCCAGAAAATCGGCTTCGTGCAGGGCATCGTGCATCCAGGCTTGCACGCCGGGCAGGTGGGATGCCGCATGCACGTAGGCTGCCAGGTGGCTGGGCAGTCGAATGCCGTAGGTCCGCAGGCGCATGACCATGGGGGCAAAGTAGGCGTCGGCAATCGAAAAGGCACCAAACAACAACGGCCCACCCGATGCCGCCAGCAGTCCGCTCCATAGCGCTTTCAGACGCTCCAGGTCGGCCGCCGCATGGGGTTGCTCGCGTAGCACCAGTTCGCCAATGTGAGGCAGGCTGGCCTCGATGTTCATGGGGAAGTGGGTACGCAATGCACCAAAGCCACTGTGCATTTCCGCGCACACGCTGCGTGCCAGCGCCCGTGCCGCAGGCGCCTGGGGCCACAGCGCCAGTTCGGGGTGCTGCTCGGCCAAGTATTCAGAAATGGCCAAGGTGTCCCAGACGGCCAAGGGACTGCCGTCAGGGCTGGCCTGGCTGTCATCCAGCAGCACCGGCACCTTGCCGGTGGGACTGATGCCTGAAAGCGATTGCTTGAAGCTGGAGTGCGGCGCAAACGAGTCGAACCGCACCATGCGTTCGGTGAATGCAATGCCGGCCTGCTTCATCAGCACCCAGGGGCGCATGGACCAGGACGAATAGTTTTTGTTGCCGATCAGCAGGGTGTAGGCCATGGGGTGAGTCTTGTCTCAGGCGTATTTTTCGAGGATGCGGGTGGAACGCTCCACTTCGCGCAGGGTGTCCTCTTCGGATTCAGATGAACTGACGGCCTCCATCACGGTGCAGGCCATCATGCGATAGAAGGTTTTTTCCATGGCCTTGCGAGAGGCCGACATTTGTTGGGCCACATCTTCGCAAGAACGACCGGCTTCAATCATGTCGATCAAGCCGCGCACCTGGCCTTCGATCCGCTTGAGGCGGTTGATCACGTCGCGCTGGTGTTCCTGGCGATATGCAGAAGGGGTGTCACAGGCCGTGTTGCTGGTGGCGGTGTTGGGCATGGTGTCTTTGTAGTGTGTGATGTGAGAGGCAACGATACAAACAGTGTGCCAAAAAAGTGCCGCAGCTGGGCATTGCCCATCGACAACTTTTATCGAGTATTTTCAAAAATACACTACCCCTTAGGGTATTTGCCGATGACTTGTTTTGGCCAATCCAGATACTCCTGCCTGTACGGTTGGTTTGAGAAAAATCAAATCAACGGGCAGCGCGGCCGTGCATCAGCGGGAGTGCTGTCGCGAAATGGCGCACACGTAACTTCTTATCTTGGATGACCTGTCATGACATTTTTCCGATCTTTTTCCCTGGTGGCCAGTCTGACGGCCGCGTTGTTGGCCACAGGATGCGGCAGCCTTTCCACCATCGGCAAACTGGAGAATGGCGCTGGTGGTGAAGCCATGCGCATGTGGGACCGATGGGTCGATGGCGAGGGCGACATTGCCATTGCGACCACCTGGGAACGCAAAGTCAAACCTGGTGTGACTGGCAAGGACGTGGAAGAAATCCTGAAGCTGGTTGCCGTGGAGCGCAACATGCGCGACGTGGGGGTGTTGCCCTTGTCCAAAGAGCTGGAGGCACGCTCCGGCAAAAAGGAAAAGCTGCTGACGGTGTATTCCTACTGCAGCCCGGCCACGGCCCGGCGCATGGTGGACTTCAGCCCGCACATGGCAGCTTATTTGCCGTGCCGTATTTCCGTGGTGGAGAAGGACGACGGCCTTTGGCTCTACACCTTGAACATGGACATGATGGTCAAGATGGGGCGCAAGCTGCCCTCTCCTCTGAAGGAAGAGGCTTGGGCCGTGCGTGAAACCATTTTTGAAATGATGGAACGTGCCTCCAAGGGTGAATACTGATACCCCCTAGGGGTGTTAAACGGCACACTCAAATCACTTCTAGCCACGTCCAACAACAATCTTGACGGAAAACCCATGACTCATTCATTCACCCCTTTGCGTGCGGCGTTTGCATTGGCCTTGACAGGCGGCGCCCTGACCGCCGCCCATGCCACCAACGGCTATTTCCCTCACGGGTTTGGCGTCAAGGCGCAAGGCATGGGCGGTGCAGCCATTGCCACCGCCAACGACGCATTTGCAGGTGTCAACAACCCGGCAGGTGCTGCGTATGCTGGCAATCAATGGGAGCTGGGTGGCGCCTTGTTTTCCCCCAAGCGCAGCATGACGCGCACCGACCCCAGTGGCATGTTGCAAGGCGCGTTTGTGGCCAACGAATCCAGCGGTCGCAACAACTTTCTGATTCCTGAGTTTGGGTACAACCGGCAACTCTCCAACACCACTGCGGTCGGTCTGGCGGTGTATGGCAACGGTGGCATGAACACCAGCTACAACGGGGCCAGCACCGTGTGCCCCACCAGCATGACAACTCCCCCCGCCATGGGCATGAACGCCATGTGTGGCAAAGGCAAGCTGGGGGTGGACCTCATGCAGCTGATCGTGGCCCCCACGTTGGCCTACAAAGTCACTCCCGAGCATTCGTTGGGGGTCAGTCCGTTGCTGGTGTATCAACGTTTCGAAGCCTATGGGTTGCAGGGCTTTGCACCCATGTCCGCCAACGCCAATGCCTTGACCAACAACGGCAAAGACTCCAGCACCGGGCTGGGTGTTCGCCTGGGTTATATGGGTAAGCTGACCGACAAGGTGTCAGTGGGGGCGACCTACTCGCCCAAAATCAGCATGAGTCGCATGGATCAATATGCCGGTTTGTTCTCCGAGCAAGGCAAGTTCGACATTCCTTCCAACTACGGTGTGGGCGCTGCTTTTCAGCTCACCCCTACCGTGCAGTTGGCCACTGACTACACCCGCATCAATTACAGCAAGGTGCCTTCCATCGGCAACCCGGCCAGCCTGATGACGCCCATGGGCGCAACGAATGGTGGTGGTTTTGGCTGGCGCGATGTGGAAACCCTGAAAGTGGGCGTCCAGTGGAAGATGAATGACAAAACCACACTGCGCTTTGGCGTCAACCGTGGCACCAATCCGGTCACCAGCAGCAGCCTCACACCCAACATCCTGGCTCCTGGCGTGATGCAAACCCACTGGACCATGGGTGGCACCTATGGCCTGACAAAAACATCAGAGTTGAGCTGGATGTTTGCCTATGCGCCGCAGGTGTCGGTCAGTGGGCCATCCCTGTTCAATGGCATGGTGCAGCAAATGATGGGTGTGAACCCCAACATGCAGGAAACCGTGCGCATGAAACAAACCATTCTGGGTTTGCAGTACACCAAAAAATTCTGATGGTGTGCCGCCCCAAAGGCGGCAATCTCTGAAAAGCAAAAGGGCCGAAGAGGCCCTTTTTGCTGGCTACAAATGCAGAGTTGGCGGTCCAGCGCGGGTGCGGCTCAGTGCTGGTTGGCGCGCAGCTCCACCAACCGTTCACGTGGGGCCAGCGAGCCTGCGCGGGCATGCAAATAGGTGGGCACCACTTCTTCCAGTGCTGCAGGGGTCAGACCCAGGCTCTGCAGTCCGGAAACGCCCTGCTCGGCAGGACTGGCCACGTTGTCGGTTTCCATGGCACTGATGTTGTCGGTACTGAGCAACGGAATGCCGGGCAGCATTTCCATGAACAGGGCCTGGAAGTAGGCCAGACCCACAGGCAATCCGATCACGGTGCGTGGGCAGCCGATGGCTTGGCCCGCCATTTCCACCAGTTGGCGCAGGGTGTACACGCCAGGACCTGCCACTTCGATGGTCTGCCCCACTGTGCTTGCGGTGCTCAGGGTGTGGACGATGGCACGGGCCACGTCTTCCACCCACACCGGTTGGAATTTGCAATCTGCCCCTGCGAGTGGAAGCACAGGCAACACGCGTTGCATGCGGGCAAACAGGTTGAGGAAGCGGTCGTCTGCACCGAAGATGACGCTGGGGCGCAGGATGGTCACGTCCAGTGACGAGGCGTCCAGCAGGGCTTCCGCCTGGGCCTTGGTTTGCTGGTACAGCGAGGTGGACTCGGCATTCGCGCCCAGTGCGCTGAGGTGGAGCACCCGCTGCACACCGGCCGCCTGGCAAGCGGCAATGAGCGACTCCACCAGTGCCACATGCACCCGATGAAATGCCTTGGCGTTGCCATGAAGAATGGCCACCAGGTTGATGACCACATCGTGTCCAGCGACCAGACGGGCCAGGTTGTCGGGTTGATGGATATCGGTGACCAGAACCGTGACGCCGGGCAAATGCTGGACGGGAGCTGCGGTTTTGAGCTTGCGGGTGGGGACCGTCATGCGGTGGCCGGCGCGTTGCAGTTGCTCGCACAGGTGGCGGCCAACAAAGCCGGTGCCACCCAGAATCAGGATGTTGGACATGGTGTGAACTCCTTGGTCAAAGGGAACGGCCCTCAGGGCAAGTCCTGATTGGGCGGGTTGTCGGCGGTGGTGCGTGGCCCCACGGTGGCCAGCCGCTGTTTGAGCGATTGTGGCCGACCGGTCAGTAAGGCTGCGTAATTGGTGGTGTTGGACAACACCTTTTTGACGTAATCGCGGGTTTCGTTGAACGGAATGTTCTCGGCCCAGATGGCACCTTCCAGCACCGGGCCGCTGCCGCCGGGTGCCCGCCATTGGCGGGAACGACTGGGGCCGGCGTTGTAGGCCGCGGCGGCCAGTGGCATGGAGCCCGCAAAGTCGTCCAGCACCAGCTTGAGGTAGGCGGTGCCGATGGTGATGTTGGTGTCCCGTTCGTTCAAATCAGAGGGCTGAAAGCCCCCAAGGCCAATTTTCTTGGCCGTCCATTTCGCGGTGGCTGGCATGACCTGCATGAGGCCCGATGCGCCCACCTGCGAACGGGCGTCGGTGATGAACCGGCTTTCCTGCCGGATGAGGCCATACACATAGGCCGGGTCCAGCCCAATGGCCTGTGCGCGTGGCAGGACGTGTTCTTTCAGGGGGGTCGGGTAGCGCTGGGTGTAGTCGGCCGACTCCTGGGTGCGTTCGCTGGTGTTGATGCAGCGGTCCCACACCTGGTGCTGGCAGGCCAGTTCGGCGGCGGCCAGGCGTTCGCGGTCGGTCATGCCGCCTGGGGTGTGCAGGTTGGTGGTGTAGTTCCATTCGCGCACCCCTTCGCTGCGCAGGCCGAGTTCAATGGCTTTGAGCGCCCGCTGCAAGCCAGAGTTCTGGCGCGCCTCGGTGCGTTCAGCCGCCGTGAGAGTGGCGGGTGCTACAGGCACCTGAATGCTTTGGCCCAGTTCCTCCAGGGCGAGCTGGCCATAAAAGTCGTGCGGGCTGGCGATGCTGCGCAGCAACTCGGCCGCTTGATTGGGGGCGTCTGGACTGTGCAGCCCCAGCAGGGCCCGGGCCCGCCAGTACACCCAGGTGGAATCGGCCTGCATGCGCTCGGGCATGGCGGCCATGGCCTTCACCACATGACCCCAGGCACCTTGGCGTAGCGCAGCACGCACCCACCATGCGAGGTGGTCGGCATGCATGTGCTCGGGATGGCCTTTGGCAAACCAGCCCACCGCATCAGGGTTCAGGCGTTGGGCGGCGGTTTTGCCAATGGCCCCCCACGCCCAGCTTTTTTCCTCGGTGGTGAGTTGTACCCGCCAGCGGGAGCGGTGGAGTTGGTCGGCGGCTTCGTCGGGTTCTGTGGCCGCCAGTCGCACCAGGGCCAGGGTGACCAGTTCTTTGGTCTGGTGGCGAACAGCGGTGAGCTTTTCGTTCAGATATTTGTCGGGCTGGGCGATCACTGCGGTGGCGGATTTGGCCCACTCGGCACTCAAAAGCCCCACCGCCTGGCTGACCACTTTGGGGCGGTTGTTCTCTGCGCCCAGGCGTGCGCGTTGCCAGGCCAGTTGAGCGGGGAGTTTGCGCTGGTCCAGCAGGCGCTCTACCAGGTTGGTACAAGCCGATTCCGCCTCTTTCTGCCCCAGCCAGAGTTGGGCGGCTTCTTCTATTTCGGATGGTTCCAGCGTGCCTTGCGTGGCCAGTCGGGCGTGCAGGCCGTGGCAGCGCACGGTGGTGTCGTCCTTCATCCGGTAGCGGGGCCATTCGTCCAGGAAGGTGCGCCAGTCCTGACGACTGCCCAGCAGGCGCAACCAGTCGTTGCGAAGGCGGTCCTCGTAATAAGTGCCTGCGAAGGTGTCTAAAAAATAGCGAACCCGGTCATTGGGTGCAGATTCCAGGCCCAGCCGCATGTCCCAATAGGCCACCAGGGGAGCCAGTGTGTGTTGCCGCGTCAGCGGTACGGTGGCCTGTAGGGCGGGGGCATTGCCGCGTTGGAAAGCGGCTTTCGCGTCCAGCACGGCCTGGTCTGCACGACTCAGTACGGGCTCGGCATGGGTGGGGTGTGCAACCAGCAGGCACACTGCGGTGAAAATGGTATGCACCACACCGGTTAACTTCTCGGGCGTCTTCAACAGCATTTGCTTGATTATGGACAACAAAGCCACGCAATCCCCCGCCGATGATGACGGCATTCGCACCCAGAAGCAGGCCTTGCGTCAGGAGTTGCTGGCCCGCCGCCAGGCCATGCCCGACCGGGTGCTGCGGTCGGAGCTGTTGCAGCGGGTGATGCGGGTGTGGCTCATTGAGCGGCCCGATGCGGTCATTGGCGCGTACTGGCCCATCAAAGGGGAGTTTGACCCGCTGCCTGCCTTGCACCGCTGGAAGGAAGACGGCGAGTTGCTGGACCAGCCGCAGCGCCGCCGCATTGGTTTGCCGGTGGTGGACAAGGTGCACAAAACGCTCACCTTCCACGTGTGGTACCCCGGCTGCCCCATGGAGGAGGATGCCTATGGCATTCCCAAACCCAAAGACACCGAACTGATTGTTCCCACCCTGCTGTTTGTGCCGTGTGTGGGCTACGGCATTGGCGGCTACCGCCTGGGTTACGGCGGCGGTTTTTACGACCGCACCCTGGCCAACTTGCAACCCAAGCCCTTTACCGTGGGTCTGGGGTTCACCAACGGGTTTGTGGACGACTTCGAGCCAGAGCCCCACGACCAGCCGCTGGACACCATCCTGAATGAAAACGGCTTGGTGTGGCCTGTTTGATGAAAATTTCGCCCTTATCGCTTGAATTTAATTGGGTTTTAGCTATTGTTTTTTTGGGAAATTTGCAAGGTTTTGTGGCAAGAAACCTGCTGCAACGCCTGCTCCAATGCGGGCCATTGGAAGCCGGGTCCGGGGTCTTGTTTGCGGCCCGGGGCCACATGTTCATGCCCCACCACCTGGGTGACCGGCCATTGCGCCGCCAGTTGACCGCACAACCAGGCCAACTGCTGGTACTGCTGGGGTTCAAACGTCTCGCCTTCCAGCCCTTCCAATTCAATGCCCACTGAATAGTCGTTGCAGTTGTCCTGCCCTTGCCAACTCGACTTGCCCGCGTGCCAGGCCCGGTCGAGCACGCTCACAAACTGGGTGATGGCTCCGTTGCGGGCCAACAGGAAATGCGCCGATACCTCCAGCCCACGGATGGTTTGGAAGTAGGGGTGTGCTTCCCAGTCCAGCGTGTTGGTGAACAGTTGTTCCACACGGCCGGTGCCATATTGCCCGGGAGGCAGACTGATGGAGTGCACCACGATCAGGCTGATGCCTGCGGCACTGGGGCGTGGCCCGAAGTTGGGGGAGGGACACTGGCGAATGCCCGACAGCCAGCCGTTATGCCAGGGAGGAGCCATCTTCCGGGTCTTTCACCTGAATGCCCAGTCGGGCGATGCGGTAACGGATTTGCCGCAAGTTGAGCCCAAGGCGGGCGGCGGCGGCGGTGCGATTGCCTTTGGTTTCACGCAGCATCTGCTCCAGTACCCGTTTTTCCTGTGCGTCGAGGTAAGCCTGCAGGTCGCCAGGCAGGAGGTCTGGTGGCTCGGTTGTGCCCTCTAAGGCGGGGGAGGGGGGAGTCAGCGGTTCCGGCGGTCCGGGTGGGCGCTGTGTTTCAACCAAATCGTGGGGCACCAGCGGCAACTGACCGGGATGGTGCGAGTGGCTGGGGTGGTCTTGCAGGTCCGCGGGCTCAATCTGTGCGCCCCCACACAGCGCCAGGGCGCGGTGAAGCAGGTTTTCCAGCTCGCGTACGTTGCCATCCAGTGGATGTTGGTTCAGCCAGGCCCATGCTGCGGTGCTCAACGGGACGGGCTGCTGGCCGCTTTCTGTGCAAATGCGTTGCATCAGCCCGTCAATCAGCGCAGGGAGGTCGTCGCGCCGCTCCCGCAAAGGGGGCAGTCGCAATTCGATGACGTGAAGACGGTAATACAGGTCTTGCCGGAATTGGCCATCCGCCACGGCGCGGGCCAGATCCTTGTGCGTGGCGCAGAGGATGCGGACATCCACGGCTTCTTCCTGTACGCCGCCCAACGGACGGATGGTCCGCTCCTGGATGGCGCGCAGCAGTTTGGCCTGCATGGGGTGCGGCAGGTCGCCAATTTCGTCCAGAAACAGGGTGCCGCCCCGTGCGGCTGCAAAAAAACCTTCCCGGTCGGTTTGGGCTCCGGTGTAGGCCCCTTTGCGAGCGCCAAAAAATTCGGCCTCGATCAACGATTCGGGAATGGCTCCGCAGTTCACCGCAATGAACGGTCCTCCCGCGCGATGGCTGCTGGTGTGAATGGCCCGCGCGACCAATTCCTTGCCCGTTCCGGACTCTCCCAGCACCATGACCGGGGCCATGCTGCTGGCCACCCGTTGGATGCGCTCCTTCACATGCCGCATGGCGGCGGACTGGCCGATCAGCTTCTCCGGAGGGTGGGTATTGCTTTTGCCAGTATGGGGTTTGGACCGGCCGCCACCGGCGGGGGTACCTGGGGTCTCAACCTGGGGAGGTGGGGCCACGCCGATGCCGGACGATGGGGTCTCCAATCCAGAAAGAGCAGTGGCCACCACGATGCGGAACTGTCGCAAATCCACCGGTTTGGTCAGGTAATCGAATGCGCCCAGCTTGAGGGCCTGTACTGCACTTTCGGCTGAGCCATAGGCCGTGACCACGATGCTGCGTTGGCAGCGGGCCTGTGCAGTGCCGTCGGACAGCAAGTCCAATCCCAAGCCATCGGGTAGGCGCATGTCGGTGATGAGCAGGTCGTAGGCGTGTTGGGCCAGCTCTTCCCGCGCCTCGGTCACGGTGCCTACTGCGTCGACATGGTGGCCTTCTCGCAGCAGCGTCAATTCATACAGGGTGCGCAGATCCGGCTCATCGTCCAGCACCAGGATGCGGGCCGGTGTCGCAGGCGGAGTGGGTGGGTTGGTGCTCATTCGGTGCCCGCCGGGCAAATGGGAATGCTGACAAAAAATTCGTTGCCCGTGGTGTGGTCACGCGGGCTGCGCTGGTAGTCCAGCTTGGCCTGGTAACGGTCGCACAGTTCACGGCAAAGATAAAGCCCCATGCCGCTGGAGCGGCTTTCGGAGGAGAAGAACGGTTCGAACAGGTGCCGCAGGATGCCGGGCTCCAGGGGGGCTCCGTCGCTCCACACGGCCAGGTGCACATGGGTGGGCTCCGAAGGGTTCAAATGGGTTTCCACCCGAATGGCTCCTGAATCCATGCTGGCGTAACGGTGGGCATTGTCCAGCAGGTTGATGAGCACGCGCCGCAGGTGCTCGGGGTCGAAACGAATCCAAGCTTCTGGGGTGGCCAGGTTCAGCATCAACCGGGTGGTGCAGGCGTGCTGACCACACCACTCGTCCAGTGTGGTGCTGACGCTTCGATCCAGCTGCAGGGTGGGGGCCTGCTCGGTGGCGGAACGCCCCGGTACCCGCACCACATCCAGCACGTCTTCCACAATGCGATTCAGTCGACGGGTGTTTTGCTCAATCATCTGCCCGAGGCGTTGGTGCATGGGGTCTTGCAATTCCTCATGAAGCAGCTGGCTGGCTTGTGAAATGGCCGCCAGTGGATTGCGGATTTCGTGCGCCACAGCGACAGTCATGCGGCCCATGCCTGCCAGTTTTTCGGCTCTGACGCGGGCATCCAGCTCGTGTAAATCATCCAGGAACACCACGCATGCGGGGCCGGTGGTGGAGGGTTGAAGTCCGGCCATGGGACGGGTGCGTACGCGCAGCAGCTGATGCTGCTCGGCATGTTGCCACTCCATTTCGCGCACCAGGGACTGTTGGGTTTGCAGGCTGGCCTGGATGATGTCCACCAAAGGGGTCAGGTGGGGAATGCGTTGCAGACTGTCCGCCCAGCGGCTGGACGGGGGGGCTGTGCCGGTGGCGTCTGGGCGGCTGGGCGGCAATTCGCCCAGCAGGCGTCGTGCTGCCGGGTTGTCGGCCCACACGCGCAGTGCATGATCGACCACCAGCACGCCATCGCTCAGGGCTTCGATGACCAGTGCATTGACCTCTGCCTGGGTTTTGGCCACTTGCCTGCTGGTTTCTGCCAGCGCTTCTTCACGGGCCAGGCGGACGGCCAAATGCCGGGCCAGCAGCGCCATCAGGAAATAGCCGGTGCTGGTGATGGCCGTCTGTAAAAAACGAGCGGTGGATTCCTCTGCGTGATGCCACCAGATCCAAGTGGCATCACCCAGCAAGTACAGCGTGACCCATGCAGCCATGCCCAAAGCCCGACGCTGTGGGCCCATGGTGGCGGCCATCAGTACAGGCAGGGCAAACAGGAGCGAGTAGTTCAGTCCGCCAGGCTCCAGTATTTCCAGTGCTGCAAAAACGGCGGAGTCGAGCCCTACGGTAGGGAGCCAGGGCCAACGCGGGTCGGAACGATGGGCCAGGTGGGGCCATGCTTTGCGGCTGGCAATGGTGGCAGCCAAGTGGGAGACGCAAAGGAGCAAGCCGGTCCAGGGGGCTTGGGGGCCGAGCATCAGCAGTGCCACCTGCAGCAGTACCAGAACCGTGGCCACGCCGGTGCGAGCCGTGCCAAAAGTGACCCATAGCCTGTCGTTCGCGCGAACGAAAGGGCTTGCCCCCTGCATCATGAATCCCCGGTGCGCTGCCGGGTGTGGCGGGTTTGGTGGTCTTGGCTGCAATACCAGTCACTGGAGGTTTGGAGGGCGTCAGTAGCGGGCAGGTGAAGGCCGCAATGGGCGCAAGCCACCATGTCTTGCACGGTTGTGCCACTCGCTGTGGAGGGGGGGGGCGACGGATTCGAGTCGGCGGACTCCTCTGCACGGCCACGTCGCCACAGCCAGGCCCCCAACATCAAAGCCAACATCACCAGGACGAATTTCATGCGCTGGTGCTTTCAGGTGCGTTGAAGCACGACTTCCAACACAAACCGCGAACCCACATAGGCCAGCAGCAGCAGTCCGGAGCCGGCATACAACCACCGCACGGCGGTGCGCCCACGCCAGCCCAACCGCCACCTGCCAGTCAGCAGCACGGCAAACACCGCCCACGACAGCACGGCAAACAGGCTTTTGTGATCCCAGGTCAGGGCTTTGCCGTACAGCGACTCCGAAAACCAGATGCCTGCCACCAAGGTGGCCGTCAACAGCACAAAACCAGCGGTCACAAAACGGAAGGTGAGCCGTTCGATGGCCAGCAACGGAATGCCGGGTTCCGAAGGCACGGTGGCCATGCGGATGCGCCGTTCGGTGCGCTGCATCCACCAGGCATGCACCACCGCGGCTGCAATCAGTCCGTAGGCCGCAATGCCCAGCGCCCAATGCAAGGGCAGCCAGGCGGAGGACACCACCGGGTAAGGCGAGCCCGGAAATGCCCAACCCAGCACCACCGCAGCCATGCCCAGCAGCAGCAGCGCGGGTTTGGCCTTGAGCTGGGGGTAGATGTGGCTTTCGATGGCGTAGACCATCAGCACCAACCAGGCTGTGATGGACAGTGCAGGACCAAAGCCAAACGAAGTGGGTTCTGTGGCCATGCGGCTGGCCAGCACGGCGCCATGCAACACCCAGGCCAGCGACAGACCCAGGCGTGTGGTGCGGGCATCCAGCCGGTGCAGTGAAGCGGCCACTCCGGCATAGCCGAGCGCTGCGGCAACGGGCAATGCAGTGGTCAGAAAGGGGCTGGCCGCTAAAATCATGGGCACAGTTTAACGGGCTGTCTCCAGGCGCACAGGGGTGGCGCACCATGCCGTTACCCGCTATCACCACCGTTTTTACAACCTCTTTCACGCTCTATGGCCTCAGCCCTTTCCGAAAAACTGTCACGCATCGTCAAGGAAATGCGGGGTCAGGCCCGCATCACCGACAGCAACGTGGCCGACATGCTGCGCGAAGTGCGCATGGCCCTGCTGGAAGCCGACGTGGCCTTGCCGGTGGTGCGCGAGTTCATTGCCAAGGTGAAAGAGAAAGCTCTGGGCCAGGAGGTGGTGGGTTCGCTCACGCCCGGGCAGGCGCTGGTGTCGGTGGTCAACCGAGAGCTGGTGGCGGTGATGAGTGGCGGCGAGGGCGACCAACGCGCCCTGCACGACATCAACCTGGCCGCCCAGCCGCCTGCCGTGGTGCTGATGGCCGGTTTGCAAGGTGCCGGTAAAACCACGACCACCGCCAAGCTGGCCAAGCACCTGATCGAGCGGCGCAAGAAAAAGGTGCTGACGGTGTCGGGCGACGTGTACCGCCCGGCGGCCATCGAGCAGCTCAAGACCGTGACGGCCCAGGCCGGGGCCGAATGGTTTCCGTCCAGCCCAGACCAGAAGCCGGTGGACATTGCCCTGGCGGCGCTGGACCATGCCCGCAAGCACCACTTCGACGTGCTGCTGGTCGATACGGCAGGCCGTTTGGCCATTGACGAAGCCCTGATGGCCGAAATCAAGGACTTGCACGCCGCCATTGCACCGGTGGAAACGCTGTTTGTGGTGGACGCCATGCAGGGTCAGGATGCGGTGAACACCGCCAAGGCCTTCAAAGAGGCGCTGCCGCTGACCGGCATTGTGCTGACCAAAACCGATGGCGACAGCCGGGGCGGGGCGGCGCTGTCGGTGCGGCACATCACCGGTGTGCCCATCAAGTTTGCCGGTGTGTCGGAAAAAATCGACGGGCTGGAGGCGTTTGACGCCGAGCGCCATGCCGGGCGCATTCTGGGCATGGGTGACATCGTGGCCCTGGTGGAGCAGGTCACCGCCAATGTGGACCTGGCCGCAGCCCAAAAGCTGGCCGCCAAGGTCAAGAGCGGTGAAGGGTTTGACCTGCAGGATTTTCTGGAGCAGATCCGCCAGATGAAGAACATGGGCGGCCTGTCCAGCCTCATGGACAAACTGCCCACCCAGCTGGCCGGGAAAACCACCGACATCGATCTGAATCGGGCCGAAAAGGACATCAAGCGCAAGGAAGGCATCATTTGCAGCATGACGCCGCTGGAGCGTGCCAAGCCCGAACTCATCAAGGCCACCCGCAAGCGCCGCATTGCCGCCGGGGCAGGCGTGCATGTGCAGGAGGTCAACCGCCTGCTCAAGGAGTTTGAGCAGATGCAGGGCATGATGAAAAAGATGAAGGGCGGCGGCCTCATGAAGATGATGAAGCGCATGGGCGGCATGAAAAACCTCATGGGCGGCGGCTTTCCCAAATTGCCCGGCATGGGTTGAGCGAAGTCAATCCGGTTTGATGCCTGGCCGCGCATACTGCGGCCCCATGTTGATTGCCGTGTCCTCCACCGTTGTTTCCGCAGGCGTTCCCTTTGGATTCGAGCTGGAAGTGCTGGTGGCTGCGCTTTCATTGGGTCTCGCCCTGTGGTTGCGGCCCTGGCGCATGTTGAATGCTGACTTGCTGAGCCCTTTGCTGGCCAGTGTGGTGTTGCTGCCTGGGTTCTGGCTGTTGCCGCAAAAGCTGCCCTCGTCGGTGCTGGGTGGCAGCGTGTCGGTCCAGTTGTCGGGGGCTGGTTTGCTCACTTTGGCGCTGGGCTGGCCGTTGGCTACGCTGGCGCTGGTGTGGGTTTCCAGCGTGGTGTGGGTTTTGGGTACGGCTGGACTGGAGGCTTGGCTGTCCCAACTGGTGTGGCTGGGCTTGGTGCCTTCGACGTTGTGCCTGGCGTTGGGGGCGGTGTTGCGCCGGTGGCTGCCACCGCATGTGTTTGTCTACATCCTGGGCCGGGGCTTCATCGGCACGGCGCTTTGCATGTTTGTGTCTGGCGTGCTCTATGAGCTGCTGTACCACCTGCTGGGTGGGGTGGACACCGGCGATGCGCTGGTGGCCCGCTGGCTCATGGCCTGGGGCGATGCGTTTCTGACCGGCATGTTGGTGGCTGTTTTTGTGGCCTTCAAGCCCGAATGGCTGGCCACCTGGTCGGACCGGCGCTACCTGGCCAAGCCGCCTCCAGAGGTGTGAATCAGCGGCAGTGGCCATTTTTTCAATGAATTTGGCCTTTGTCGATTGATTGTATTCAATACTTTGCTATTGAAAAATCAATCCAACCTGGCGCCGGATGCTTTCACTACCCCTGCCCATTTGGTGATTTCGCTGGCAATCAGCTTGGTGAATTCCTGTGGTGTGTTGCCGCTGGGAATGGCCCCCTGGGCCAGCAGCTTTTCTTTGATGGCTGGGGTGTTGAGCGCCTTGGCGGTTTCCTGCTGGATGCGGTTCACGATGTCGGCCGGCGTGCCCGCCGGGGCCAGCAAGCCAAACCAGGAGCTGGCTTCAAAACCGGGCAGCGGGCCGGCTTCCTCGATGGTGGGCACTTCTGGCAATGCGGCCGAGCGTGTGGCGCTGGTGACGGCAAAGGCTTTCAGTTTGCCGGTTTTGATGTGCGGCATGGCCGAGGGCAGGTTGTCAAACATCACATCGGCATTGCCGCCCAGCAAATCGAGCAGCGCAGGTCCAGAGCCCCGGTAGGGAATGTGGGTCATGAATACGCCGGTGCGGTCTTTGAACAACTCGCCCGCCATGTGAATGGAAGTGCCGTTGCCGCTGGACGCCATGTTCAGCTTGCCCGGGTTGGCTTTGGCATGGCGGATGAAATCACCCACCGTGTGAATGCCCGCTTTGGCTGCCCGCTCTGCGTTCATCACCATCACGTTGGGCACTCCCGCGACCAAGGTGATGGGCGCAAAGTCCTTTTTTGGGTCGAAGGGCATCTTTTCGTACAGCGCCTTGTTGATACCGTGCGTGCCGACCGTGCCCATCAGCAGGTTGTAGCCATCGGGGGCGGATTTGGCGACGATGTCTGCTCCCAAGTTGCCCCCGGCACCAGGCTTGTTTTCCACCACAAAGCTTTGTCCGAAGGCCTTGGACAGTTCGGGGGCTACGGCGCGAGCCAGGATGTCGGTGGTGCCACCCGGCGCAAACGGCACCACGATGCGGACCGGCTTGCTGGGCCATTTGTCTTGCCCCCATGCCCCTGTGGACAGGCCGGTTGCGGCCAGCACGCCCAGTGCCACGGCGGCTTGGCTCCAATGGCGGCGGCTGCGATGGATGGCGAGGGATGAGGGCTGTGCGGGCATGGGTGGTCTCCTGTGGCGGGTTCTTCAAGGTGAGCTTGGAACCACATCATGCACAGGTCGCCCTTTCAGCTGGGGCGGGGTTGTCACCCATGCGCTGACGCCTGGGTGACAGGGTGCGCCCTGGGTCGGTCAGGCGCGCTTTTGCAGCACCCGTGCCAGCATGGGGCGTGTGAAGTGGGCCCCTTTGGCACCGCAGTGCGGATCGAATGCCGCTTTCACCTTGGCGCTCAACTCCGGGGTGATGCGGTGGTTGGCAAAGCTCGGGTACAGCATGCGCCGCTCGAACTCCGCCCAATCGGCATACCGGGCGGGCATGTTGAAGCGTTCTTCCTTCTGGCTGGCCCACGGCGTGTCGTAACGGTCCATGGATTCGTCCAGGGCCATTTGGGCCGCAAACCGGACGGTGCCTTCGTCGTTGAACAGTTTGACGATGTCGTTCAATGCGCCTTCGTACACCGGCTCTGACACATACAGCCAGCCTCCGGGGCGCAGCACGCGGGCGGCTTCGTCCAGTGCCTTTCCCATTTGGTGCATGGGCACATGGTGCAGGCTTTTGAGCATGAGCGCCAGGTCGAAGCTGTTGGCCTGGAAGGGCACTTGCGCGGCACTGCCCAGCACAAAGTTCAGGCCAGGGTGGGGCGTGGCCATGTTTTTGGCATGCTGAACCTCGTCGGTTTCCAGTCCGAACACCGAACTGGCCAGCTTCAACTCCAGCAATTCACGGGCCAGGTGGGCCGAGCCACAGCCCAGCTCAATCACTTGCATGGGGGTTCGCGCGGCGGCCCGCTCCTGCAGGGGAACCAGAGTGGCCAGAATGTCGATTTCGTTGGAAACGGTGGGAATGTGGGCTGCGTTCATGCGGTCTCCTCGTTGCACACCACCACTTCGCCCCGCAGCGAGTGGGGCAGTGCTTCGGTGATGCGCACGTCGATCAGTTGGCCCACCAGGCGGCTGGCTTGGGGGCCTGCCGGGAAATTGACAATGCGGTTGCACTCGGTGCGGCCCATCAGTTCGGGGCCGTCTTTGCCGGGCTTGCGTGAGGGGCCTTCCACCAAAATGCGCTGCACGGTGTTGGCACGGCTTGCGCTGATGCGGCGCACGTTGTCTTCAATGGTGGCTTGCAGGTGTTGCAGGCGCTTGAGTTTGACTTCGTGTGGCGTGTCATCGGCCAAATTGGCGGCAGGCGTGCCGGGGCGCGGGCTGAAGATGAAGCTGAAGGACGCGTCAAAACCCACGTCGTCAATGAGCTTCATCATCTTGGCAAAGTCGTCGTCGGTCTCGCCGGGGAAGCCGACGATGAAGTCGCTGGAGAGGCTGATATCGGGTCGCACCGCACGCAGCTTGCGGATGGTGCTTTTGTATTCCAGGGCGGTGTAGCCGCGCTTCATGGCCATGAGGATCTTGTCGGACCCGTGCTGCACCGGCAGGTGCAAGTGGCTGACCAGTTGCGGAATTTTTCCGTAGGCGTCGATCAACCGCTGGGTGAACTCGTTGGGGTGGCTGGTGGTGTAGCGGATGCGCTCGATGCCGGGAATGTCGGCCACGTATTCCAGCAGCAAGGCGAAGTCGGCCATTTCTTCGGTGTCACCCATCTTGCCCCGGTAGGCGTTCACGTTCTGGCCCAGCAGGTTGACTTCTTTCACGCCTTGCTCGGCCAGCCCGGCCACTTCCACCAGCACGTCTTCAAACGGGCGGCTGACTTCCTCGCCCCGGGTGTAGGGCACCACGCAGTAGCTGCAGTATTTGGAGCAACCTTCCATGATGGACACGAAGGCCGAAGCGCCTTCCACCCGCGCGGGCGGCAGGTGGTCGAACTTTTCAATCTCGGGGAAGCTGATGTCCACCTGCGGCTGAGCCTGGCGTTCGCGGGCCTTGAGCATTTCGGGCAGGCGGTGCAGCGTCTGGGGGCCGAACACCACGTCCACATACGGGGCACGTTCGATGATGGCGGCACCTTCCTGGCTGGCCACGCAACCGCCCACGCCAATCAGCACGCCTTTTTTCTTCAGGTGCTTCACACGCCCCAGGTCGGAAAACACTTTCTCTTGTGCCTTTTCGCGCACTGAGCAGGTGTTGAACAGAATCAGGTCGGCTTCTTCCACGTTTTGCGTGGGCTCGTAGCCTTGGGCGGCGCCCAGCACGTCGGCCATCTTGTCCGAGTCGTACTCGTTCATTTGGCAGCCGAAGGTTTTGATGAAGACTTTTTTGGTCATATTTTGATAGCTATTTTTGCTTGACATATGGGCGACAAGCATCGAATTTATGCATTATTTGGTTTCGCCGCCGACGATGTTGGTGATCACCACGTCTTCGGATCCTTGGCGCTTTTCGCGGGCCTCGGCTTCGGTCAGGATCCAGATCTCGTGGGGCTGCCCCATGGTGTCGGTGGTGTAGTTGACCAACAGCTTTTGCCCCACCAGGGTGCCACTGGTGACCAGCGTATTGGCCACGCTGCGGATGCGTGAGCCGGGTGACAAACGGGTGGCCACGCCGTTCACCAGCACTTCCTGGGTGTTGCGCATCTCCAAAAGTGCGCGCTTGGCCTGGGGAGGAAAGGTGCGGGACGCTTGGGGAAGGGTTTGGGCGAGCGGCGAACTGGCGGGCGAGGTCAATGCCAGAAAGCCCATCAAAGCCAGAGCGTGGGGCAATTGTCGCAACGCGGTGCCAACAGATGGCGAAGTCCAGCGGGTCATGGTGTGTGTCCAGAGGCTGAATGCAACAAAGGCTCCAGGTGTGAACCAAGAGCCTTTGTGAAATGTGGTGGCGATACCGGGACTCGAACCTGGGACATCAGCATTATGAATGCTGCGCTCTAACCAACTGAGCTATATCGCCGTGAGCCGCAGATTATAGACAAATTCTGGCGCCTGATTGGCGGCGGTGGGTTGGCGCGGGCGTTGGATCACTGGTGCTTGAACGCTGCCTTGCGCTTGTTCACGAATGCGTCCATGCCTTCCTTTTGATCGGCGGTGGCAAACAGCGCATGGAACAGACGGCGTTCGAACATCACGCCGTCGGCCAGCGTGCCTTCAAACGCCCGGTTCACCGATTCTTTGGCGGCCATGACCGCGATCTGTGAGAAGTCGGCAATTTGCAGGGCAGCACCCAGCGCTTCATCCATCAGCTTGTCCAGAGGCACCACGCGGCTGACCAGGCCGGCACGTTCGGCTTCGGCGGCGTCCATCATGCGGCCCGTGAGGGCCATGTCCATGGCTTTGGATTTGCCCACCGCGCGGGGCAGGCGCTGCGTGCCGCCCGCGCCAGGTATGACGCCGAGCTTGATTTCGGGCTGTCCGAACTTGGCATTGTCGGCGGCAATGATGAAGTCACACATCATGGCCAGCTCACAGCCGCCGCCCAAGGCGAATCCGGCCACTGCAGCAATGACCGGTTTGCGGATGCTGCGAATGCGCTCCCAGTTGCGGGTGATGTAGTCGCCTTTGTACACATCGGCAAAGGTGTAAGTGGCCATGGCGCCAATGTCTGCACCGGCGGCAAATGCTTTTTCGCTGCCGGTGATGATCATGCAGCCAATGCCGTCGTCGGCATCGAAGGTCTGCAAGGCCGCACCCAGCTCGTTCATGAGCTGGTCGTTCAGGGCATTGAGTTGCTTGGGGCGGTTGAGGGTGATGATGCCTGCGCGGCCCTCGGTGCGCACTTCAATCAATTCGTAGGACATGGTGGGGTCTCCGGTTGACGTAAACGTAAAGCAAGTGGCAGTCTAAACCACGGAGCCTTGTGCCGAACGGCACCTCCGGAATCACGCCTGGAATGAGGCGGATACGCGCAGGAAATGGGTCAGTAGAGTGCCCGTGACGCGGATGGTCAGGACGCTTGCAGCACCTGTTGCAAGGTCAGGTCGAGCCAGACTTCTGGGTTGAGCTGCAGGCGAATGCGCACGGGCAAATGTTGCAGCTTGGGTGCAAACCACATTTCTGCGGTCACCGTGCCTCTGGCCTGTGGCAGAGGTCGGGGTTTGAGGTGAATGGCCTCAACGGTGCCCAGCGGCGTTTCCACGGTGGTGCTGGGTGTCAGGTCGTATTGCCACAGGTCAACACCGCCCGGCCTTCCCAGCATGACCGTCACCACCTGGCCGCTCTGGGTAGGCAGGCGTCCGGTGCGAAAGTCCTGGGCCAGTTGCACAAACTGGCTGGCCGTGTCTTGCAAATCGACCGGGCGAGGGAGCTGGCTGCCGTTGTCCAGCGTGACCCATTGATCGGTGAAGCGTGCACCGCGGCGCTTGCCCCGGCGGTCTTCTTCGTAAATTTCCGGCCATAACCGACTGGCCTGAATGCGCCCCTGGCTGGTGAAGGTCATGCTGACCAGAAGCCCCACGTCCACCGCCACCTGTGCCTGGTAGCGCTCGTTCTGGCGTCGCCAATCCACCCTGGCTGTGCCGTGCAGATCACCCCGGAAATAACCGTTGAGTTGGTACACCAGCCGGGTGCTTTCGGGCCATTGCCGCCAAGCTTCGCCTTGGGCCATGCCGTTTGCGGGGGATGGGGTCGAGGATTCACTGTCGTGTGCGATAGAGGGTGGCGCGGGGGTGGCTTCCGCTGCCGAAAGCGGCAATGCAGTGGAAGCTTCCTGTGCCGCAACGGTTTCCAGGGCCGTGGCTGCGTCGGGTGGCGCTGGGTTGTCTGGGGCGGTGGATTCGGGGGTGGGGTTCTTCGGCGGAAGTTCCGCAGGCGGTTTGGCTGGTGTGGTTTGGAGCGCGACGGCCTTGCTGGGTGGCAGGCGGTTGGGTCTCACGGGTGTGACCACAATCTGCCGCGCTTGCACCCTTTGACCAAATGTAGGGGGGGGCTCATGAGCGGCAGTGGCCACCGGTTGCGCAGCCGAGGAGGCGCTGTTCAGGTCCACCACCTGGTTGAATGGTGTGGCGGCCATTTCGTTCAGGTGGCTCAGTCCACCGTGCCGGACCAGCATCCATTCCAGGCCCGCCACATGGGCCAGCAGCACGGCCAGCGCCAAAGGCCAGCGGTGCTGGCGCCCTGCTGAAGGCGCCGATGTGTTTACAGGCGGCTTGCCTGTGGCCAAGCGCCTTCTCCTGCGACGGCTCCGGGGGGCTCGTTGGTTGGCAACGCCAACTGAACCGTGGTCTGCCCGCTCCAGAAGGTCAGGTCTGTTGATGCAGATTGGGTAGACACGCTGCCCGGCCAGTTCAGTGGCAACGAGAGAATCCGACGGTCGCGACTGACCCACACCTGCACGGTTTGTGCAGTGGGCAGCAGCGTGGGCAAATCGTCCAGCTTGTGCAGCCGCCACAGATTGCCGTCGCTGGTCTGGACGGCCAGCCATTCGTCGCCAGCGGCCATGCCAGCCTGCTCGGCCAGGCCGCCACGCAACACGTTGCGCAGGGTGATGCCCTGGTTTTCCTGCACCCGTAACCCCAGCCGCTGAGCCAAGGGTGCGGCTTCCCACTGAATGGCCATGCCCGCCTGGCGCAGCAGATCCAGCACTGGCAAATCGGCACAGCCATGCACCCAGGCGTCCAGTTCCGTGTCCAGGGATCGGCCTGCGCAGGTGGCCAGCACCTGGCGCAGGGTGGCTTCGTCAACAGGGCCCCCCCGGCTGCTGGCCCAGGCTGCCCGCATGGCATGGTCCAGGCTGCTCCCGGACTGGCGCAGGGTCAGGTCCAGGCACAGCGCCACCAACGCGCCCTTGGTGTAGTAGCTGACGGTGGCGTTGGGTGTGTTTTCCTGCACACGGTAGTACTTGGTCCAGGCCTCAAAGCTGGCTTGTGCCAGGGAGTGGATGTGGCGGCCCGGTGTCTGCGCCACTTGCTGCAGGGTTTTGGCCAGCAGCCCCAGGTAGGCAGTGGGGTCGATGAGGCCGGCGCGCAGCAGCAGCAAATCGTCGTAATAGCTGGTGAAGCCTTCAAACCACCACAGCAGTTCGGTGGGGTTCTCGGTGTGGAGGTCGGGCTGAGCGAGCTCCGCAGGGCGCAGGCGCTTGACGTTCCAGGTGTGGAAGTATTCGTGCGCGATCAGACCCAGGAGACTGGTGTAGCTGTCTGTGGCTTTCAGGGCTGGAGGTGCTGAACCGTCGGGCGTGGGATAAGGCAGGTCGGTGCGTGGGCAAATCAGCGCGGTGGAATGCGCGTGTTCCAGGCCTCCATACCCGTCGTGGGTGGCGTTGAGCAGGAACACATAGCGGTTGAAGGGCGGGGCGGCATCTGGCCCGTGCCAGAACTGCATTTCGGTTTCGCAAATGCGTTGGGTGTCGGCCAGCAGTCGGGCGGCGTCAAATCCAGAGGGGGCTCCGCTCACCACCAGCCGGTGGGGAATGCCGCGCACTTCGAAATGGGCCGACCAGAACAGGCCCATTTCCACCGGCTCGTCCACCAGCGCGGCATAGCTGGCGGCGTGGTAGTGGCCAAAGCCGTGGGCATCGATGACCACGGGGTCCAGGGCTGTGGCGCAATGCCAGGGGGCTTTCAAGTGCCAGCGTTCGGCATCGGGTGCGGCAATGGTCAAGCTGTGGGAACGATCGGCTTGATCGGGTACTTGCAACAGCAGGCTGGTGCCGTTGAAAAAGCCGCGTTGTGAGTCCAGCCAGGCGGTGCGGACCGATGCGTCCAGTGCATACACCTCGTACACCACCTGGAGCGTAGCGGGTGTTGGCGATGCGGGCCAACCGGTCAGCTGCCAGCGGTTTTTGCTGGTTTGTCGGATGCTCAGTTGGTGTTCGCCGGCATGTGCCCTCAGGCTTTGCAGGTGCTGAGAAAACTCGCGCACCATGTAGCTGCCGGGAATCCATACTGGTAGCGTGAGTTCAGCCTGGGGGGCTGCGGTAGAAAACGTGAGCGTGACCCGGTACAGGTGAGCATGCAGGTCCAGGCATTCCACCCGGTAATGCGGGCCGACCGCTGGGGGGATGAGGTTCATACGGCGCCAGCCGCCAGAAAACAGCAAAAAGCCGCTGCCACCGACAGCCTGAACCGCAACGTGAGCCAATGGCCCAGGCTGGCAGCGGGGTACAGCTTGCGGTCCATCAGGTAGCAGCCCACCAGCACGCAACCCAGCCAGGGGAGTGCTGCATAGGCGGGCATCAAGACACCGGGCCATGCAAGCAGCGAGGGCATGACACCCCATATCAAGTGGTGCCTGGCCACGTCGTCGGGCAGTTTGGGCTGCAAAGCCCCCACTTCCGCCAGCCACACCACGGCCCAGTGCAGGCCACCCAGAAACGAGGCAATGAGTGCGGCATAGGCCACCATGGCCAGCGCCACATAGGGCAGGGCCGTGTCATTCACCAGCCAGGCCAGCAGGCAAAGGCCCACAAATGGAAGGAGGCCACCGTGGCTCAGTTGCCGAATGAGGCGTTGCACCGGTGTTTCGGTGTGCGAGAGGGGGGCCGCAGAGTGGGTCATGCCAGGGTGGGGGCGGGTAGGGGCCGAGTGCGGCGAGTGGGGTCAGGGCTGCTTGGCTTCGGCCAGCATTTTTTCAATGCGGTCGGTTGGAATGGCGCCGGGTACACGGGTGCCATCCACAAAAAACAGCGTGGGCGTGCCGGTGATGCGGTTCTTTTTGCCGAATTCCACATTGCGATCGACGGCCGTGGTGTCGCAGCTTGCGCTTGCCGGTGCCGTGTCTTTCAGCATCCAGTCGTGGAAGGCTTTGGCTTTGTCTTTGGCGCACCAGATGGCCTTGGATTTGTCGGTGGAGTCTTTGCTGAGGATGGGGTACAGGAACACGTGCACCGTCACATTGTCAATTTTGGCCAGGTCGCGTTCAAAGCGTTTGCAGTAACCGCAGTTGGGGTCTTCAAACACCGCTACTTTGCGTTTGCCGTTTCCTTTGACAAAGGTGAAGGAGTCCTTGAATGGCAAGTCCTTGAACGGAATGGCCGTGAGTTTTTCCACCCGTTCTTCGGTGAGGTTGACCTTGGCGCGGGTGTCGATCAAGTGGCCCTGGATGAGGAAGTTGCCCTCGGCGTCGGTGTACAGAATGTCAGCGCCATTGACCCTCACTTCGTACAGGCCGGACATGGGGGTTTTGCTGACTTCTTCAATGGGCGGCAGGTTGGGCAGGCGCTCCGGCAGGTTTTTGCGGATGGCGGCTTCCTGGCCGAAAGCTGAACTGGTCAACGCCGCGAGCGTCAGTGCCAACCCAGTGGTGAGTGTGCGGGAGATGAAACGAGGGGTCATGTGTGCAGAGTGCGGTGGTGGTGTTCGTGAGACGAACAAAGGCTTCAGTGCAGATATCAGGCCATGGCCTGCCAGGTCAGCCAGCGTTTGGCCGCCGGCAGTTGGTTCAGCCTGTGCATGCCCCAGTTTCGCAAAGTGCGAAGAGCGGGCTGATCTTGCTGGAACAGATGAAACAGGCCATCGGTCAATCCGCCCATGCGGGCGAAAGCGGCTTTGCGGCTGCGTTCATAGCGGCGCAGCAGGCGAGGGTCACCCAACTCGCGCCAGTATTCACGCTCCTGCAGCACTTGGGCCAATGTGGCCACGTCGGCCAATCCGACATTCAAGCCTTGTCCGGCCAGTGGGTGCATGGCATGGGCGGCGTCGCCCGCCAGGGCGAGGCCATGCGTCGTCCATTGGCTGGCCTGTGCAAACTCCAGTGGCCACACTTGTGGGGTTTGGGTCAAGGTGATGGCGGTGGCGTCGGGCATGCAGATGGCGTTGAGGTGGGCGAGGAAGTCATGGGGAGCTGCCGCGACCAGGGTGTTGAGCTGTTCTGGAGGGGTTGACCACACCAGTGCCGCTTCAGTTCCCTGCTCGCCTCCCAGCGGCAGCAACGCCACAATGCCCTGTTCGCAAAACCACTGGCGGGCCACACCCTGGTGGGGTTGCGAAAGTTGCAGTCGGGCGGCCAAGGCCCGATGGGGGTAGCTGCGACTGTCAAAGTTCATCCCCAAGGCCGCACGGGTGCTGCTGCGCCGACCTTCGCACACCACCGTCAGCTTGGCGGTGGGTTCGGCAGGGTGGGCCACACCATCAGACTGAAAGCGTTCAATTTGCCCTTGGAATTGGACGGCTTGCGCCAGGCGGGCCTCCAGAGCGGGGACATCCACCATCCAGTTCAGGGCGGTTTCGTTCACATCGGCGGCATCGAAAGTCAGGGTCGCCCCCAGGTCACCCTGGACAACCATGCGGCTCACCGGGGTGATGGCGGGCGGGACCCCGTCCATTTCTGCGGCCTGTGGCCAGGCTCTGACCGATTCCAGGATGCGCTTGGACGCGGCGTTGAGCGAGTAGGCTCTCACGTCGGTCGCAGCAGGTGGTGGAGGCGCAGTGTTTGGGCCTACCAGCGCCACGCGCAGGCGCTGCTGGCTCAGCAGCAATGCCAGCGTGCTGCCCACCATTCCGGCCCCACGTATGCACACATCGAATGAACGGCTCATGGGGCGGATTGTAGGGAGAGGGGGTGCTGGCCGGAGGCTGAGGCCTTCACTTTCTGGATTACCTCGACATCCCGGGTGTTTACACCGATTCACACATACTTTGTGGGTGATACGTTCGGTTCACCATCAACTCATTCTTATTTGTGGCAGGTGAACCATGAAAAAGTTTATTTTTTCGTCCATCCTACTGTCCATCGGATCTGGTTCGGTGCTTGCATCCGAAGACCATCATGCAGTTGACGCGTCGGTCATCGCGTCACAGAACGCCAATTTGGAAAAAAACACGGCGGGCAAGGGCTTTGGCCCGCAATCTCCTCGGGATCTGACCAAGAAGGTTGGGCAGAACATGCGGAGTTTTTCTCCCGCACCACACTACCAGCGCATGAACTTGTGCAACATCCACATGCACTTCAATGCTGAGCACAAAGGTGGGGAATTCACGCGTTATGCCGGCCATGGTGATGGGCATGGCTTTGAAACTGGATTTCAATATTCAGGCCATTTGTCCAAAGCAGAATCAACCCCGTTGCATCACGATGTGTGCCACAGTGAACATGGTGGCTTGCAGGCGGGCTCCACCATTGAAGTTCACTATGTGCACAGTTCTGCGCAAATTCGACCGGGAGAATCCCTCAAAGCGTGCCTGAGTGAGGCGGATCAAAACCCGCAACTGCGCGTGGAGGCGCAGGTTTTCGTATTGGTCAATGATCCAAAGGCTGCAGATTTCGAACGCCTAGTGGAGGTGGGCGAGCGCAACGGGTACCACCAGGCCCTTCACATACCCCATCACACGGGCAAGCCCATTCAGTATGCAGGGTCAACGACTGGCCCGTCCTACAACGAGCAAGGCTCCCCACTTCAAGTCACTTGGAGTGTGAGGCCACGCGTGATGAAGGTGAATGCTGAATCAGTGGGGCACTGGTGCGAAAGCAATCTCTTCCATGAGGACCATGCCCATGGGGTCAGAAACCTGGTGACCAATCCACAACTGCTTTCGCAGTTTTGAACAGACCATGTGAACCCGGTGCAAAGCTCTGACGGGCCGATCAACCACTGAACAACTTGATGAGTACACCTGTGTGCGGGCATCAATGGGTGTACTTGATGCGGGCATGGGTGTGCAATTTTTTGCGCACAAAACGAAGAGAGCGTCCGGTCAGGGCGGCGATTGCCATCTGGTCCTTTGCACCGCAGCAAAGAGTCGGTGATCAGTACAATCCGCAGCAGTTATCCCCAAGAAAAGCAAGGACAAATCTGCCGGTGATCGCGATTGATTTGTCCTTGGCGCCTTTGATGGTTGGTCGTTGGCTCAAACCGCGTAACCGACAAAACCCCACGCCCACATTGGGTTCGATGGTGCAGAAGGGGTTGTTCTCAAAGGAATTCCATGAGTTTGAAATGCGGCATCGTCGGCCTGCCCAACGTCGGCAAATCCACCCTGTTCAACGCGCTGACCAAGGCCGGCATCGCGGCTGAGAACTACCCTTTTTGTACCATTGAGCCCAATGTGGGCGTGGTGGAGGTACCCGATCCCAGGCTGGACCAGTTGGCTGAAATCATCACGCCCGAGCGCATCGTGCCGGCCATCGTCGAGTTCGTGGACATCGCCGGCCTGGTGGCCGGTGCCAGCCAGGGCGAGGGTTTGGGCAACCAGTTTTTGGCGCACATTCGCGAGACTGACGCAATTGTGAACGTGGTGCGCTGCTTTGAAGACGACAACGTGATCCACGTGGCCAACAAGGTGGACCCGATTGCCGACATCGAGGTCATCCAGACCGAGCTGTGCCTGGCTGACCTGAGCACGGTCGAAAAAGGCCTGCAGCGTTACACCAAGGCGGCCAAAAGTGGCAACGACAAGGAGGCTGCTGCGCTGGTGGCCCTGTTGACCAAGGTGCGTGCGGTGCTGGACGAAGGCAAACCCGCCCGTTCGCTGGACCTGAATGACCAGGAAAAGGCGTTGCTCAAACCCCTGTGCCTCATCACCGCCAAGCCTGCCATGTTTGTGGGCAATGTGAGCGAGGACGGGTTTGAGAACAACCCGTTTCTGGATCGCCTGAAGGACTATGCGGACAAACAGAACGCCCCGGTGGTGGCCATTTGCGCCAAGATCGAGGCCGAACTGAGCGAGATGGATGATGCCGACCGGCTGGAATTCCTCAAGGAACTGGGCCAGGACGAACCTGGTTTGAACCGCTTGATCCGTGCCGGCTTCAAGCTGCTGGGCCTGCAAACCTACTTCACCGCCGGGGTGAAAGAGGTGCGTGCCTGGACCATCCACATCGGTGACACCGCGCCCAAGGCAGCGGGCGTGATCCACGGCGACTTCGAGCGTGGCTTCATCCGCGCCCAGACCATTGCGTTTGACGACTTCATCGCCTACAAGGGCGAGCAGGGCGCCAAGGATGCTGGCAAGATGCGCGCAGAAGGCAAGGAGTACGTGGTGAAAGATGGCGACGTGCTCAACTTCCTGTTCAACGTCTGATTTTCAAATTCGCCAACGCCCATGGCCCGCCATAGCCCACTCAAGATCGGGTTGTCTGCCCGCATCACCCACCCCGAGGCCAGTGGGGTGGGCTTGCGTTCCAAGACGCTGCAGGTGTTGGAGCAGTCGGTGGCGCATTGGGCGGCATCGCGCGATGCCCTGGTGCTGATGGTGCCGTCGGTGTTGCAGGGCGGGGCTTTGCAGCGCAGCAACATCCGGGTGAGCGACTATGCCGAGGCGCTGGATGGGCTGATTTTGCAAGGTGGTGCCGATTTGTCGCCACGTGCGTATGGTGAGGAGCCGCTGCGGCCCGATTGGTCGGGCGACCCGGTGCGTGACGCTTACGAACTGGAGCTGGTGCAAGCCTTCATGGCGGCAGGCAAGCCCATTTTGGGGATTTGCCGTGGCATGCAGCTCATCAATGTGGCGCTGGGGGGCAGCCTGTACCAGGATTTGCCTACTTTGCGGCCTGGCGAGGTGGCCCATGAAACCACCGACTATGACCACAACATCCACACCGTGCGGTTTACACCGCAGGGGCAGATGGCGCAGTGGTTTGACGGTTTGACGGGTGGACAGGTGGCCTCCATCCACCACCAGGGGGTGCACCGCTTGGGACAGGGCGTGGTGGTGGAAGCCACTGCCGAGGATGGCCTGATTGAAGCCATCAGCTGGAGCGGCCCAAGCTTTGTGTGTGGTGTGCAATGGCACCCGGAGTTCCATCACCTGCGCGGTGCCGAGATGCTGGACTGCAACCCGCTGCTGGATGCTTTTTTGACCTCAGCCCGTGCTGGCGTGCTCCGGTCTTGATCTGGTAAATTGAAAATAAAATTAGGCTTTTCCGCTTTATTCTATTAAAAAATTTGCTATTGATTTATTTGAATTTCCTGACCAAATACTGTGCCCAATGACTGGTGAGCCAGGCGGCCACCAACCACACGGCTGCCGCTTGGTGCAGGTGGTTCATGGCGCCATGGGTGATCATCCAGCCTCCCATGGCAGACCCAACCGCCTGACCCGCATACATGGCGGAGGTGTTGAGGGCCACCGAAGCCGGTGCCAACGCAGGGTTCAGCCCCACCAGCCGGGCTTGTTGCGACGAATTGGTGGCAAAGCTGCCCAATCCCCATGGCACCAGCACCAGGGCCATGCCCACCACACTCTGGGGCACCGGCCACAGCAACTGACTCAGGCCGACCAAGGCCAAGGTGATGGACACGGCGCGGTGCGGTCCCCATTGGTCCACCCGCCGTGCCACGATGCCATTGCCCATCAGACCAAACGCACCAAACCACAAAAACAGCAGGGCCAGTGTGTCTGGGGTGGTGCCAAAGCGCTGGTGAAACACCGCCGAAAAATACGACAGCAGCGTGAACTGGCTGGTGGCTGACAGCAGGGTGACGGCCACGGCTGCCATCAGTGGGGCATGACCAAGGGTTTGCTTCCAGGCTTGAATCGACAACGGCACCAGCCGCAACCCGTTGGGCAGCACCTGCCACAGCCACACCGCGCACAGCAGGGCCAGGGTGGCCACGCCTCCGAATGCCCAACGCCATCCCAGCGATCCGCCCACCCAGGCCGCCAACGGCATGCCCACCACCGAGGCCACCGACCAACCGAGAAACACGAAGGCAATGGCGCGGCCTCGCCGACTTTCAGGCACCAGTAGACCTACACTGGCGGCCGCCTGCGGCGTGAACACCGCAGGTGCCAGCATGGCCGCTACCCGCAGCGGCAGCAGGCTGGCGTAGTCTGGCGCCATGGCGCAGGCTCCCAGCAGTAGCCCATACCAGGCCAGACAGGCCGACAGCAGTGCCCGCCGGTCCCAGCCCGCCACCAAGCTGGCCAGCACAGGAGCCCCCACGCCCATCAGCACGGCACCGGCGGTGATGAGCAAACCAACCTGTGCAATGCCCACCTCCAGGCTCTGGCTCAGTTCATTCAGCGTGCCGGGTACCAGCATGACGCCGCTGCCAATGACCACATTCCCTGCCATCAGGGCCCACAGTGTTCCGGTCTGGGCTGGTCCAGTCGGTTGACCGTGCACCTGGGGTCGGGGGTGGTGGACGCGCGGGCGGTTCACGACAGTCGATCCGCTGGGCTGGAGGCTGCCAGCAGTTCCAGAATGATGGTGTGTAACTGGGTGGGATCGACCGGTTTGTGCACCATGCGGTGGCCACTTTCTTCGATGTGTCGCAGCGCTGCAGGCGCGGTGTCGCCCGTCAGCAGCAGGGTTGGAATGCGGGTGTTCCAGTGGGTTTGCGCCCAATCCAGAATCTCTGTGCCACGCACGCCGTTTTGCAGCCGGTAGTCGGAAATGAGCAGGTCGGGGACCCAGGCTGCCGGCTCCTGGGCTGTGGCCATTTCAATCAGCTTGTCCAGCGATTCGAGCATGTGCACGTCGCATTGCCACATGTTCAGCAGCAGTCCCATGGCGTGGCGAATGGGGGCTTCGTCGTCCACCATCAGCACCCGCAGGCCGGGCAGGCGTTCACGGTGCTCAGACCATGGCCTGACCGATTGGGTGACCTGCGCACGGTGTGCGGCGGGTACATGCAGGTACATCGTGGTGCCTTGGCTTGGTGTGCTGTGCATTTCCAAATGCAAGTTCAACAGGTGGGACAAGCGTTTGACGATCGACAAACCCAGCCCCAGGCCCTTGCTGCGATCACGCTCGGCATTGCTCACCTGAAAAAACTCATCGAATACTTTTTCCTGGTGCTCGGGCGCAATGCCGATGCCGGTGTCCACCACCGCCAGGCGCCATCCGCTGTTCAAGGGCTGTACTTTCACTTCCACCTGGCCACCGGGGGTGTACCGAATCGCGTTGCTCACCAGGTTGCGCAGTACCTGCTCCAGCAATCGGGGATCTGAGTGCAATTTCGCGGGACTGGCAGGGATGGACAAGGTGAGGCGTTTTTGTTGGGCTTCAGGTGAAAAATCGTTGATCAAGCGTGCGAGGAGTGGCTGCAAGTCGAAGTCTTTCAGCTGAACCTGGGTGACACCGGCATCCAGCTTGGAGACATCCAGCAGACCATTGAACAACGATTCCAAGGCCGATACCGAGGTGCCCACATGCGCGGCCAGTTTGTGCAGTTGCTCGGGGCGGTTTTCCCGGGTCATGACGCCGGCAAACAGACTGAGCGCTGCCATGGGTTGGCGCAAATCGTGACTGGCGGCTGCCAGAAATTTGGACTTGGCCTGATTGGCCTGTTCAGCCTGGCGCTGAGCGTCGAGGGCCGCTTCTGTTTGCAGTTGCAGCTGGTTGACCAGGTCATGGTTCTGGTGTCGCCGTTGCAGCGATTCGATGACGACGTTGTGCAGCTCATGCCCCCATTTCAAAATAAAGACTAGGTACACCGCCAACATCATCACCATGGACCAGTGCGCGCGGTTGTCTTCCCAGGCCATGCGCCCCATCAACAGCAGCAAAATCACAGAAGCCGATCCGGGCATGCCGACTTTCAGCACCGCATTGGCGGCAATGGAACCAGCCGCCATGGCACACAGCAGAATGGCCAGCATCGCTTGATGAATGACGGAGTCGGAGGCAAACAACAGCAGTCCGGTCAATCCCCACATCAATCCACTGCCCACGGCCAGTGTGTTGAACCCGGTCAGCCAGCGGTCCAATTGCATCGCGTCGGTGGTGTGGGTGTGCCAGAACCGACGGCTGAAGCCCACTCGCACCAACTGGTAGATCAGCATGGCGGTGGCCCAACCCCACAACACCGAAGAGGCGATGTAACCCCACATGGCAAACACCATGAGGCCTGCAGCGAACAGGTTGGCCAACACGGTGCTGGGGATCTTTTCGTACGCGGGACCGGCAGCTGCTCGCACCTGGTCGAGCAGCACACGCGGATCGTTGGCGGAGACGGAAAAGGTGGCCATGACGTGTGTATTGACAGGCAGAGGTCAGCTACCCGGGAATACCCACAGCAGCGCAGCCGTCATGGTGACATACCGCCCCAGCTTGCCAATGGCCATGTAGGCCACGCAGGGCAACAAGGGCATGCGCAGCCACCCGGCCACGCTGCACAACGGATCGCCCACCACCGGCAACCAGCTCAGCAAACAGGCTTTGGGGCCAAAACGCTGGAGCCATTGCAGGGCGCGCACCTGGGTGGAATGGCCTTGAACCCGGTCCATGGCCCCGTGCGCCGCCCATCCCATGCCCCAGCTGATGATGCCGCCCAAGGTGTTGCCCGCTGTGGCCACCAGAACGGCGGGCCAGAACAGATCGGGGTTGAGTTTGACCAGGCCAAACACCGCAGGCTCCGAACCCAATGGCAACAAGGTGGCCGAGACCAGTGACACCACAAACACCGTGCTCAGGCCCACTTCGGGCAGGCTCAGCCACAGCAGCAGTTGATTCAGGGCGGTTTCCAAGGTGGTTGGGGTGGCGTCAGGGGTGGTCGATAGAATCTTGCCGCATTTTTAGGCAAATACCTGTCGCCCATTCGGTTCCGATGCGCCACCGGCTTTCTTCCCCATTTTGATGGTTTCTGCTCCAGGGCTGCGCATTGGCCCTTACATCCTGCCCAACAACTTGTTCGTTGCCCCCATGGCGGGGGTGACGGATCGGCCTTTCCGCAAGCTTTGCAAAAAGCTGGGTGCCGGTCATGCGGTGAGCGAGATGATCACTTCCCGCCCCGATTTGCGCGACACCCTCAAAACCGCCCGCCGTGCCAACCACGACGGTGAAACCGCCCCCATCACCGTGCAGATTGCCGGAACCGAGCCCGACATGATGGCCGAGGCCGCTCGCTACAACATTGACCGGGGCGCGCAGATCATCGACATCAACATGGGCTGCCCTGCCAAAAAGGTGTGCAACAAATGGGCGGGCTCCGCGCTGATGCAGAACGAGCCGCTGGCGTTGCAGATCATCGAGGCGGTGGTGGCCGCTTGCGCCCCGCAAAGGGTGCCTGTCACCCTCAAAATGCGCACCGGCTGGGCCGATCAGGCGCGCAACGCCCCTCTTATTGCCCAGGCGGCCGAGGCGGCGGGCGTGCAGATGCTCACCATCCATGGCCGCACCCGCGAGCAGGGCTACCGGGGCCAGGCTGAGCACCAGACGGTGGCGCACATCAAAAGCCGAATCCGCATTCCGGTGGTGGCCAATGGCGATGTGGATAGCCCGCAGGCCGCCCGCGATGTGCTGGCGCAAACCGGGGCCGATGCGGTGATGGTGGGCCGCGCCGCGCAAGGGCGTCCATGGATTTTTCGGGAAATGGCCCATTTTTTAGCAACCGGCGAGGTGTTGCCCGCACCCACCCGCACCGAACTGCGGGCGTGGATGCTGGAGCATCTGCAAGAACACCACGATCTGTATGGCGAGTACACCGGCGTGCGCAGCGCCCGCAAGCACCTGGCCTGGTATGCCAAGGCGTTTGGCGAGGTGCCAGCACCGTTGGCAGAAGGATTCAGAACCCGCATCAATGCCATTGAGTCGGCCGATGCGCAGTTGACCGAAGTGACGCAATTTTTTGACGAATGGGAGGCCCTGGCCGCATGACCCAAACCACCCACCAGGCACCTGCTGCCCATGGCCGTTCTCGCCCCCGCCAGCAGGCGCTACCCGACAGCGTGCGTGACAACGTGCGCCAGTTCTTTCACGACCTGGATGGCACTGAGCCCGCCAACCTGTACGACCTGCTCCTCAAAACCGTGGAAAAACCGCTGCTGGAAGAGGTGATGGAACGGGCGCAACACAACCAATCGCGTGCCGCGCAATGGCTGGGGCTGAACCGCAACACCTTGCGTAAAAAACTGCTGGAGCACGGCCTGGCCGAATGAGCCTGCCACCAGGTTGCCCGGCATCAATTCCTGAATCAATAGCTGACTTTCCCCGTCAATAAAGCGAGGAAATTCAAAAAATTTCTCAATTTCAACTTCAAACCACTCAAACCCCATGCGAGCCCTTCTTTCTGTATCTGACAAAACCGGCGTTCTGGACTTGGCGCGCGAGCTGCACGCCCTGGGCGTGAGCCTCATCTCCACCGGCGGCACCGCCAAGCTGCTGGCCGATGCCGGTCTGCCCGTGGCCGAGGTGGCCGAAGTCACCGGTTTCCCCGAAATGCTGGACGGCCGCGTCAAGACCCTGCACCCCAAGGTGCACGGAGGCCTGCTGGCCCGCCGCGACACGTCCGAGCACATGGCCGCCCTGGCCGCGCACGGCATTGACACCATCGACTTGCTGGTGGTCAACCTGTACCCGTTTGAATCGACCGTGGCCAAGGCCGGTTGCACGCTGGCCGACGCCATCGAGAACATCGACATCGGTGGCCCCGCCATGGTGCGCAGCGCCGCCAAAAACTGGAAAGACGTGGCCGTGCTGACCGACGCCAGTCAATACGCCGAGGTGGTGGCCGAGCTGAAAGCCAGCCAGGCAGTGAGCGACGCCACCCGCTTCAAACTGGCCGTGGCCGCGTTCAACCGCATCAGCAACTACGACGCCGCCATCAGCGATTTTCTGTCGGCCATCGACCTGTCCAACGGCCTGCCCGAGCAGGAAGCCGCACCCGTGCGCACCCTGTTCCCCGCGCAAAGCAACGGCCGCTTCGTCAAGCTGCAAGACCTGCGCTACGGCGAAAACAGCCACCAGCAGGCCGCGCTGTACCGCGACCTGTACCCCGCCCCCGGTTCGCTGGTCACGGCGGTGCAGTTGCAGGGCAAAGAGCTGAGCTACAACAACATTGCCGACGCCGATGCGGCGTGGGAATGCGTCAAGAGCTTCGACACCCCGGCTTGCGTCATCATCAAACACGCCAACCCCTGTGGCGTGGCCGTGGGCGCGAACCCGCTGGAGGCCTACAGCAAGGCCTTCCAGACCGACCCCACCAGCGCGTTCGGCGGCATCATCGCCTTCAACCGCACACTGGACGGCGCGGCGGCGCTCCAAGTTTCGAAGCAGTTCGTCGAGGTGCTGATGGCGCCCGACTTCACGCCCGAGGCGCTGGAAGTCTTCAAGACCAAGGTCAACGTGCGCATCCTCAAGATCGCGCTGCCGAACTCGTATGGCACCGCTGAAGCGGCGCGTGGCGGCCTCTCCGCCTGGGATCAGGGCCGCAACTTCATGGACGCCAAGCGCGTGGGCTCGGGCCTGCTGCTGCAAACGTCCGACATCCATGAGTTGAAGTTGTCTGACCTGAAGGTGGTGACCCAGCTGCAACCCACCGAACAGCAGCTGCAAGACCTGCTGTTTGCCTGGAAGGTGGCCACCTACGTCAAGAGCAACGCCATCGTCTTCTGCGCCAACGGCATGACCTTTGGCGTGGGCGCTGGCCAGATGAGCCGCCTGGACTCGGCCCGCATCGCCAGCATCAAGGCGCAGGCCGCGGGCCTGTCGCTGTCGGGCACGGCGGTGGCCAGCGATGCGTTCTTCCCCTTCCGCGACGGCCTCGACGTGGTGGTGGATGCGGGTGCCACCTGCATCATCCAGCCCGGCGGCAGCATGCGCGACCAGGAGGTGATCGACGCGGCCAACGAGCGCGGTGTGGCCATGGTGTTCAGCGGCGTGCGACATTTCCGCCACTGAGTCTCGGAGCCCTGCCGTGCGATGTCGCGCGGGCAAGGGTACTCCCGAGTAGGCAAGGGTCGTTCAAGAACCTGACACTGGTGGCCGATGAACCCTGTCATGAGCGACGACCAGCCCACACTGCCTCCGACCGATGCCGTGCAAGCCGACATGGCTGGGGCGGCTGCAGGTGCTGACCCGGCTGCCAAGCCGAAAGACGACGAAGTTGACGAAGCCGAGCGGCGGCAAAAAGCCCTCAACCGGCTCATGCACCGCATTTCGGAGCATGCGGATTTCCCGTCGCTCAAAGACTCGATCGGCGGCATCCAGAAGGTCACCCGTTCGGAACGGGCGCATTTGTCTCAGTTGTCGGGGCATGTGCTGGACGACGTCGGGCTGACCAGCAAGCTGCTGCGCATCATCAACGCGGCGTTTTACCGCTCGGTGGGCGGGGGCAGCATCACCAGCATGCAGCGTGCGGTGGCGCTCATGGGGTTCGAGACGGTGGGCATGCTGGCGGCCTCGCTCATGCTGTTCGACAAGGTGCCCAAGGGCCGTGATGGCGAAGCCGCCCGTCAGGCCTGCAGCCGCGCGCTGCTGTCGGGCCTGCTGGCGCAGCAACTGTGCAACCAGCGCCGCCATGCCGATTCGGTTTACCTCACCGCGCTGTTCATGAATTTGGGCAAGATGCTGGTGGCACTGCATTTTCGGAATGAAGCCAAAGCCATTCAGGGCAAAACCGACGATGCGGTGGCCGCACTGGTGCGCAAAGCAGAGGCCGAGGCGGCGTTGCACACAGGGTCCAAAAAGGATGTGCCGACGGGGCCGTCCGCCGCCCAGGTGTTGGAAATTCGCCAGCGGGTCGCCAAAGAGGTGTTGGGGCTGACAGAAGAAGATCTGGGCTTGGAAGTAGCCAGCCAGGTCGGGTGGCCAGATAGTCTGGTGGGTCAGTTGAGGCCCATGCACATCACCGAAGCTGGAAGGCAAGCGGGCCCAGAAGAGTACCTGCGCGTGCTGTGTACGGCAACCACCGATTTGTCTGACGCCATGCACCACCTGCCCCGCACAGGTAAGCCTGAAGAGGTGGCCGAAGCCCGGGACGCTTGCATGCACCTGTTTGGTGTGCAGGTGGGTGAAACCCTGCAACTTGACCCGGAGGGCCTGGTGGCGGTGGGGGAAGATGCGATGGCAGCCTGGGCCGATATTTCCGTGCTGCTGGGAATTGCTCCCGACGGCGCGGTCACCGGCGGGGCTGGCAAGGTGGAGCAGATCTTTCAACCCAAGTCACCGCCAGCGGCACGTGGGCCCGACCGCATCTCGCAAGGTCTCAAACATGCTCTGCAGTCATTGACGCAAGCGGTTCATTCCTATGCACCGCTGGAGCACTTGGTCGAACAGATGATGGTTGATGTCACCGAGGCGTTGCAGCTGCAGCGGGTGGTGGTGTGCCTGCGTGAGGCCGACCGGGAAGACTTGCGGGCCAAAACCGCCACCGGCGTGCGGGCGGCAGCCGTCAGCCAGGCGTTTCATGTGCCCTTGGCTGGCAGCCAGGACCTGTTCAGCGTGTTGTGCACCAATGCCAAGGATGCGCTCATCGCAGACGCCGGTGACCCTGTGGTGGCCAAGCGCTTGCCAGGCTGGTACCCGCAAAAAGTGGGTGCCAAGACCTTTGTGTTGCTGCCCATGGCCCGCCAGGCCAGGGTGCACGGACTGATTTACGCCGACCGGCAGATGGCGGGGAGTCTGGTCCTCAACCCGCAGGAGTTGACGTTGTTCAAGGCGGTGCGCGACCAGCTCATGGCAGCCATGGAACACCGTGGTCTGTTGGGCTGACGTCTACACTCCTGCCAGCATGACAGAGCCCCGCGCACACTTGCGATCTGACGCACCGGTTGATGCCCAGGGGCTTTCTGGGGTCGACCCCATTGCAGAAGACGCAGCAGACGAAGCGGCTGAAGAGCGCCGCCGCATTGCCAAAGCGAACCTGCTGCTGCGAATTGCAGAGCAGGTGGATTTCCCCACCATCCAGGAATCTGTGAGCAAGGTTCGGCAAAAGGCCCGTTCTGACCATGTTCATTTGGCTGAACTGACACAGCTGGTGGTGGACGATGTAGGTCTCACGAGCAAATTGCTTCGCATCGTCAATGCTGCGTTCTACACCACAGCAGGGGCCGGCACCATCACCAGCATGAAACGGGCGGTGGCGCTCATCGGCGTCGAGAACCTGGAGCTGCTGGTGGCAACCTTGATGGTTTTTGACCGGGTGCCCAAGGGGCGGAATGGGGAGGCCGTGCGCCATGCCTGCAGCACGGCACTGTTGTCTGCCTGGCTGGCGCAGCACCTGTGCGAGTCACCGCGTCACATGGATGCGGTGTATCTGTCCGCCCTGTTCATGAATCTGGGAGAGATGCTGGTGTCTCTGCACGCTCCGGCCGATTCAAGACGGATTCAGAAAAAAATCAAAGACCTGACCCGCAAGTGGAGTACTGCACCGCCGTCAGACGATCCGTCTGAAGCCGAATCGGTTGGGAAACTCAGCCATGCGCAATCCCATGCGATCCGGCAGCATGCCGCCCGGGATGTGATTGGGCTGTCCTTTGAGGAACTGGGATGCGAGGTCGCACACCAATGGGGGTGGCCAGACCATTTGGTGCGTCAATTGCGATCGGCCTATCCATCAGAGGAAACGCGTCGGCTTGAGGTGGGGAGTGGTGAATACCTCAGGGTGTTGTGCACAGCGGCATCTGACTTGGCAACCACCTTGGGGGCCTTGCCTGTGACCGAATCTCCCGGTGAGCTGGAAGCCTCCCTGAAAATACACATGGAGCGGTTTCAACAGGAAACAGGCAGGGTACTGGGGCTGGATGTGGACGGACTGATTGCCATGGGTGAACTGGCCGTAGAGCAACGGAGCCAGATTGCTTCCTTTCTGGACATCAATCCCGAAGACATCGGAACGGAACGAACGCCTTCTGGCCACGCCCTGGCGTTCAAGCCCAAGGTGCCTCCTGTGCTCAATGGGCCTGAACGTGTTTCAAAAGGATTGGAGCTTGCACACCAGAGTTTGCGAATGGCAGAGGTTTCTGTGGCACCGCTCGATGAAATCCTCCAGCAATTGGTGGTGGATTTGCATGAAACCTTGCGGTTGCAGCGGGTGGTGATCTGCCTTCGGGATCCGGCGTCGGGTGAATTGCGGGGAGTTGCTGCGCATGGGCTGAGGGCGCAGGCCGTCATGGCTGCTTTTCAGGTGCCTTTGGCGAATTCGCCAGATATTTTCAGCCTGTTGTGTGACCGAGCCAGCGATGCGTTGATTGCCGACGCCGCAGACCCCACCATCTGGCGGTCTCTGCCTCGTTGGTATTCACAAAAAGCGGGTGCGCGAACCTTTCTGGTGTTGCCCATGTTGCATCGATCTGTCGTGCATGGGCTGCTATATGCGGATCGTCAGATGGCAGGCAGCCTGGTGCTGAATGGTGCAGAGTTCAAACAGTTGCAGGATCTCAGGGATCAGCTTTTGGCAACCATGGTTCGGTTGGGCTACGTCGAGTAGCCCTGGCTTGATGCTCACGCCTTGCACATTCCTCACAGAGATCTGAAAACCTCAGTGGCTGCTTGCACCGTGGTCTGAATGTCGGCTTCGGTGTGCGCCGCGCTGACGAATCCGGCCTCGTACAGCGCAGGGGCAAAGTAGATGCCCCGGTCCAGCATGCCGTGAAAGAAGCGGTTGAACCGGGGGCTGTCGGTGGTCATGACCTGTGCGTAGTTCTGCGGCAGCTCGGGCATGAGGAAGAAGCCGAACATGCCGCCCTGGCTGTCGGTGCAGAACGGCACGCCTGACGCATGGGCTGCGGCCTGGAGGCCGACCGTGAGTTGCTGCGTGCGTGCAGACAGGGCCTCGAAAAAGCCGGGTTTGGCAATTTCGCGCAGGGTGGCCAGGCCACAGGCGGTGGCCACCGGGTTGCCGCTGAGCGTGCCAGCCTGGTACACCGCGCCCAGTGGGGCGAGTTGTTCCATGACCGCGCGCTTGCCACCGAAGGCCGCCAGGGGCATGCCACCGCCAATCACCTTGCCCATCACCGTCAGGTCCGGCTCAAACCCGGGGATCAACTGGGTGTACACGCCCTGGGCGCTGCCCAAACCCACGCGGAAACCGGTCATCACCTCGTCAAAGGCCAGAAGGGCTCCGTGCTGGGTGCACAGCTCGCGGCAGCGGGTCATGAAGGGCACGGAGGCGCGCACAAAGTTCATGTTGCCTGCAATGGGTTCGATCATCAGGCAGGCCACATCGGGGCCGTGGGCGGCAAAGGCGGCTTCCAGGGCGGGCACGTCGTTGTAGGGCAGCACCAGGGTGTGCTGCACCACTTCGGGCGGCACGCCGGCACTGGTGGGGTTGCCAAAGGTGGCCAGGCCCGAACCGGCCTTGACCAGCAGCGCGTCGGCATGGCCGTGGTAGCAGCCCTCGAATTTGATGATGGTTTTGCGGCCGGTGGCACCACGCGCCAGGCGAATGGTGCTCATGCCCGCTTCGGTGCCCGAGCTGACCAGTCGCACCATGTCCAGGCTGGGCACCAAGCGGATGATTTCTTCCACCAGTTCCACCTCGCGCTCGGTGGGAGCGCCGAAGCTGAAGCCATCCAGCAAGGCTTTTTGCACCGCTTCCACCACCGCAGGGTGGCCGTGGCCCAGGATCATGGGGCCCCAGGAGCCGATGTAGTCAATATGCCGTTGGCCATTGGCATCCCAAAAGTAAGCTCCCTCTGCCCGCTGAACGAACCGGGGTGTGCCGCCCACGGCCTTGAAGGCGCGCACCGGGGAATTCACCCCGCCCGGAATGACGGATTTGGCACGGTCGAACAGGGTTTGGTTGTGATTGTTGGTGGTCATGATTTTAAAATACATAGCAAAAAAATGCCGTGTATCAAGCGATTGATTTTAAAAAACAAAACGGTTATGCGGCGTAAATTGTATGAACCATTCGCGTGCGGTTGAGTGTTGCATCTGCTGCAGTCCATCCCATCAAGTCTTTATCTGAGTAACAGGCGCCATCACGCTCCCCACTGCACGCGTGGCCGCATTGGCCGCATCGAGCAAGGTCTCCTGGCTCAAGTGCGAATAGCGCTGGGTGGTCTTGACCTGGGTATGCCCCAGAATGCGTTGCACTTCGTACAGCGTGCGACCGGAATTGATCAGTAAGCTGGCAAAGCTGTGGCGCAGATCGTGAATCCGCACGTCGGTCAGTCCTGCTTTTCGGCGTGCGGTGTTCCACGCACAAAAGATACTGACGAATGGCTTGCCAGTATCTGGATTCGCAAACACCCAATCGCATCCATCACGGCGAGGCGCATGGTTCAACACACCCAAAGCCCCATCCGACAAAGGCACATGGCGCGCTTTGCCCGACTTGGTGGAGGGAATACGCCAAATGCGTCGCGTGACATCAAAATCTTGCCACCGGGCATCCAACACTTCACGCTTGCGTGCACCGGTCAGGATGAGCATGGGCACGATATGTTGCAGCATCCGGTTTTCGCTATGGCTGACGGCGTCGTACAGACGCTGAGCCTCTGCCACAGACAAATATCGCTCCTTCTGGTTGTTTTCCTCCATGAGGGGTACCCCTTTGGTGGGGTTGCCTTTGATGCCAGCCACCTCCCATCGAACAGCCAAATTGAAGATGTAGCGCATCAGGATTAACAGGCGATTGGCTGAGCCCGGTGCTGCGCCGCTGGCACGGCGGTCTGCATGCATTTTCACAATATCCTGGCGCGTGACTTCATCCAAATATCGTTTGCCAAACCGAGGAAGCAGATGGTTCTTGAGCAAGCTCACATCCGTTTCCCATGACCGCTTGTAGGACTTGACATACGGCAGGTATTGGTCATCGATGAAGGCTTCAAAGGTGGGAATTTGACGGAAGATCTCTTTTTCTTCACAAGGGTCCTGCCCCATGGCAATTTGACTGCGCAGCTCATTAGCCCGCTTTCTGGCTTGTTCCAGCGACAGGTCGCAGACATCGGCAATCCGCAGTTGACGCTGCTTGCCACGGGCATTTCTGTATCGCAGATACCAGGTTTTTCCGCCGGAGACGCGCACCTCCAGCATGAGCCCTTTGCATGACACGTCAAGGTGATCAATCTTGGATTGACCCTCTGGACACGACAACGAGTTGACAACTTTTGCGTTCAGTGTTGTGACTGGCAAAATGCGACCTCTAAAGACAGTTCAAACCACATAAAAGACATTTTCAGTGTCTTTTATGAATCATACTGAAAGTTTAAAGATGTCGCAAGAGGCACGTATCGTGTCTTCAATTCGAGCAGCCCGTGCAGCACTCGGGTGGTCGCAGCCGGTCCTGGCGGACAAGGCTGGGGTGTCCCTGGTCGCATTGGCCCGGCTTGAGGCCGGCCTGGTCAGTCCCAGGCTAGCCACTATTGCCAAGCTGAAAACAGCCATTGAAGGCGCAGGCATTCGCATTGCAGACGACTACCCGGTCGGGGGTTACACACTGACAGCGACTGAACTTGCCATTCAACACGCAGCCCAAAGGACGGAGGTAGGTACTTCCGCCCCGTCAACAGAACAAAAAAGCCAAAAAAATCAAGGCTGAAGGTGAGGTCGTGATAGGTTTGATTCGATTCGAGGGAAGCTCGAAAGGGAACTCACGATAGGACGATGACAGGACTACGCACATAAAGGCATTTTAATTGTCTTTATGTGATTGATTTATATCTAATTTTTTAAACCCATAATTTGTCACTCACTGCAGGTGTGGACACAGGTGCAGCCTTCAAAGGCAACGCTGGCGACGACACATACGTAGCCAATCTGACCAACAACAATAACGGCGTGGCGACTGTTGAAACCCTGACCGCCTTGGACAGCTTGGACGGCGGCGCTGGTAACGACACCCTGAACTACTACACCGACGACGGCGTTGCAGTTCCTGGCGCAACACTGGCAAACATCGAAACCCTGAACGTAGTTTCTGGCGCAACAGCAGTCGCAGACGTCTCTGGTTCTAACGTAACCGGTTTGACCACATTGACGACCAAGGCCGTCGGTGATGTCACAACCATCACAACCAAGTCTAACGTGACATCCGTCACAGCATCTGCTAGCGGCACAAACACAAGCGTTGGCATCACTGATGCAGGTACAGCCGGTACAGCGACCCCAGACAAACTGGCTACTGTCAGTGTCACAGGCAACGCGGGTGCCGTCACCGTTTCTTCTGATGTACTGACCACTCTGTCGCTGACCAAAGAAGCTCAGAACGCGACCATCACAGCCGCCGCTGGCACCCGTGCTCTGACCGTCAACCTGAACGAAGTCACAGGCGGTACGATCACCGACGCAACCGCAACCAGCCTGGCCGTCAACGCATCTGGCGTGAAATCTTCTGGCGTGACCCTGACTGCAGGTGCAGCCACAGCCGTAACCATCGACGCCACCAAGGTGACCTTGGGCGTTGCTGACGTGAACATCGGCGCAGCCAAGACACTGACCGTCACCGGCGACTCCGTCGTGACCATCGGTGCAACCACAGGCGTTGGCGTTCTGACCACAGTGACATCCACCAACACTGGCGGCGTCACCATCACCCCCACACTGGCAACAGGCGTGACCTTCACCGGCGGCGCTGGTAAAGACACCATCTCCCTGACTGCAGGCACTGTCAAAGCAAGCACCCTGGGCGCTGGCGACGACAAAGTCACCCTGACTGGCGCATTCGGCGCTGGTGGTTCTGTGGACGGCGGCGACGGCATCGACACACTGCAAATGGCTTCTGCCGACGCAGCAACCGTGTCTGCTACCACCACATTCAAGACCGGCTTCACAAACTTTGAAAAGCTGAGCTTGGGCGCAACCGCTCAAGGTGCAACCGACACGGTTCAGTTGGCCAACATGAACAACCTGAACTACGTTGTCAGCGCTGGTACAGCTGGTGGCACAGGTGGCACAACAGAAACATCTTCTGTTGTCTTCTCCGGACTGAAGATCGGTCAATCCGCAACAGTGGGTGGCGTGACCGTGACAGCTACTGCTGATCTGACTGCTGCCAACGTCGCTTCCGCTTTCAGCGGCGCAACCGTGACTGGCGCAACCAAGACTGGCGCACTCTCTGGCTTCACGGCAGCTGCACCTAGCGGAAACAACGCAGACACAGTTGTGTTCACGGCAACCACTGCTGGTAACGTCACAAACTTCGACAACGTTGCAGCCAGCGTGACCAACATTGCAGGACCTACAGCACCCGCTGTGACCACGACACAAGGTGTCTCAACTGCGACCGAGTCTTCTGTGGTGACCTTCGGCAGCCTGAACGCTGGTGAAGTGGCAACTGCTGCTGGCAAGACCGTGACAGCTGCTGCTGCCAGGACTGAGTCTGCTTCCATTGTGTTCAGCAACATGGCCCTGAACAGTGCTGTAACCATCAACGGCTTGACAGTTACAGCAACTACTGGCACTGCAGTAGCAGCTGACATTGCAACAGCATTCAAAACCGGCGTGACTACCGGTAACGCCACAGTTTCAGGCCTGTGGCAAGGTGGGTACTCAAACGACAACGGTGCGACTACAGTTGTGTTTACATCGAACACACCTAACGCCAACGTTACCAACTTGGCATCCACCGGCACAGGTAATGCAAGCGCTGCAGTGACAGTAACGGATGGTTTCAACGGTGTCGTAACCGCAGCTGAAGTGGCAACAGCCATGGCAACAGGCGGTGTAACGATTGCTAACAAGCTGACAGTTGGTGGTACTCTGACAGGGTTCACAACGTCTGCAGTGCAAAACACCAACCAAGTGACATTCACAAGCAGCACCGCGTCCTCCAACGTAACAGACATCGTCGTGACCTCCACAGGCAACCAGCCTACCGTGGCGACCACACAAGGTAATGCCGGAACGACTGAATCCTCTTCCATCGTATTCAGTGGTCTGTTGGCAGGCCAGTCGCTCACCGTTGGCGACCTGACCTTGACCGCAACAGGCGCTGACCTGACTGCAGCACAAGTTGCTGAAGCCATGGACGGCAACGACGGTGTTGGTTACGCAGGTGCTGCAACACCTTTGGCAGCCGCAGTATTGTCTGGCAACGGTGCTGCCGCCAAGGTCCCGACCGGTTTCACTGCTGGCGCCATCACATCTGGCACCACTGTTGTGTACACGTCTGGCACGGCTACAACGAACGTGACCGATATCACAACAGCAACCAACAACATTACAGCCGCTACTGCTCCTGCAGTGACCAACACCGACGGTGGCGTGGGCGCAGCAACTGGTGGCGCATTGAACGTGACAGGCTTCGGTGCTGCAGGCACATTCGAGCTGACCTCCGCCATCACTGGTGCATCCAGCCTGGCACTGGCCAACTCGTCTGGTACTGCTGACGAAATCACCCTCAAGCTCAACGGCACGTCCAACATCGTCAACACCGCTGTAACCACCATTGCCAACGTCGAGAAGATCACCATCCAGACGACCGACAGCCAAGTGGTCACCGCCTCCACTCCAACCGATATTGACCCCACAGCCCCCAGCACCGTCCTGCTGAACGCCGCTGGCGCGACCAACATCGTTGTGACTGGTAACCACGGTGTCAACTTCGCCGGCTCCACACTGACCAACCTGGTCAATCTGGACGCTTCTGGTGTCGCCGCCACTGGTATCGCTGCTGCCAACCAGACCGCCACGACGACCGCCACCAACATCGGCACAGCCGGTGCAGTGACGTTCTCTTCTGGCGTGACCGACAAGGCTGTGACCGTCATCACCGGCAACGGTAACGACGTGATCAACCTGTCTACAGCCACCCTGAACGCACCGTTCCTGGCCACCGGCGTCACCACCGGCACAGTGACCACAGGCGCTGGCAACGACACCGTGACCGGTTCTGCCGGCAAGGATGTTGTGGACCTGGGCGCTGGCAACGACACGTACAACAGCTCGTTGGGTGCTGACACCATCACTCTGGGTGCTGGCAACGACACCTACGTGCTGGGCAACCAGAACCACTCGACAGTGTCTGTGCGTGACACCATCACCGACTTCTCTGCCAACACATATGGTCAGGGCACGAGCGGTGCTGTGAACAGCTCTGGTGCGACCAACACATTGACCAGCCGCAACGGCGATGTGATCAACATCGACGCCATCAACGGCGCTTTGACCACCGTACGTGTTGGTGTGTTCGGCAATGCAGCTGATGCACAGACCTTCGTGCAAAACGGTAACACCGATGCAGTGGCCAACTCCAACATTGCGTTGGACTCCTCCACTGGCTACCTGTACATCGATGCTGACGACAACGGCGTGGTTGACAGCGTGATCGTTCTGACTGGTGTGACCACCATCAACGCGGCAGCTTTCGTTACATCCGTTGTAGCCTGATAGTTGTCATCTCCCCTGCTCATTGCAGGGGAGCGATTGACTGCGCTGAACCTCACCCCTGCACTTGGGGTGAGGTTTTTTTCTTAGTGCGCTGATACCAAGCAGCGCTTTCAGAAAAGAATTTCTTTCACGCGAGACATCAAAATGACTGACTGGACATCAGGCTACGTTGCCGAAATCGACTACACATTCGGTTACTACACCGAGCTCAATCCACTGCGCGTCAAACTGGCATTTTTGAATGCCGGACTCGTCCCTCCGGAAATTGGGACAGCCTGTGAACTTGGATATGGCCAAGGCATGAGTGCCAACATACATGCAGCAGCATCCGTTGTGCAGTGGCACGGCACAGATTTCAATCCTTCACAAGCCGGATTTGCACAGGAACTAGCCGCCTCTTCTGGCTCTGGTGCACAGCTGCACGACGATGCGTTTGCTGAATTTTGCGCACGCCCCGAACTCCCAGAGTTCGACTACATCGGTCTGCACGGCATCTGGTCTTGGATTTCAGACGAAAACCGCTCAATCATCGTTGACTTCATCCGTCGCAAATTGAAGGTGGGCGGCGTGCTTTACATCAGCTACAACACCTTGCCTGGCTGGGCAACATTCGCTCCCATGCGCCATTTGTTGAAGCAGCACGCATCGACTCTCGGGGCCGATGGTGCAGGCCTTGTCAATCGCATCGAAGGCGCTCTGGGTTTTGCCGACAAGCTGCTGGAGACCAACCCACTGTTCTCGCGTGAAACCCCGGCTGTAACAGAACGGTTCAAGGCCCTGAAAAGTCAAAACCGCAACTATTTGGCCCATGAGTATTTCAATTCGGATTGGCATCCGATGTACTTTGCGGATATGGCCAAATGTCTATCATCTGCCAAGTTGAACTATGCCTGCTCTGCGCATTTACTGGACCACGTTGATGCCATCAACCTAAGTGCACAGCAGCAAACCTTGTTGCAGGCGATTCCAGACGCCATGTTGCGCGAATCAGTACGCGACTTCATAGTCAACCAACAGTTCCGCAAAGACTTCTGGATCAAAGGAGCTCGCAAACTTGCCCCGCTTGAGCAGGTAGAGGCGCTTCGTCAGTTGCGTGTCGTACTGACCACCCTACGTGCCGATGTGCCGATGAAGGTCACCACATCTTTGGGCGATGCCAACATGAATGAAGCGGTGTACACACCTGTGCTCGATGCATTGGCTGACCACAAGATCACATCACTGGCGGAGATTGAGCAAGCCGTTAGGGACAAAGGGGTCAGCTTTGGGCAAATGAGTCAAGCCATCGTGATCCTTGCCGGTGCCGGACACATTCAACTCGCGCAGGATGAACAGACCATCAGCCGAGCAAAGCAGACAACTGATCGTCTCAATGCACACTTGTTGAACAAGAGTCGCAGCAGCACGGAGATGAATTACCTGGCAAGCCCGGTCACGGGTGGCGGGATCACCGTGAGGCGCTTTGCACAGATGTTCTTGCAAGCACACGCTCAGGGCCTGAACCAGCCCGCACAATGGGCTGAATACGCTTGGAAGGTGCTAGCAACTCAGAACCAGCAGATCGTCAGGGATGGTAAGCAGCTTCAAACGCCCGAGGAGAATCTTGCTGAACTCCATGCACAAGCACAGGAGTTCAACAGCAAGCTTTTACCGGTATTGACATCTTTGCAAGTGGCTTGACATGTGCTTGCTGAAAATCCGCTTCGCAGTAAGCGCACGGCGATCCCATGTTGACGGCCGCCTACGGTCCCGTGTGACTTGTGACGATCAGGTGTTAGAGGGCTGCCAGCAGTGCGGCAAAAGCTCGTCGATGCGGCTGGCCTTGTG
>Ga0228698_1000070_pt1 | contig 96970 bp, 69 predicted proteins | sample McNCre117_Aug_MG_FD_178015 | JGI IMG/M metagenome (GOLD analysis project Ga0228698, IMG submission 178015) | Freshwater microbial communities from McNutts Creek, Athens, Georgia, United States - 1-17_Aug_MG | ecosystem: Environmental > Aquatic > Freshwater > Creek | place: USA: Georgia...
CCAGCACCCACGGGCGCGCAGATCCACACCGGCATCACCTCGGGTTGCAACAGCTGCCACGAAGCCGGCATGGTGTGGATGGGCCTGGGTGTGTACCCGGCCCAGCCCACCACGCTGATCGCCGGCGCGCTGTACAACGGCTTCCAGACCCGCCCCAAGGCCGGTGGCGGCGGCAGCAGCGTGGCCGATCCGGCGCACCCGCTCAAGGGTGACTGCTCGGAGTGCCATGGCAACACCACCGCCTTCAGCGGCGTGGACAAGCCCGCCAACCACATCCCCTACGCCAGCACCGCGCAGTGCAACAGCTGCCACACCAACAGCGACTATGCGGTGCTGCCCACGCTGGCCAACATCCACGCCAACGCACCCAGCACCAGCAGCAACTGCGCGCAATGCCACGGTGCGGCAGCGGCCTCGTTCGCCATCGCCCGCACCGGCTTCGCGGTGGTGGGCCTGCCTGGCAACCACATCCCCACCACGGCCTCGTGCGAGTTGTGCCATGTGGGCCCGGGCTCGTCGGTCACCAGCCTGCCGGTGGGCAACAGCGCCAAGTTCGCGGGCTCGCTGATGAACCACGCGGGCATCGCCAGCAACTGCGTGGCCTGCCATGCGCAATCGGGCACCACCCTGGCCTTTGCCGGCATCAGCCGCATCGTGGGCATGCCGCCCACCAGCCCACCAGGCAGCGGCTCGCACATCCCGTCGTCGGCCAATTGCGAAAGCTGCCACCTGGGCAGCCTGCCAGCCGGGCTGATCCCGGCCAACGCCAGCAAGACGGCACCGGGCACCGGCTTTGCCGCACCCGCCCCCACGGGCGCGCAGATCCACGCGGGCGTCACCTCCGGCTGCAACAGTTGCCACGAAGCCAGCATGGTCTGGATGGGCATGAGCGCCTACCCGATCTCGCCCAGCGCCCTGGTGCCCGGCGCCAGCTACAACGGTTTCCAGACGCGCCCCCGGGCCGCAGCCGGCACCTTCAACGTGGCCGATCCGGCCCACCCCATGGGTGGTGACTGCAGCCAGTGCCACGCCAACACCAACGCGTTCTCGGGTGTCGACAAGCCAGCCAACCACATTCCGTTTGCCAGCACCGCCCAGTGCAGCAGTTGCCACACCAGCAGCGATTACGCGGTGATGCCGACGCTGGCCAACATCCACGCCTACGCACCCAGCACCAGCGGCAACTGCGCGCAGTGCCATGGTGCGGCAGCGGCCTCGTTCGCCATCCCGGCGGCCAACTTCAGCATCGTGGGCCTGCCGGCCAACCACCTGCCCACCACGTCGTCGTGCGAGGTGTGCCACGTGGGCCCGGGCTCGTCGGTCACCAGCCTGCCCGTGGGCAATGGCGCGCGCTTCAGCGGTTCGCTGATGAACCACGCCGGCATCGGCAGCAACTGCGTGGCCTGCCACCTGCCTGCAGGCACGGCGGCCAACTTTGCCGGCATCAGCCGTGTGGTGGGCATGCCACCCACCAGCCCGACGCGCCCGGGCTCGCACATCCCGTCAGGCACCAGTTGCGAAGCCTGCCACCTGGCCAGCCTGCCCAGCGGTTTCATCCCCGCCTCGGCCACCGCCACCGCGCCGGGCACCGGCTTTGCCTCGCCCGCGCCCAGCGGCGCGCAGATCCACGCGGGCGTCACCTCGGGTTGCAGCAGTTGCCACGAGGCCGGCATGGTCTGGATGGGCGTGGGCGCCTACCCCATCTCGCCCAGCACGCTGGTGCCCGGCGCCACCTACAACGGCTTCCAGACCCGGCCCCGTGCGGCAGCGGGCACGTTCAACGTGGCCAATGCGGCCCACCCCAGCACGGGTGACTGCGCCCAGTGCCATGCCAGCACGGCCGCCTTCAGCGGCGTGGACAAGCCCACCAACCACATCCCCTACGCGGCCACGGCGCAGTGCAACAGCTGCCACACCAGCAGCGATTTCGGCGTGATGCCCACGCTGGCCAATATCCACGCCAACGCGCCCAGCACCACCAGCAACTGTGCGCAGTGCCACGGTGCGGCAGCGGCCTCGTTCGCCATCCCGGCGGCCAATTTCGCCATCGTGGGCCTGCCCAGCAACCACATCCCCACCACCGCATCCTGCGAGCTGTGCCACGTGGGCACGGGCTCGTCGATCACGGCGCTGCCGGTGGGCAACGGTGCCCGATTCAGCGGCTCGCTGATGAGCCACGCCGGCATCAGCAACAATTGCGTGGCCTGCCACCAGCCAGCCGGCAGCGGCACGACTTTTGCCGGCATCGCCCGCATCGTGGGCATGCCGCCCACCAGCCCGGTTGGCAGCAGCTCGCACATCCCGTCGGGCACCAGCTGCGAAACCTGCCACCTGGCCACCGTGCCGGCCGGCCTGATCCCCGCATCGGCCACCAAGACGGCACCGGGCAGCGGCTTCCAGTCGCCCGCACCCAGCGGCGCGCAGATCCACGCGGGCATCACCTCGGGTTGCAATGCCTGCCACGACACCGGCATGGTCTGGATGGGCGTGGGCGCCTACCCGATCTCGCCCACCACCCTGGTGCCTGGTGCCAGCTACAACGGCTTCCAGACCCGGCCCAAGGCCGCTGCGGGCACCTACAACGTGGCCGACCCGGCCCACCCGGTGTCGGGTGATTGCGGCCAGTGCCACGGCAACACCAGCGCCTTCAGCGGCGTCGACAAGCCCGCCAACCACATCCCCTATTCGCCCGCTGCGCAATGCAACAGCTGCCACACCAGCAGCGATTACGCGGTGATGCCCACGCTGGCCAACATCCACGCCTACGCGCCCAGCACCAGCGGCAACTGCGCGCAATGCCACGGTGCGGCAGCGGCCTCGTTCGCCATCCCGGCGGCCAACTTCGCCATCGTGGGCCTGCCCGGCAACCACATCCCCACCACGGCCTCGTGCGAGCTGTGCCACGTGGGTGCGGGTTCGTCCATCGCGGCCCTGCCGGTGGGCAACGGCGCGCGCTTCAGCGGGTCGTTGATGAGCCATGCCGGCATCACCAGCAATTGCGTGGCCTGCCACCTGCCCGCGGGCACGCCCAGCAGCTTTGCAGGCATCTCGGCCATCGTGGGCATGCCGCCCACCAGCCCGGCGGGCAGCACCTCGCACATCCCGTCGAGCACCAGTTGTGAAGCCTGCCACCTGGGCACCGTGCCTGCGGGCCTGATCGCCGCATCGGCCACGCGGGCTGCGCCGGGCACCGGCTTCCAGTCGCCAGCGCCCACGGGTGCGCAGATTCACGCGGGCGTCACGTCCGGGTGCAACAGCTGCCACGAGGCCGGCATGGTCTGGATGGGCGTGAGCGCCTACCCGATCACGCCATCGGTGCTGAGCACCGGCGCGCAGTACAAGGGCTTCCAGACCCGCCCGCGCGCCGTGGCCAGCACCTATGGCGTGGCCGATCCGGCCCACCCCAGCGGCGGTGATTGCAGCCAGTGCCACGGCAGCACCTCGGCCTTCACCGGTGTGGACAAACCCGCCAACCACATCCCCTACGCGGCCAGCGCGCAGTGCAGCAGTTGCCACACCGGCACCGATTACGCGGCCATGCCCACGCTGGCCAATATCCACGCCTTCGCGCCCAGCACCACGGGCAATTGCGCGCAGTGCCACGGTGCGGCGGCCGCCTCGTTTGCGATACCGGCGGTCAACTTCAACATCGTGGGCCTGCCTGGGAACCACATTCCCACCACGGCGTCGTGCGAGGTTTGCCACGTGGGCCCGGGCTCGTCGATCACGAGCTTGCCGGTGGGCAATGGCGCGCGGTTCAGCGGCTCGCTGATGAACCACCAGGGCATCAGCAGCAACTGCGTGGCCTGCCACCAGCCCGCAGGCAGCACCACGGCCTTTGCCGGCATCAGCCGTGTGGTGGGCATGCCACCCACCAGCCCGGCTGGCACGTCCTCGCACATCCCGTCGAGCACGTCTTGCGAAAGCTGCCACCTGGCCAGCATGCCGGCGGGCTTTGGCCCGGCCTCGGCCACTGCCACCGCGCCGGGCACCGCCTTTGCCACACCGGCGCCCACCGGTGCGCAGATCCACAACGGCATCACGGCGGGTTGCAGTGCCTGCCATGACACCGGCATGGTGTGGATGGGCATGAGCGCCTACCCGATCGCGCCCAGCACGCTGGTCAATGGTGCGCAGTACACCGGCTTCCAGACACGCCCGCGGGCAGCGGCCGGCACATTCAACGTGGCCGATGCCGCGCACCCCAGCACCGGTGATTGCGCCGCCTGCCACGGCAGCACCACGGCCTTCAGCGCCATCGACAAGCCGGCCAACCACATCCCTTATGCGCCGACGGCGCAGTGCAACAGCTGCCACACCAGCAGCGATTACAGCGTGCTGCCCACGCTGGCCAACATCCACGCCTACGCCCCCAGCACCAGCAGCAACTGCGCCCAGTGCCACGGCGCGACGGCGGCCTCCTTTGCCATCCCGTCGGCCAACTTCGCCATCGTGGGCCTGCCCGGCAACCACATCCCCACCACCGCCTCGTGCGAGGTGTGCCACGTGGGCACGGGCTCGTCGGTGGCCACACTGCCGGTGCCCAACGGCGCCAGATTCAGTGGCTCGCGCATGAGCCACGCGGGCATCACCAGCAATTGCGTGGCCTGTCACACACCCGCCGGTGCACAACAGACCTTCGCCGGCATCACCAGCATCGTGGGCATGCCGCCCACCAGCCCGGCGGGCAGTTCGTCGCACATCCCATCTGGCACCACCTGCGAGACCTGCCACCTGGCCACGGTGCCGGCGGGCCTGATTGCAGCCAATGCCACCAAGACCGCACCGGGCACCGCCTTTGCCACGCCGGCCCCCACCGGCACGCAGATCCACACCGGCATCACCTCGGGTTGCAGCGCCTGCCACGACACCGGCATGGTCTGGATGGGCATGGGGGCCTACCCCATCTCACCGAGCACGCTGACGGCCGGTGCGCAATACAAGGGCTTCCAGTCGCGGCCCAGGGCAGCGGCCGGCACCTTCAACGTGGCCGACGCCGCGCACCCCGGCGCCGGCGATTGCAGCCAGTGCCACAGCAACACCACCGCCTTCACCGGCATCGACAAGCCCGCCAACCACATCCCGTTTGCGAGCAGCGCGCAGTGCAACAGCTGCCACACCAGCAGCGATTACAGCGTGATGCCCACGCTGGCCAACATCCACGCCTATGCCCCCAGCACCAGCAGCAACTGCGCGCAGTGCCACGGCGCAGCAGTAGCCTCGTTCGCCATCCCGGCGGCCAACTTCAGCATCGTGGGCATGCCCGCCAACCACATCCCCACCACGGCCTCGTGCGAGGTGTGCCACGTGGGCGTCGGCTCATCGATCGCCTCGCTGCCGGTGGGCAACGGGGCCAAATTCAGTGGCTCGATGTTCAGCCATGCCGGCATCAGCAGCGGCTGCGTCACCTGCCACGTTCCCAAGGGCACCGTCACAGACTTCTTCGGCATCCCGGCCGGTGACCTGGTGCGCATGCCCGCCACCAGCCCGATGGGCCCGGACGCGCACATCCCCAGCAGCACCACCTGCGAAGCCTGTCACCTGGCCAGCATGCCCTCGGGCCTGATCCCGGCACGCGGCACCAAGGCCCCTCCGGGCACCGGCTTTGCCACCCCGGCACCCACTGGCGCGCAGATCCACAGTGGCGTGACCTCGGGTTGCGCAGCCTGCCATGAGACCAACAGCATCTGGCTGGGCATGGACGCCTACCCGGCCACCCCCAAGGTGTTGACGAGCGGCGCGGTGTACACCGGCTTCCAGACCCGCCCGCGCGCCGCCGCCACCGCCAACAGCGTGGCCGACCCCGCGCACCCCAGCACCGGTGAGTGCGAGCAGTGCCACAGCGGCACCACCGCCTTCAGCCGCGTGGGCATGCCGTCCAACCACATCCCGTATGCGGCCACGGCGCAGTGCAACAGTTGCCACACCAGCACCGATTACAAGGTGCAGCCCACGGTGGGCAACATCCACGCCAACGCGCCCAGCACCTCTGCCAACTGCGCGCAGTGCCACGGTGCGGCGGCCGCTTCGTTTGCCATCCCGGCCAACAACTTCAGCATCGTGGGCCTGCCAGGCACCCACATCCCCACCACCGCCTCGTGCGAGGTGTGTCACGTGGGCACGGGTTCGTCCATCGCCGCGCTGCCGGTGGCCGACGGTGCCCGCTTTGCCGGATCGCGCATGAGCCACGCCGGCATCACCAGCAACTGCGTGGCCTGCCACCAGCCATCGGGCAGCACCACCGCGTTTGCAGGCATCGGGCGCATCGTGGGCATGCCGCCCACCAGCCCGGCCGGCCCCTCGTCGCACATCCCGTCGGGCACCAGTTGCGAAAGCTGCCACCTGGGCAGCATGCCGACGGGGCTGATCCCCGCCACGGCCACGCTCACCGCGCCAGGCACCGCCTTTGCCACACCGGCACCCACCGGCGCGATGATCCACAACGGTGTCACCTCGGGCTGTGCCAGCTGCCACGACAGCGCCATGGTCTGGATGGGGGTGGGCGCCTACCCGATCACCCCCACCGTCAAGACCAGTGGCGCGCTGTACACCGGTTTCCAGACCCGCCCCCGCACGGCAGCCAGCGCGTTCAATGTGGCCGACTCGGCCCACCCGTCCAACGGTGATTGCGCCCAGTGCCACAGCAGCACCACCGCGTTCAGCGGCGTGGACAAGCCCGCCAACCACATCCCCTACGCGGCCACCGCGCAGTGCAACAACTGCCACACCGGCACCGATTACGCGGCCCTGCCCACGCTGGCCAACATCCACGCCTACGCCCCCAGCACCACCAGTAACTGTGCCCAATGCCACGGCGCGGCAGCGGCCTCGTTCGCCATTCCGGCGGCCAACTTCAGCATCGTCGGGCTGCCCAGCAACCACATTCCCACCACGGCTTCGTGCGAGGTGTGCCACGTGGGCGCAGGCTCGTCCATCGCCACCCTGCCGGTGGGCAACGGTGCCCGCTTCAGTGGCTCGCTGATGAGCCACACCGGCATCAGCAGCAACTGTGTGGCTTGCCACCAGCCCTCGGGCAGCGTCACCGCGTTTGCAGGCATTGGCCGCATCGTGGGCATGCCGCCGACCAGCCCGGCGGGCAGTTCGTCGCACATCCCGTCGAGCACCACCTGCGAAACCTGCCACCTGGCCACGGTGCCGGCCGGCCTGATCCCGGCATCGGCCACGCTCACCGCGCCAGGCACGGCCTTCGCCACACCCGCCCCCAGCGGCACCCAGATCCACACCGGCATCACGTCAGGTTGCAATGCCTGCCATGACAGCGGCATGGTGTGGATGGGCGTGGGTGCCTACCCGATCAGCCCCAGCATCAAGACCGCCGGCGCGCAGTACAAGGGCTTCCAGACCCGCCCGCGCAGCGCGGCCGGCAGCTACAACATCACCGATGCTGCCCACCCGCTCAGCGGTGATTGCAGCCAGTGCCACAGCAGCACCTCGGCCTTCACCGGCATCGACAAGCCGGCCAACCACATCCCCTATGTGGCCACCGCACAGTGCAACAGTTGCCACACCAGCAGCGACTACGCGGTGATGCCCACGCTGGCCAACATCCATGCCTACGCGCCCAGCACCACCAGCAACTGCGCCCAGTGCCACGGCGCGGCAGCGCCCTCGTTCGCGATCCCGGCGGCCAACTTCAGCATCGTGGGCCTGCCCAGCAACCACATCCCCACCTCGGCCTCGTGTGAGGTGTGCCACGTGGCCGCCGGCTCGTCCATCACCAGCCTGCCGGTGGGCAACGGGGCCCGGTTCAGCGGCTCGCTGATGAGCCACGCCGGCATCACCAGCAACTGCGTGGCCTGCCACCAGCCCGCTGGCAGTGCCACTGCGTTTGCAGGCATCGCCCGCATCGTGGGCATGCCGCCCACCAGCCCGGTGGGCAGCTCGTCGCACATCCCGTCGGGCACCACCTGCGAAAGCTGCCACCTGGCCACCACGCCCGCAGGCCTGGTGCCGGCATCGGCCACGCTCACCGCGCCGGGCACCGCCTTTGCAGCGCCTGCCCCCACCGGCACGCAGATCCACAACGGCATCACCGGTGGCTGCAACAGCTGCCACGAAGCCGGCATGGTGTGGATGGGCATGGGCGCCTACCCCGCCTCGCCCACCACGCTGATCCCCGGCACGCCCTACCGCGGTTTCCAGACTCGCCCGCGTGCAGCGGGCAGTGCCTACAACGTGGCCGACCCCGAACACCCGGTGGGCCGCGACTGCTCGGAGTGCCACACCAGCACCAGCTATTTCACCGGGCCCGACAAGCCGGCCAACCACATCCCCTATGCGCCTGGCATCACGTGCGACAGTTGCCACACCAGCGCCGATTACAAGGTGATGCCCTCGGTGGCCGACATCCACCTGTACGCGCCCAGCACCACCACCAACTGCGCGCAGTGCCACGGCGCGGCAGCGGCATCGTTCGCCATCCCGGCGGCCAACTTCAGCATCGTGGGCCTGCCCGGCAACCACATCCCCACCACCGCTTCGTGCGAGGTGTGCCACGTGGGCGCGGGCTCGTCCATCACCACCTTGCCGGTGCCCAGCACGGCCAAGTTCAGCGGCTCGCTGATGAACCACGCCGGCATCACCAGCAACTGCGTGGCCTGCCACGTGCCGTCCGGCACCACGGCCAACTTCGCCGGCATCACCCGCATCGTGGGCATGCCGCCCACCAGCCCGGTGGGCACCTCGTCGCACATCCCGTCGGGCACCACCTGCGAAACCTGCCACCTGGGCAGCACGCCCGTGGGCCTGATGCCGGCATCGGCCACCAAGACGGCGCCGGGCACCGCCTTTGCCACGCCGGCGCCCACGGGTGCGCAGATTCACGCCGGTGTCACTTCGGGCTGCGCGGCCTGCCATGACAGCGGCTTTGTCTGGATGGGCGTGAGCGCCTACCCCATCTCGCCAGCCACCCTCACCACCGGTGCGCAGTACAAGGGCTTCCAGACCCGGCCCCGCACGGCGGCGGGCAGCTACAACGTGGCCGACCCGGCTCACCCCAGCACCGGTGATTGCTCGCAATGCCACGGCAACACCACGGCCTTCACCGGCGTGGACATGCCGGCCAACCACATCCCGTATGCGCCCACCGCGCAGTGCAACAACTGCCACACCAGCACCGATTACGGCGTGATGCCCACGCTGGCCAACATCCACGCCTACGCCCCCAGCACCAGCGGCAACTGCGCGCAGTGCCATGGCACGGCAGCGCCCTCGTTCGCCATCCCGGCGGTCAACTTCAGCATCGTGGGCCTGCCCAGCAACCACATCCCGACCACGGCCTCGTGCGAGGTGTGCCACGTGGGCACGGGCTCGTCCATCGCGGCCACACCGGTGCCCAATGGTGCGAAGTTCAGCGGCTCGGCCATGAGCCATGCCGGCATCACCAGCAATTGCGTCGCCTGCCACCAGCCCGCAGGCAGCAGCACGGCTTTTGCCGGCATCGCCCGCATCGTGGGCATGCCGGCCACCAGCCCGATGGGGGCCTCGTCGCACATCCCGTCCAGCACCACCTGCGAAAACTGCCACAGCGCCAGCAGCGTGCCGGGCCTGATCCCTGCGTCGGCCACCCGCACCGCACCGGGCACACTCTTCAACACGCCCGTGCCCACCGGCGTGCAGATCCACACGGGCATCACGGCCGGTTGCAGCGCCTGCCACGACACCAACATGGTGTGGATGGGCATGAGCGCCTACCCCATCACGCCCAGCACGCTGACGGCCGGTGCCCAGTACAAGGGCTTCCAGACCCGCCCGGTGGCCGGTGCCAGCACCTACCGCGTGGCCGACGCAGGCCACCCCACCACCGGTGAATGCGCGCTGTGCCACACCAGCACCACGGCCTTTGCGGGCGTCAACACACCCAGCAACCACATCCCGTATGCGTCAACGGCCACCTGCATCGCCTGCCACACCAGCACCGATTACGCCGTGATGCCCACGCTGGCCAACATCCACGCCAACGCGCCAAGCACCACCACCAACTGCGCACAGTGCCACAGTGCCGCGGCGGTGACGCAGTACGCCATCCCGTCGGCCAATTTCAGCATCGTGGGCCTGCCCACCAATGGCACGCACATCCCCACCACGGCCTCGTGCGAGGTGTGCCACGTGGGCACGGGCTCGTCGATCACCACCACGCCGGTGGGCAATGGCGCCAAGTTCAGCGGCTCGCGGATGAGCCACGCCGGCATCACCAGCAACTGCGTGGCCTGCCACACACCGTCGGGCACGGTGGCCGCACCGTACACCGGCATCACCCGTATCGTGGGCATGCCGCCCACCAGCCCGATGGGCAGCTCGTCGCACATCCCGTCCAGCACCACCTGCGAAAACTGCCACAGCGCCAGCAGCGTGCCGGGCCTGATTCCGGCATCGGCCACCCAGACGGCGCCCGGTACCCTGTTTGCCACGCCGGTGCCCACCGGCGCGCAGATCCACGCCGGCATCACCTCCGGCTGCAACGCCTGCCACGACACCGGTTATGTGTGGATGGGTATGAGCGCCTACCCGATCACGCCCAGCGTGCTCACCACCGGTGCGCAGTACAAGGGCTTCCAGACCCGCCCGCGTGCCACGGCCGGCACCTTCAACGTGGCTGACAGCGGGCACCCCAGCACCGGCGACTGCTCGGCCTGCCACACCGGCACCACCTACTTTGACGGCGCAGTCAAGCCTGCCAACCACATCCCGACCAATGGCAGCTGCAGCACCTGCCACGTCAAGGCGGGCGACTTCACCATCACCGGTCTGGGCACCAACGACCAGTTGCACACCGGCATCACCTCGGGTTGCCGCAGCTGCCATGCTGCGGGTCCGTTCAATGGCAGCGGGCCCACCAGCTCGACGCTGTGCACCACCGCCGCCCTGCCCTACCAGCCGGTGCCCATGCCGCTGTCGGCCTGCGGCGCTTCGCCCACCGCCTCCAACAAGCTCAACCACATCCCGGTGGGCACGCAGGGTTGCGAGCTGTGCCACGGCAGCACCAACTTCAGCACCTTCAAGATGACGGCCACATCGATGAAGCCGGGCAACACCGGCGGCTCGGTGCCGGGCACCACCATGCACACAGTGGGCGTGCCGGTGAGCACGTTCACCTGCATGAGCTGCCACGAAGCCAAGTACACCTGGTTCGGCGTGACCATCATGACCCGTGACAAGGGCAGCCACAGCGGCACCGCCCAGCTGACCCACGACTGCGTCGAGTGCCACACGATCAAATCCAACTTCTCGCGGATGATGCGGGTGCGGCCGGTGATGCGCGCGGCCGTCAACGGCGCGCTGCCCCGCCTGCTGCCGCGCGAGGGTGGTGGCGCCACGCAGGACGGCAGCCATGCCGGCCCCTTCAACCACCAGGGCGTGATCGCCGGCCAGTGCCAGAGCTGCCACAACGGCCAGTTGGCGGCTGGCCGCCCGGCCAAACACTTCGGGCCGCGCCTGTCGTGTGACAGTTGCCACCGCAGCACCGCTTGGCGCCCGGCGCAGTTCACCCACCAGGCCAGCATGGCCGGGCAATGCGCCACTTGCCACAATGGGGTGGATGCCACGGCCAAGCCGGGCCAGCACTTTGTCAGCGTGCGGGCCTGCGACAGCTGCCACCGCAGCGTGGCCTGGACACCTGTGAACTACCGCCACCTGTCACCCAACTACCAACCCGCACCCACGCAAACCACCTGCATCAGCTGCCACCTGACCAACGGCGAAGTCATCCCGCGCCAGTTGCACGGCAACTCCCGCAACCGGCCGGTGCCGGTGCGCAGCGGCCCATGATCCGGTTGATTCGACAGACCCTGGGCTGGTGCCTGGCGGCCCTGCTTGGCCTGGCGCCCTGGGCTGTGCAGGCCCAGATGCTGGACGAGCTGGACGTGCGCAGCCAGGGCGATGTGCGCATCGTGCGCATCCGCTTCAATGCGTCGGTACGGCTGGTGCAGCTCACCCCGACCGGCGAGACCGACCAGCACACCCTGCAATTTGAACTGCTGCAAGCCGACGACACCGTGCTCAAGCAGGCAGTCGGCGAACAAAGGCGATTGCCCGCCGGTGATGGCCTGCCGGCCCTGGTGGTGGCCTACACGCCTGAGCCCGGCAACCGCATGCGGCAACTCACGATCCGGCTGGCACAGCCCCTGGCCCTGCAGGGTCGCCAGGGCATCAACGCCCGCTCGATCGAGCTGCTGGTGAAGGTGGCACCCCCCGCGCAGGCCGTGGTGGCGGTGCCGCAGGTGGCTGCCCCTGCCGCCGCCTTGCCTGAGGCCGCCAGCCCCGAGATCGAGGCCGAGGCCGCCCTGCTGGCCGCCAAGGCGCGCGAAGCACTGGCCGGCCGCCAGGCCGAGGCTGCGGCCAGCCACTTGAACCAATTGCTCAAGCTGCCCCCCAACAGTCAATCGGTGTGGGCGCAGGAGCTGATCGGTCTGACCTGGGAAGCGCTGGACAACCCCACCCGGGCCCGCGTGGAGTACAGCCTGTACCTCAAGCTGTACCCGCAGGGTGAAGGCGCGGCACGTGTGGCCCAGCGTCTGGCCTCGTTGGGGGGCGAGCTGGGCGCCACACCGACGGGCATGGCCGGTGGCGGCACGACCACCAATGCCGCCCCCAAGATGTGGAGCGGCTCGATCGCCCAGTACTACTACGGCGGCAAGGCCAAGTCCAAGTCGCTGGTCAACATCGCCACGGGCATCGACCAGTCGACCATCAGCCACACCACAGAATCGGCCATCGTCACCAGTGCCGACATCAGCGGCCGGCTGGTGACCGACAGCGGCGAATACCGCGCCGTGGTGCGGGGCAGCGCGTCGAGCAACCTGCTGGCCGGCGGCCATGGCAGCAATTCGCTGGGCGCGGTGTATGCCGAGTACCGGCGCGGTGGCAGCGAGGGCCTGGCCCTGCGCGCTGGCCGCCAATCGCCCATCAGTGGCGGCCTGCTGGGCCTGTTTGACGGCTTTTCGCTGGCCTACCCGATCACGGCGGGCCTGAAGCTTGATGTCATGGGTGGCGTGCCGGCCAATGCGCTGGTGTCGGCGCCCGGCGAGCGCCTGATGGCTGCTGTGCTGGAGGCCGACACCTTTGCCGAGCACTGGGGTGGCAACTTCTACCTGCTGGATCAATCCAGCCAGGGCATCACCAACCGCCGTGCCCTGGGTGCCGAGCTGCGCTACGCCGGCGAGAGCTGGTCGATGAACACACTGCTCGATTACGACGCGGTGTTCACCATGGTCAACGCGCTGTCGGTGCACGGCAGTTTTCAGCTGGGCCAGCAAACCACGGTCACCGTGCTGGTCGATGACCGCCGTGCGCCCTCGCTGCAGCTGACCAACGCCTTGATCAGCTCGGGCGCCGTGTCGCTGCAAACCCTGCTGCAAACCCGCTCGCTCAGCCAGGTCAAGCTCGATGCCCTGGCCACCTCGGCGATTGCGCGGCAGTTTCTGGTCAGTGTGTCGCGGCCGCTGGACACCCGCTGGCAGGTGTCCAGCGATCTGCGTTACAGCGCCATTGGTGCACTGCCGGCCGTGGGCGACTTTGAAGCCCAGCCCGCCACCGGTGGGCAGATCAGTTGGGGAGGCCAGCTGACCGGCACCAACCTGTACTCCAAGCGTGACATCAACAATTTCAATTTCAGCGTGATGAGCACGCCCTTCTTCAAGGGCATCCAGCTGGCCTACAACAACCTCACCGGACTGGGTGGCGAGCAGGACTGGACGGTCGAGCCCTCGGCCCGCCTGTACATGCAACGCGACAAGCAGAATGTGAAGCTGATGCGCTTTGGCCCTGGCACACGTCTGTCGATGAAACTGGGCCCGCGCACCGCGCTGATGGGTGAGTTGCTGTACGAATATTCGCGCAGCGACGGCCCCAGCAACCACGACAACAGCCGCTCGATGTTCTTCTACGTCGGTTACCGCCAAGAGCTTTTCTGATCCCTGTGAATCCCATGCGTCGTTCTTCGAAGGTGGCCGGCCGGGCCAAGGTGATGGTCATCGTCGGGCTGGTGCTGGCCGCCTCGCTGGCGTGGTGGTGGACATCCCGCCAGCCCACCGCGCCCGGCGCTGGCACGGCCAGGCCCGGTGCAGCGGCTTCTGCGCCGGTGTCGGCGGCGCCTGCGCCGCTCTCGGCCAGCCAGGTCGAGCGCGGCATCGACCGCGCCCGCGAGGCCGTGCAAAAAGATCCCAAGGATGCCTCGCAGTGGGCCATGCTGGCGCATTCGCACGAGATGCTGGGCCGCTTTGACGAGGCCATCAAGGCTTATGCCAGGCTGATCGAATTGCGGCCGCAAGATGCCCAGGCCCTGGCCGACTACGCCGATGCCCTGGGCGTCACCCAGCGCGGCAGCCTGCTGGGTGAGCCCGCCAAGCTGATTGCCCGGGCGCTGGCGGCCGACGCCAAGAACCTCAAGGCTCTGGTGCTGGCTGGCAAGGAGGCCTTTGAGCGCAAACGCTACACCGAGGCCGTGGCCCTGTGGGAGCGCGCCCTGCCCCTCAGCCAGGACCCTGCCGTGCGCCGCCCGGTCGAGACCAGCATCGCCGAAGCCCGCGCACTGGCCAACCCACAGGCGGCGGCCCAGCCCGCCAGTGCGGCCTCGGGTGCACTGGGCTTTGTCACCGGGCGCGTGACCGTGGCCGACAGCCTGAAGGGCCGCATCGGCCCCGATGACACGGTGTTCGTGTTGGCGCGGCCAGCCGATGGCAAGTCGCGCATGCCCATTGCCCTGCTGCGTAAACAGGGCCGCGACCTGCCACTGGATTTTGCGCTGGACGATTCGTTGGCCATGGTGCCCCAGGCGCGCCTGTCGCAGCAGGGCCAGGTGCTGTTGGGTGTGCGGGTGAGCAAGCGGGGCGATGCCATTCCTGCATCGGGTGACCTCGAAGGCGAACTGGGCCCCGTGGCCGTGGGCGCCACCGGCCTGAAGCTGGAAATCAGCCGTGCGCGGCCCTGACCTTGCCTGGCGGGCTCCCGCCTGCGCCGCAGCCCTGCTGCTGGCCGCCCTGCCACTGCACAGCCACGCCACGCTGGGTGAGCCCGAAGCCGCTGTGCACGCCCAGGCCCAACGCTGGGGCAGCCAGGTGAGCCGCCAGGCGCCCAGGCAGGCCGCCAGCGTCGGCGCTGCCGCAGTGCAGGTGATCACCCTCAGCCAGCCCGATGGCTCGACCATCCGCCAGTACCTGAACCCCAATGGCCTGGTGTTTGCCGTGGCCTGGAACACCCGCTACAAGCCGCGTCTGGACGAACTGCTGGGCGGCCACCATGGCACCTACGCCCAGGCTGCCCGCCAGGCGCGCCAGGCCGCGCCCGGCGCGCGCCACCAGGCCCACCTGCGCAGCGGTGACCTGGCCGTGACCAGCCAGACGCATCTGCAATCCCATGTGGGCCGAGCCTGGCTGCAATCGCTCACCCCCGCCAAGTTCAACACCGATGTCATTCGTTAGCCTGCGCGGCCTGCTGGTCACCCTGCTGCTGGGCCTGCTGGCTGCCTGCGGTGGTGGCAACTCCACCGAGACCACGGTCACCGGTGGCGGCAGCACGGGCAGCGCGGCCGGCCCGGTGGTCAGCCTCAGCGAGCCCAGCGGGGCCAACACCCTGGCCATCGTGGTCGACACCGGCCCGGCCACCGGCTTTGCACTGGGCGTGGCCAACCTGCCTTATGTGTCGGTCACCGTGTGCGCCCCCGGATCGACCACCCAATGCACCACCATCGACCACGTGTTCCTGGACACCGGCTCGGTGGGCTTTCGGGTGCTGCGCAGCGCCGTGGCCAGCCTGGGCCTGCCGGCCATGACCACCGGCACAGGCGCAGCCACCACCACCACCACCGAGTGCTACCCCTTTGTGGTGGGCGCGGTGTGGGGCCCGATGGCCCGCGCCGATGTGCGCCTGGGCAGCGAGACCGCTGCGGCCCTGCCCATCCAGTTGATCGACGACAGCGCCACGCTGGCCGCACCCGTGCCGGCCGATTGCCAGAAGGCCGCCAACGGCGACCTGCTGAACAGCGCCAGCAAGCTGCAGGCCAAAGGCGTGCTGGGCATTGGCATGCTGCGCTACGACTGCGGCCTGCGCTGCGAGCAAGGCAACTACACCGGCGGCTACACCCTGTACTACGGCTGCACCGCAGCCGGCAACTGCCAGCCCCAGGCCGTGCTGGCCGATGCCCAAACGCAAAACCCGGTGTCGTCGCTGCCCGTCAACAACAACGGCACCCTGATCGTGATGCCCAGCGTGCCCGACACCGGGGCCCAGGCCGCCCATGGCCGCCTGGTGCTGGGCATCGGCACCCAGGCCAACAACCAGTTGCCGGTGAGCGCCCCGTTGCTGCGCGTGGAGACCAACCCCGCGCTGGACAACTACCTGTACCTGAGCACCACCGTGGGCAGCACCAGCTACCCCAACAGCTACGTGGACAGCGGCTCCAACGGCCTGTTCTTTGACGACGCCAGCCTGCCGCTGAACTGCGCGGGATCGGGCGCCGGTGCCTCGTGGTTCTGTCCGGCCGCGCCGGTCAACCGCAACGCCGTCATCCGCGATGGCTTTGGCAACAGCGTCACCTTGAGCTTTCAGGTGGCCAATACCGATCGACTGTTTGCCACCAGCAACGTGGCCTTTGCCAACCTGGCTGGCAGCGCCGGCGGGGCCGCCAACCCCGGCGCCTTTGTGTGGGGCATGCCCTTCTTCTACGGCCGCAGCGTTTACACCTCGATCTGGGGCCAGGCCCTGGCCGTCAACGGGCCCTGGGTGGCGTTCTAGGGCAGGCACCCGCCAGCGCGGCGGCACTGGCCATAATGGGCGCACGCCATGTTGTGCGGCGCCGCAGCCTGAACCGCCCACACCACAAGGAGGGCCCATGCCCATCACCCGCACCCTGACGGCCCTGGCCGCAGCCGCCCTCCTGGCCTCGTGCGCCACGCTGGACGACCAGCCGCCAGCCACCCGCATCACGGCCATGCCCGGCCTGGGCACGGCCACCTTCGCGGTCACCGCGCAAGACCCCCAGGCCCGCGCCTGGTTTGCGCAAGGCCTGCAACTGCTGTGGGCCTTTGAGCACCGCGAGGCCGTGCGGGTGTTTCGCGCGGCCCTGGCGCGCGACCCCAGCTGCGCCATGTGCGCCTGGGGTGTGGCCTATGCGCTGGGGCCCAACATCAACAACCCGGATCGTGGCCCGGTGCGCGACATTCGCCGCTACATCGAGCGGGCACAACAGGCCGCCGCCGGTGCCTCGCCCGTGGAGCGTGCGCTGATTCAGGCCATGGCCGTCCGGTACGGCCGCGCCCCTGAGAAAGACCAGCAGTTGTTCCAGGCCCAGGGGGCGTCGATGTGTGGTGCAGCCAAGGCTGCCAAGGATGCCGACCCGCAGGATCTGGCCTATGCCGCCGCCATGGCCGACGTGCTGCGGCAGTTTCCGAACGACCCCGACGTGGTGACGCTGTACGCCGACGCGGTGATGGTGACCATGCCCTGGGAGTGGTGGGATCCCAAGACTGGCCAAGCCAACGGCCGGGTGGCCGACGCCGCGCAGCGCCTGGGCGAGATCACGCGGGTGCACCCGCAGCACACCGGTGCCTTGCACTTTTACGTGCACATCTCCGAGCACGCGCCGAACCCGCGTCAGTCCGAGGTGGCTGCCGATGCGCTGGGCACCGTGGCACCCGGCTCACCGCATCTGGTGCACATGGGCAGCCACATTTTCAAGAACATTGGCCGCTTTGATGCGGGTAGCCTGGCCAACCAGCAGGCGCTTGAAGTGCAAAAGCAGTTCGACGCCATCTTGAAGGCCCAGGGCGCTGGCGGCCACGGCTACTGGGATCAGCACCACCTGCACTTTCTGTGGTTTGCGGCGCTGATGGAAGGTCGCGTTGATCTGTCGTTAGGCACCGCGCGCGAATTTGCCAACCGATTTGGCGGCCAGGGCGACGGAGCGGGCGAATACGCTCGCCTGCTGCCCATGGCCACGCTGGTGCGCCTGGCCCAGTGGGACGCCGTGCTGGCCGAGCCGCCACAAACCGGCGGTCTGGGCATCACCGAAGGCTTCGACGCCTATGCCCGCGGCATGGCCTATGCCCACACTGGCCGCCTGGATCTGGCCAAGGTTCAACTGGCTGCCTTGCAGCGCCAGCGCGCCCTGTCGACGGTGCAGCGCGCCACGATCTATGGCGAAAAAGTGCCGTCCAAGATCCTGACCGTGGCCGAGCACCTGCTGGCCAGCCGCCTGGCGCGCAGCCAGGGCCAGCCCGAAGCCGCCCTGCCCGGCCTGCGCGAAGCCGCCGATCTGGACGACGAATTTGGCAACGACCCGGCGCTCATTGGCGGGGGCGTGCGCCTGACCCTGGCCGCTGCCTTGATGGAAGCCGGCAAGCTGGACGAAGCCGCCCAGGCCATCGCCGAATCACAACGCCTGAACGGCCCCAGCGCCTGGCTGCACCAGGCCCTGGCCCAACTGGCTGAACGGCGCGGTGCGCTGGCCGAATCAAAGCAGCATGCCGAGTTGGCGCGCGTGGCCTGGCGCCATGCCCAGGGCGCCAGCCTGCCCAGCCTCTGAAGGGGCGGGCTCAACGCGTCACAGGGAAGAGCCTGACCGCGGCATCGAATGTCCACTGGCGACGGATCTCGACCACGTCGTAATCCTGGGCCATGCCGGCAGGGAACCGGCCAAATGGTGCGAGTTGCTCGATGATGTGGCGCACCGCGTCGTCCACCTGGGCCTGACCGCTGCTGCGCTGGAAGGTGATGCTCTCGACGGTGCCGTCGGCACGCAGTGCCACGGTGACCACGGGGTTTTCATAGCTGCCCGGTGCCACGCCCTTGAACTCGTCCAGCTTGGCATTGACCTCGATCCTTTGCCGCCAGGCTTCGGCGTACATCACCAAAGCCGGGTCGCGATCTGTGCGCCCCACCAGCAGGCGACGGCGGGCACCGGGCGGCGCTGGCAGAGGTGCCTGCAAGCCTGCGCGCGATTCAGCCGGTGCAGCCGCCGGTTTGGGCGATGCACTGCTGGAGCCGGTGCCATTGAGCGCCGGGCTGGGGTTGCGGGCGGCGGCCTCCTGGGCCATGCGCAGGGCCAGCTCACGGGCTTGCTCACGGGCCTGACGTGCCGCGTCTTCGCCCTGTTTGCGGCTTGGCGCATCGGCCTCGGCCTGGCGTGCTGCGGCCTCACGGGCCTGGCGCGCGGCCTCGGCCTTGGTGGCCGCGTCGCGCTGTTGCTGGGCCTCACGTTCACGCGCTGCACGGGCAGCGGCGTCCAGCTCGGCCTGGCGGGCAGCGGCCTCGCGCGCTTCGCGGGCCTGCCTGGCCAGCGCCTCTTGTCTGGCAGCCTCCTGGCGCACGCCTTCCTGACGAATGGCCTCCAGCCGGGCGGCCTCTTGCCGGGCGGCTTCCTGCCTGGCGGCCTCGGCCTTGGCAGCCTCTTGGCGCGCCGCCGCGTCGCGGGCCTGCCGCAAGGCTTCCTGACGGGCCGCCTCAGCCCGTGCGGCTTCGGCCCTGGCGGCCTCTTGCCGGGCCGCTTCGGCACGCAGCGCTTCCTGACGCGCCGCTTCAGCACGCAGGGCCTCCTGGCGGGCGGCGTCTTGCCGAGCGGCCTCGGCACGCGCGGCGGCTTCACGCGCCAACCGGGCGGCCTCCTGGCGGGCGGCCTCGGCCCGCGCGGCCTCTTGTCGGGCCAGCTCTGCACGCTGGGCCTCCTGCCGTTGCGCCTCCAGGCGCGCGGCCTCCTGGCGGGCCGCCTCGGCTTTGGCGGCCTCCAGCCGTGCCGCTGCTTCTCGGGCCAGTCGCGCGGCTTCCTGCCGCGCAGCCTCGGCACGGATCGCTTCCTGGCGAGCCGCTTCAGCACGCTGGGCTTCCTGCCGCGCCGCGTCGACGCGGGCTGCCTCCTGGCGCGCGACTTCGGCCTTGGCCGCTTCCAGACGCGCCGCTGACTCGCGGGCCAGGCGGGCGGCCTCCTGCCGGGCAGCTTCGGCCCGGGCGGTTTCCTGGCGGGCCAGTTCCGCACGCTGCGCTTCCTGACGGGCGGCTTCAAGCCGAGCCACCTCCTGGCGAGCGGCTTCGGCCTTGGCCGCTTCCAGGCGCGCCGCTGCCTCGCGGGCCAGGCGGGCGGCCTCCTGCCGGGCAGCTTCGGCCCGGGCGGCTTCCTGGCGGGCCAGTTCCGCACGCTGCGCTTCCTGACGGGCGGCTTCCAGCCGGGCCGCCTCCTGGCGAGCGGCTTCGGCACGAGCGGCTTCTTGCCGCACGGCTTCAGCGCGTTGGGCCTCCAAACGGGCCGCCTCTTGGCGCGCCGCCTCCGCACGTTGTGCGGCCTGCCTGGCGGCCTCCTGGCGGGCCGCTTCAGCACGCAGGGCATCCTGTCTGGCCGCCTCCTGACGAACGGCCTCCGCGCGGGCAGCTTCCGCACGGGCAGCCTCCACACGGGCTGCTTCTGCGCGCGCCGCCTCCACACGGGCGGCTTCGACCCGCGCCGCCTCGGCTTTCAGGGCTTCCTGGCGGGCCAGCTCCGCCTTGGCGGCTTCCAGGCGAGCGGCTTCCGCGCGCTCGGCTTCGCGTCGAGCCTGTTCGCGGGCCGCCGCTTCGGCCTGGCCTTGCGCATCGGGTGCCGAGGCACCGGCTGACGGCCGAGGCATGTCGAAGGGCGGCTCATCCGGCTGATCCGTGGCCAGCACGTCGTTGCTCAGGCGGCGCTGCTCGGGTGGCGGGGGTGATGCACCCCGCGTGGGTCGGGTGGGACGAACCGGGGCCGGCACGGGCACGGGCGGTGGGGCAGGCACGGGCACGGGCGTGGGCGTCGGCGTGGGCAACGGTACGGGTTGCGCAGCAGGGCCGGCAGCCTGCGTACCCGGTGTAGCCGTGGCTTGCGCGGACGAGCCGACGGCATCCCGGCTGACCGGGGCAGGCGCAGGCGGGGTTGGGGCCGTGGCACCGGGCGGCGCTGGGTTTTGGCCGGCCGCACCAGGCGCACCTGCCGGCGGGGCGGCAGTGCCCGTGCCCGGCCTGGCAGGCGGCACGGGGGTGTCGATGGCCTCGGGTGCCGACACACCCTGCAACACCAGCTCCAGCACGGTGGGGTTGGCAGGCTGACCATCGGGCCCGGGTGTGCCGGGATCCAGCGGCTTGAACTGCAAGGCCAGCAAGGCCGCATGCAGCAGCAACGACACCCCGACGGCCTTGCGCAGGCGCCAGGCCTGGTGCCGACGTTGCCGTGCACGGCGGCGCGTGATCGAGCTGGGGCGCACACCAGCGCGCGGGCTGGGTGCTGCCGCGTCGGGCGTGGCCTCGCCGGAGTCGCTTCCGGTGGTCTCGGGAGCGTCGGGGTCAGCCATGCCTGCCCGGCCGCAGGGCCCACAAGGGGGTCAACACGCAATGAGGGGTGCAGGCAACAACCAGCAAGGCCAGGGGCTTCATGTTCAGACAGTCATGGCCCGGGGCCCGATGGTCTGGATTATCCGAAAGCCAAAGCCCTCCCAAAGCCGCCAGAAACGCCCTGTTACCGCGCTGACAAACTCAGGCCAAACAGGCCACGGTCAATCAGTCGGCGGTGATGCCCTGCGCCTGGATGACCTTGGCCCAGCGCAGGGCGTCTTTTTCGATCAGGACCCGAAACTGCTCAGGCGTGCTGTGTGCCGGAGTCATGCCCTGGGTTTCAAAGGCGGTTTTCACGTCCGGCCGCGCCAGGATGGCCTGAAGCTCTTGATTCAGCCGCTTGATCACGGGCGTTGGCGTGCCCTTGGGCGCCAGCACGCCGTACCACATCTCCACATCCAGTTCGCCCAGCTTCAACTCGCGCAGCGGCGGTACCTGGGGCAGCAAGGGGCTGGGCTTGTCGCTGCTGATGCCCAACGCCCGCAGCTGTCCGGCACGCACATGCTGCAGGGCCACATGGATGGGCAGGAACATCAGGTCGATCTGCCCGCCCAGCAGGTCGGTCATGGCGGGCGCGGTGCCGCGATAGGGGATGTGGGTGATGAAGGTGCGCGTCTGGCTCTTGAGCAGTTCCATCGCCAGGTGGTGCGGCGTGCCATTGCCGGGCGAGCCGTAGTTGAGCCCACCGGGCTTGGCCCTTGCACGCGCCAGCAAGTCAGCGCCCGTCTGGATGCCCGAGGCCTTGCTGGCCACCAGCAGCAGCTGGCCCCAGCTGGTCAGGCTCACCGGGTCCAGATCACGCACGGCGTCAAAACCTGCCTTGGGGTACAGGGCCCGGTTCATCACCATGGTGTTGACGGTGACCAGCAAGGTGCTGCCATCGGCCGGCGCGCGCACCACCGCCTCGGTGCCCAGGTTGCCCGATGCGCCCACGCGGTTGTCGACCACCACGGCCCGGCCCAGGCGTTCACCCAGGTGTGGCCCGATCTGCCGGGCGATCAGATCGATGCCGGTGCCGGGCGTGAAGGGCACGATCAGGCGGATCGGGCCTGAGCCGCCCGCCGCGCCGGCAGGCGGGGCTTGCTGGCCCCAGGCCGGGCCCAGCAGGGCCCAAGCCAAGGCCGATACCAGGCTGCGTCGCCGCATGGGCGGCGGGCTCTCAAGCAAGTCGATGTCATGGCGCATGACCCAGTATCCAACGTCAACCATGCCCGAGCCAGTACGATGGGGTTTGTCCGGTGACCACGCGCCATGATCAACAAGATTCTCGACACTCTGCAAGCTGCCGTGGCCGATGTGCCTGACGGCGCCACTGTGATGATTGGCGGCTTTGGCACCGCCGGCCTGCCCATTGAGCTGACCGAGGCCCTGCTTGAGCAAGGCGCGCGCGATCTCGTCATCATCAACAACAACGCCGGCAATGGTGAGCGGGGCCTGGCTGCGCTGATCGCGGCCGGCCGGGTACGCAAGGTCATCTGCTCGTACCCGCGCCAGGCCGACTCACACCACTTCGACCGCGCCTACCGCGACGGCCGCATCGAGCTGGAGCTGGTGCCCCAGGGCAATCTGGCCGAGCGCATCCGCGCGGCCGGTGCGGGCATAGGTGCCTTCTTCACGCCCACCGGCTACGGCACCGAGCTGGCCCGGGGCAAGGAAACCCGCGAGATCAATGGCCGCATGCAGGTGCTGGAGTACCCGTTGCACGCCGATTACGCCTTCATCAAGGCCGAGCGGGGTGACCGCTGGGGCAACCTGGTGTACCGCATGACGGCGCGCAACTTCGGCCCGGTGATGGCCATGGCCGCCCGGTGCACCGTGGCCACCGTGCATGAGCTGGTTGAGCTGGGCGATCTGGACCCCGAAACCGTGGTGACGCCCGGCGTGTATGTGCAGCGCCTGGTGTGCATTGATCGCGCGCCCACCGATGCCGGTGGCTTCAAGCCAGCCTGATGGCAACAACCCCTTCGAAGACCACGACCATGAGCGCTGCACCCGCCCCTTCAACCAGCACCTGGAGCCGCGACCAGATGGCCGCCCTGGTGGCTGCCGACATCCAGGAGGGCTGGGTGGCCAACCTGGGCATCGGCCTGCCCACGCTGGTGGCCAACCACCTGCCTGCCGATCTGGAGGTGCTGCTGCACAGTGAAAACGGCGTGCTGGGCATGGGCCCGGCCCCGGCTGCAGGTGATGAAGACTATGACCTGATCAACGCCGGCAAGCAGCCGGTCACGCTCAAGCCTGGAGGCTGCTTTTTTCACCATGCCGACAGCTTTGCGCTGATGCGTGGCGGCCACCTGGATGTGTGCGTGCTGGGGGCGTTTCAGGTGTCGGCCACGGGTGACCTGGCCAACTGGCACACCGGTGCGCCGGGGGCCATTCCGGCCGTGGGCGGTGCCATGGATCTGGCCACCGGCGCGCGCCGCACCTGGGTGATGATGGAGTGGGCCACCAAGACGGGTGAACCCAAGCTGGTGCCCGCGTGCACCTACCCGCTGACCGGCGTGGCCTGCGTCAGCCGGGTGTACACCGAGCGCGCGGTGCTCGACATCGGCCCCGCCGGTGTGCTGGTGCGCCAGCTGGCCCCCGGCATCACGCTGGCCATGCTGCAGGCCAGCACGCCCGTGCCCTTGCTGGCACAGGGCTGAGGGCCGGTGCCGCGCCGCCGCGCCACAAGGCCCGGTTTCAGCGATCCGGATATTGCAGATCGGCGCGCCGGTTCTGGGTCCAGGCGGCTTCGTCATGACCGGTGGCACGGGGGCGCTCCTTGCCCCAGCTGATGGCTTCCATCTGGGCATCCTTGACACCCAGGAGCTTCAGGGCCTGGCGCACGGCATCGGCCCGCTTCTGGCCCAGCGCCAAGTTGTATTCAGAGCCACCGCGTTCGTCGGCATTGCCCTCGATCTTGATGCTCAGCCTGGGGTTGGCCACCAGGTATTGGCCATGGCGTTCGAGCATGGCGCTGTACTCCTTGGCAATGCTGAAGTCGTCGTAGGCAAAGAACACGCTGCGCTGGGCCGACAGGGCCGACTTGGCGTCCAGGTGGGCCGGCAGGGTCACGGTGGGCACCGTGGGCGGCACCACGACGCGCTCGGAGACCACGGGCGGTTTGGCAGCCGGAGGCGGCGTCGGCGCCACCGGCCTGCTGTCAGCCTGGGTGACAGGCGCAGGCGGCGCGATGGGCGTGCTGGTGCAGGCGCCCAGCACCATGCACAGGCTGGCGATGAGCAGGGCGGCGCGCGATGACTTCATGTTGGCAATCTCCACTAGGACAAGGTTGTTCCGGAGCGCCAATCTAGGTGCATGCCCTCGAGCCTGCCAGTGCCGAAGGTCATGACCTGGGCACGACCTGGGGCCACTCACGCGGCAAAGTCGACCCGCACACAGGTGCCTTGGTGCGGCGCGCTGATGACCTCGCAGCGCGCGCCGATCAGGTGCGCCTGTTCCTGCATGCCCTGCAAGCCATAGTGGCCCGGTGGCGGCTCGGCTGGCACGAAGCCACAGCCATCATCGATGATCTCAAGCCGCAACAGGCTCTGCCCGGTCTGGACAGGCCTGGGTTGGTCCAGCGGGGCCGGTGCGGCCGACAGGCTGACCGTGAGCTGGCTGGCCCGCGCGTGGCGCTCGACATTGCGCAGCGCCTCTTCTGCAATGCGGCAGACCGCTTCGCCCACCTCACCCGCGCAGGGGGCGCCAGCCGGATCCAGGTTCAACGCCGGGCTCAGGCCGGTGCGCTCGGCAAATCGTTGCGCCAGATCCTGCAGGGCCGGGCCCAGGCCGTTGTCGCGCGCGCCGCCTCGCCGCATCTGCCCAATGGCCTGGCGGGCGCCGGCCAGACCGGACGCGGCCACGTCTTCGGCGCGGGCCAGTTCGGCGTCCAGCTCATCGGGCGCCAGACGGTCTCGCAGCTTGCGCACCAGGCGCACCTGCGTCAGCAGGGCCATCAGCGAATGCGCCAGGGTGTCATGCAGGTCACGCGCGATGCGCAGGCGTTCGCGCACCACGGCCGTGCGGCGCGCTTCGTCGGCCAATTGCTCGATGCGCTGCGTGCGCTCGGCCACCCGCTGGTCCAGCTCGCGATTGAGCGTCTGCAGTGACTGCTTCTCCAGCTGCAGGTGGTTGACCAGCTGCGACAAGGTGGCGCCGATGCGGCTGATCTCGTCAGCACCCGCCGGCACGGCCAACGAAGCCTGGCGACCCTGACGCACGGCCTCGGCCTCGCGGGCCAGGCTGCCCAATCGCTGCATCAGCCAGCGTGTGACCAGCGCAGCCGCCAAGGCCGACAGCACCCCGGCCAGCAACACCGTGATGAATACCGTGCGGCGGGTGTTGCGCACCGGGGCCAGCGCGATGTCGGCACGCTGCCGCACCACGGCCGTCCAGCCCAGGCCCAGGTACTCGGCCAGACGCAGGCGTGTGCGGCGGCCGGTCAGGTACAGGCCGCCTTCGCTGGCGTCGTTGTCGGGCTCCAGGCTGCGACCCAGCCAGGCATCAGGCCCCAGCAACACCCGGCCGTCGCGGCCCACCACCAGCACATCCAGCTGGCGCGACGCATCCAACGCCTGTTGCATGTGACCCAGCAAGTCCTGCAGCCAGTGCCACGACAGCTGCGCCGCCAGCACGCCGCTGTCAGTGGGGTGCCTGGGATCCATGGGCACGGCCGCATCCATCACGCGAGTCACCTTGAGGCCGCCTGCCAGGCGGTCGGCCTCAGGCAAGGCATGCGGGTCGCTGACAAAGCGTTGCTCTCGTCCCTGCCGCAGCCATGACAGCGCCGATGCATGGGCCAACGTCAGGCCATCGCCCGAATCGGCCAGCATGAGGCCGTTGTTGTCAGACACGCCCAGCCATACGAATTCGGGGAAGCGCGCCTGCGTGGCCTGCAGGGTGGCGCGCATGGCCTGGGGGCTCTGGTCACGATCGGCCACGATTTGCGCCGCCGTGGCCTGCAGCAGGCTGCGCCGGGTTTCCAGGTGCATGGCCAGGGCATCCCGCACCTGCGTGGCAAATTCGGCCAGTTGGCCTTCGGCATCGGCGCGGGCCCGTGCCTCGGCCTGGGCCGCAGCCAGGTTGGCGGTGATCAGGGCAGCGAGGCACACCACACCAAACACCGCCCAGCCGATGGCAGCGGCCAGGTGCAGCCGGGGGTTCAGGCGATCGCGAAGCTTCATCGTGGCAGCGTGACAACGAGGGGTGCAAAGGTGACCAACAGGTGCCCAAGGTCATGTTCTGGCCGGCTGGCGCTGGGCTAAGCTCAGCGCCATGGCATCCCTGGGGCCGCAGTTGAGACTGCTCATTGTTGACGACCAGCCGCTCATCCGGCGCGGCTTGGCCATGATGTTGGCCACCGAACCCGGCGTCGAGGTGGTGGGCCAGGCCGCCGACGGCCTTGAAGCCATCGAGCAGGCCCTGCAGCATCGGCCCGATGTGGTGGTGATGGATTTGCAGATGCCCCGCGCCAGCGGCGTGGTGGCCACCCGCGAGATCACCGCCCGACTGCCTGACACCCGGGTGGTGGTGCTGAGCACCTACGACGACGACGAGCTGGTGTTCGAGGCCATCCGCGCCGGGGCCCAGGCCTACCTGCTCAAGGATGCCTCCGAGGCCGAGGTGCTGGACACCATCCGCTCGGTGCAGCGTGGCGAATCACGCCTGTCGCCCGCCATCGCCCGCAAGGTGATGGAGCAGTTTCGGGTGTTTGCCGCGGCCCAGCCCGCACCCGTGCAGCCGGTGGCCGCCGCGCAAGCCGAGCCCGCTGGCCTGCAAGAGCCCCTGACCGACAAGGAAGACCGCATCCTGCAGCTGATCGCCCAGGGCCTGAGCAACAAGCAGATTGCCGCCACGGTGTTTCTGGCCGAAGGCACGGTGAAAAACTACGTCAGCCGCATCATGGACAAGCTGCACGCCCGCAGCCGCCTGGAGCTGGCCATGCGGGCGATGAACCGCCGCGGCTAGCCGGGCTACATTCGGGCATGAGCCCCGCGCCCCGACACAGCCACCACACCCGCGCCGATCTGCAGCGCATCGCCGCTGCGGCCATGATCGACCACGGCCTGGAGCCCACCTTCCCGGCAGCCGTGCTGGTTGAGGTGCAGCGCCTGCGCAGCCAGCAGCCGCGCCGTGATCAGGCCTGGCCGGGCGTGGTCGATCTGACCGCCCTGCCCTGGTGTTCGATCGACAACGACGATTCCCGCGATCTGGACCAGCTGACCGTGGCCGAGCCCCTGCCCGACGGCAGCTGCCGCATCCGGGTGGCGGTGGCCGATGTGGACGCCCTGGTGCCCAAGGGCTCGGCGGTGGATGCCCATGCCGCCCGCAACACGGTGTCGGTGTACACCTCGGCCCAGGTGTTCCCGATGCTGCCCGAGGCACTGAGCACCGACCTCACCTCGCTGAACCCCGGGCAGGATCGCCTGGCCATCGTGACCGAGGTGGTGGTGGCCGCCGATGGCAGCCTGCACAGCCCGCGCCTGCAACGCGCCTGGGTGCACAACCAGGCCCAGCTGGCCTACGACGCCGTGGCCGCCTGGCTGATCGGCCAGGGCCCCCTGCCCGAGGCCGCTGCCGCCGTGCCCGGCCTGGATGCCCAATTGCGCACGCAGGATGCGGTGGCCCAGCAACTGCGCGCCGTGCGCCACAGCAAGGGCGCCCTCGAGTTTGAAAGCTTCCAGCCGCGTGCGGTGTTTGAGGGCGAGCGCGTGGTGGGCATCAACCAGCAGGCCCACAACCGGGCGCGGCAGCTGATCGAAGAGTGGATGATCGTGGCCAACACCTGCACCGCGCAGTTTCTGGCGGGTCATGGCTGTGCATCACTGCGGCGCGTGGTGCGTTCGCCCGAGCGCTGGCAACGCATCGTCGAGGTGGCCCATCGCCTGGGCGTGAGCCTGCCCCCGCAACCCGATCCGGTGGCGCTGGAGGCCTTTCTGGCACGCCGCCACCAGGCCGATCCGCTGCGCTTTCCGGATCTGTCGCTGGTCATCATCAAGCTGATGGGCGCAGGCGAATACGTGGTGGAGCGCGCCGGTGCCGAGCCCATCGGCCACTTTGGCCTGGCCGAGCGCGATTACACCCACGCCACCGCGCCCAACCGGCGTTACCCCGACATCATCACCCAGCGCATGATCAAGGCCGCCCTCGCCGGCGCGCCCATGCCCTACAGCGGCGCCGAGCTGCAAGCCCTGGCTCTGCATTGCACCCAGTGCGAAGACGCTGCCCGCAAGATCGAGCGCAGCCTGCGCAAGAGCGAGGCCGCGCTGTACCTGGAGCCCCAGCTGGGCCGCTACTTTGATGCCCTGGTCACCGGCCGCACCGACACCAACACCTGGGTGCGGCTGCTGGCACCCCCGGTTGAAGGCATGCTGGTGGGCCATGTGCCCGCGCTGGAAGTGGGCCAGACCCTGCGTGTGCAACTGGTGGCCACCGACGTCGAGCGCGGCTTCATCGACTTTGAGGCGCGCCGCAAGTAGGCCGGCCCGCCTGTGCCGCAGGCGACAGATGCGCTGGGCGGCCCCGGTGATGATGCAAAAGCCCTCACCTGCTCCTTTGCACAGGATTGCCCATGACCGTTGAAGCCGTCGGCGCCAGCCGCTACCCGCATGTGTTCAAGCCCCTGGATCTGGGCTTTGTGCAGCTGAAGAACCGCATCCTGATGGGCTCGATGCACACCGGCCTGGAAGAAGCCCCCGATGGCATCCCGCGCCTGGCCAGCTACTTTGCCGAGCGCGCCCGGGGTGGCGTGGGCATGATCATCACCGGCGGCTTTTCACCCAACCCCGAAGGTGGCCTGGGCAGCAAGCTGTCCACCCCCGACGAAGCCGCCCAGCACCGCCAGATCACCGAGGCCGTGCACGCCGCCGACCCCGACGTGAAGATCTGCCTGCAGATCCTGCATGCCGGCCCGCTGTCGGGCAGGCCGCAATGCGTGGCGCCTTCGCCCATCAAGTCGCGCATCGGGCGCCACACCCCCCATGAGCTGGACGAAGCCGGCATCGAGAAACAAATTGCCGACTTCGCCCAGTGCGCCGCCATGGCCCAACTGGCCGGCTACGACGGCGTCGAGATCATCGGCTCGGCCGGTTACCTGATCAGCACCTTCCTGGTTCAAAAAACCAACTTGCGCACCGACCAATGGGGCGGCAGCTGGCCGAACCGCATGCGCTTTGCGCTGGAGGTGGTGCGCCGTGTGCGCCAGGCCGTGGGCCCCCGGTTCATCGTCATCTTCCGCATCTCGGCCATGGACATGCTGGACGGCGGCCTGGCCTGGGACGAGATCACCGAGCTGGCGCGCGGCGTGGAGGCCGCTGGGGCCACCATCATCAGCACGCACTTTTGCTGGCACGAGGCCCCGGTGCCCACCATCGCCACCATGGTGCCGCGCGCCGCGTTTGCGCAGGTCACCGGCCGGCTGCGCAAGGTGGTGGGCGTGCCCGTCATCACCAGCAACCGCATCAACATGCCGGCCGTGGCCGAAGACGTGCTGGCCCGGGGTGATGCCGATCTGGTGTCGATGGCCCGGCCCATGCTGGCCGACCCGCATCTGGTGATCAAGGCCGCGCAGGGCCGCGAAGACGAGATCAACACCTGCATCGGCTGCAACCAGGCCTGCCTGGACCACACTTTTGGCGGCAACAAGCCGGTGAGCTGCCTGGTGAACCCGCGGGCCTGCCACGAAACCCTGCTCACCTACCCGCCCACCAGCCAGCCCCAACGCATCGCCGTGGTGGGCGCCGGCCCGGCCGGCCTGGCCTTTGCCACCGTGGCCGCGCAGCGGGGCCACCAGGTCACCCTGTTTGACGCGGCTGATGACATCGGCGGCCAGTTCAACCTGGCCAAGCGCATCCCCGGCAAGGAAGAGTTTCACGAGACCCTGCGCTACTACCGCCGCATGATCAGCCTGCACGGCATCACGCTGCAACTGGGCCACCGCGTTAGCGCCGACGAGCTCAAGGCCCAGGGCTTTGACCAGGTGGTGCTGGCCACCGGCATCACGCCGCGTGTACCCGATGTGCCGGGCATCACACATGCCAAGGTGGTGCCCTACATCGACGCCATTCTTGGCCGCCGGCCCATTGGCCAGCGCGTGGCCATCATGGGCGCGGGCGGCATCGGCTTTGATGTGGCCGAGCTGATCACGCACGCAGGCGTGTCGGCCGCGCTGGACGTGGACGTGTTCGCGCGCGAGTGGGGCATTGATTTCAAGAACCACCCCCGTGGCGGCGTGACCGGCGTGGTGCCGCAGGTGGCCAAATCCAGCCGCGAGGTGTGGCTGCTGCAGCGCAAGGCCGAAGCCCTGGGCAAGAACCTGGGCCGCACCACCGGCTGGACACACCGCATGACCCTGGCCCGCCGAGGCGTGCACATGCTGGGCGGCGTGGATTACCAGCGCATTGACGACGCCGGCCTGCACATCACCGTGCAAGGCCAGCCGCAGCTGCTGGCCGTTGACACCGTGATCGTGTGCGCCGGCCAAACCCCCGAGCGCAGCCTGCAGGCCGCGCTGCAAGCCCTGGGCGTGAGCACGCACCTGGTGGGTGGTGCCCATGAAGCCGCCGAGCTGGACGCCAAACGCGCCATCGACCAGGCCAGCCGCCTGGCCGCGGTGATCTGATCCCAGCACCCAAGATGAGCGACCCCTTGAGCGAGCGTTATCAACCCACGCTGCACCACACGGCCATCCATGGCCTGCAACTGGCGCACTTCGAGTGGCACCCCGAGCTGCGCGGCCAGGGACCCACGCTGCTGATGGTGCACGCCACGGGCTTTCATGGCCGGGTGTGGGACGAGGTCATCCGCCACCTGGGCCCGCGCCATGTGCTGGCCTTCGAGCAACGCGGCCACGGCCGCAGCCAGGACGCCCCGTTCGACAGCTGGGCCGACTTTGGCAACGACCTGTCGGCCTGGGTGGCCGCGCAGGGCCTGCAAGGGGCCGTGGGCATCGGCCACAGCATGGGCGCGGCATCGCTGGTGCACGCCGCCAGCCAGCAGCCCGGCGCCTTCAGGCAGCTGGTGCTGATCGACCCCACCATCGTCGACCCCGCGCAGTATCAAAGTGGCCGCTACGAAGGCCCCTTGCACCCTGCAGCCCAGCGCAAGAACCACTTTGAATCGGCCCAGGCCATGATCGAGCGCTTCACGGGCCGCCCGCCCTATGCCGTGTTCACCCCGCAGGCCTTGCGCGATTTTTGTGAGCACGGCCTGCAGCCCGACGCCGAACGCGGTGGTTTCAAGCTGGCCTGCGCCCCCAGCACCGAGGCCAGGATCTACACCATCGCCCGCCACAACCCCGGCATCTGGCAACACGTGCAGGCACTCCATATCCCCGCCCTGGTGGTGCGCGCCCGCCCCCAGGATCCGGCCATCCTGCCTTGGGATCCGCTGGGCTCACCCACGTGGCCACACCTGGTCACCAAGCTGCGCCAGGGCCGCGATCTGCTGCTCACGCTCACCCACCTGATGCCCATGCAAGACCCGGCGCAGGTGGCGCAGATCATCAGGCAGGAGATGGCGCGCGAATGATCGCGCGGGTGCAACGGCATGGCGCCGCTTTTGCAGCGCCGCAGCGTGTCAGCGCAACTTGGCGCCCTTGAGCACCTTGCTGTTCACGTTGACTGCCGAGGCCTTGGGGCCACCTGGCTCGTCAAAGGTCACGCGCTGGTTCACGCGGTGGTGCGGCCAGTAGTCAGCCACCGCGTAGTGCTGGGTGGATCGGTTGTCCCAGACGGCGATTTCGCCGGCCGTCCATTGGTGGTGAACCATGAACTCGGGCTTCTTCAGCCACTCCAGCAGGAACTGCAGGATGCCGCGCGCTTCGTGGCGATCCACGCCGATGATCTGCCGCGTGAAATCGGCATTCACGAAGATGCACTTGCGGCCCGAGTCGGGGTTCTTCTTGACCACGGGGTGCACCACCGGCTTGAAGGCGCGGATGGCGTTGATCAGCATGTCTTCGTCACGCTGGCCCAGCACCTCACGAAAGCCTGATTGCTCCCAGGTGTGCACGGCCTGCAGGCCTTCCAGGTACTTTTGCATGCCGGGCGACAGCCAGTCGTAGGCCTTGCTGGTGCTGGTCCAGCAGGTGTTGCCGCCGGCCGGAGGTGTGACGGTGATCTGGATGGCCGTGCCCAAGGGCGGCCTGGCCTTCCAGCTGATGTCGGTGTGCCAGTTGTCGATGGACGGCGGGCGCTCGCGGTCGGAGACGATCATCTCCATCTCGGGCGCGCCAGGCTTGCGCTCGAAGTACGAGCCGCCCGACAGCGGCCCGAACACCTTGGCCAGCGCCACATGCTGGGCCGGCGTGATGGTTTGGGGCCGAAAAAAGATGACCTCAAAATCAGACAGGGCCTGGCGCAGCTCGGCCTGCACGGGGGCCGACAAGGGCTGGGTCAGATCCACCCCCTCGATCCAGGCCGCGAAATTGGGCATGCGCGGCACCGGCTTGATGAGCTTGTAGCGGCGCGCAATGTTGATGAGTTTCAGCGGCTTGGTATTGGCCATCGGACTTGTCCTTTGTCTTGAAGTGGAAGGCCGCGGCGGCGACCCATCATTGCCAGTGCAACAAACGCTTTTCGAGCCAGGTCATGCCGCGCATGATCAGCACACCCAGGGTGGCCAGCAGCAGCAGCAAGGCCATCACGCCATTGATGTCGAAGGTCGATCCCAGGTAGGCCAGGGTTTGGCCCAGGCCGCGCTCGCTGGCGATGATCTCGGCCCCGATCACGCCCAGCAGCGAATAGATCAAGCCCAGGCGCAGGCCCGAAAAAATCACCGGCACCGCACCGGGCAGCGTCACCTGAAAGAACAGCACGGCGGGCTTGGCGCCCAGGGTGCGGCACAGCGTGACGTGATCCTGGCTGACACCGCGGATACCGGCCACCGTGGCCGACAGCACAATGAAGAAACACAGCGAAAAGCCCACCGCCACCTTGCTGCCCAAGCCCAGGCCAAACCACAGGATGAACAGCGGTGCCAGCGCGATGCGCGGCATCACGTTCAAGGCGCTGAAGTAAGGCTCGGTGAAGGTTTCAAGCGCGGGCCAGCGCACAAACATCAGCGCCACCGCAAAGGCACACACGCTGCCCAGCGCAAACGACGACAACATGCCTGCCAGCGTCCAGGCCAGATCAACCCACAGCTTGGACGTGCCCAGGTTGGCCCACAGAAAACGCGCCACCCCGCTGGGTTGGCCAAAAAAGGTCGGGTCGATCCAGTGCCTGGCCGCTGCCAGCTCACCCAGGCCCAGCAAGGCGGCGATGAACACCGCGTGGGGCAGCCACTGCCGCACGCGGCCCGGGCGATCAACCTTCATGGCGCACCCACCCTGATTCAAGATGCGCCCACAGCTGCGCGTACAGCGCATGAAAACGCGGATCCTTTTGCAGCTCGCGAATCGATCGCGGCCGAGGCAGGTTGATGGCCACGTCGGCCACGATGCGGCCCGGCTTGGACGACAGCACCACCACGCGGTCTGACACCGCCACGGCCTCGGCCAGATCGTGCGTGACGAACAGCACCGTGTGGCGGTGCTGCTGGCACAGCCGCAGCAGCAGGTCTTCGAGCTGCAGCTTGGTCTGGGCATCCAGCGCGCCGAAGGGCTCGTCCATCAGCAGCAGCGTGCTGTCCATCGCGAAGGTGCGGGCCAGGGCGGTGCGCTGGCGCATGCCGTGCGACAGGGCCTTGGGCAACTGGTCTTCGTGCCCGGACAGGCCCACCTCGGCCAGCATGGCCCGCGCGCGGCGCCGCGCCTCGTCAACGGGCACACCCCGAACAGTCAGGCCAAAGGCCGCGTTGTCCAGCGCGCTGCGCCAGGGCAGCAGGCTGTCGCGGGCCAGCATGTAGCCGATGCGGGGGTCACCCTCGACGGGCGCGCGCCCGCCCACCCGCAGGCTGCCGCTACCCTGGTGCGCCACCAGGCCCGCGCACAGGTTCAGCAAGGTGGTCTTGCCGCAGCCGCTGGGGCCCACCAATGACACGAATTCGCCATCGGCCACTTGCAGCGAGACATCCGACAGCACCGGGCTGCCACCGCCAAAGCTCAGGCTCAGGCCCTGCACATCGATGCTGGCGTCGGCAGACATGGCAGCCACGTGGGCTTCGGGTCAGCGCAGTTGCATCAGGCGGCTGGTGTCCACCAGCTTGTCAACCTGCCCGGTGCGGTGCAGGTATTCGGCCGCGTGCTGCAGGGCAGCCGCATCCAGCGCAAAGCGGAAGGTGGGCAGGCCGTTGCGCAATGAGATGTCGAGGATCTGGTCACCGCCCGGTGCATTGATCCTGGCGGTGTCCTGGGCCACCTTCAATACGGCAGCATAGTTGGCCGGCGCCTGGATGAACGCCTCGGCCTCGCGCATGGCGGCGGCGAACGCGTCCAGCGTCTTGGCGTTCTTGGCGGTGTAATCGGCCCGGCCCACCAGCACCACGCTGGCACCCGTGAGCTTGAGGATGTCGGCCGGGCCCTCACCCTTGCGCGGGTCAAGCACCACACGGCAGGCCTTGCTGACCTCGCAGAAGCCATCCATCGGGCCAAACAGCACCAGGCCATCGATCTGCTTGTTGGCGATGGCCGGAAACGCCGTGTTGGGCGCGCCCACAGCCACGATGGTGACGTCGTCCTTCTTCAGGCCAGCGCCCTTGAGCATGTCGATCAACTGAAACTCGGCCGCACTGCCACGGGCGGTCACGCCAATCTTCTTGCCCTTGAAGTCTTGCATCAGGGCGGGGTAGCCCTTGGCGGCGTTGGGTGTGTCCAGCGCCGCGCCGGCCATCAGAAAGAACACCGGGTTGCGGGCGCCGTTGCCCACCACGCGCAGGTCGGCGCCCTTGTTGACCGCCTGGATCACGACTTCGGGCGGCGCAAAGGCCAGGTCCAGATCGCCGGCCAGCAGGGTTTGCACACCCAGCGGTGCGGCCGGGATGGTCTTGCCTTCGCACTTGATGCCGCGCTTGTCGCAATAGCCGTTGGCAACGGCCACGCGCAGCAGCATGTTGCCCAGGCCGGGGTAATCCTGCACCCGCACGGTGTCCTGGGCCTGGGCTGGGGCCGATGGGAGCAGCAGGGCCGCCAACAGCAGAGCAGCAGCCGACAGAGACGAGTGGATCTTGCGCATGCGGTTCACCTGGTGAGGGCCCTGAGGCCGGAGCCGGCCCATGAAGCGGGCCCGTGAGCGCATTCAACGTCGATTGACGAGCGTCAATTGCTGCGTGCGTGACAATTACAGGGTGAGCACCGACAGCACTATCCCCAAGCACGCAGGGGCGGCCGGCGTGCGCCGCGCAACCCTCAGCCAGGGCCATGCGCAGACGCCCTTCCTGGACACCCTGCCCGCTGCCTGCGCGGCCGCCATGCGCCACGCCGCCCAGCAGCGCCGCTACCGCGACGGCGCGGTGGTGATGCAACGCGGCCAGGCCGTGACCGGCATCCTGGTGCTGCTGAGCGGCCGCATGCGCACGCTGGTCAGTGGCGCCAACGGCGAAGTGATGCTGATCCGCTGGCTGGAGGCCGGCGAAGCCGTGGGCGTGGGCTCGGCCCTGGCCCACCTGCCCTTTCAGGTCGACCTGGAAGCCAGTGGGGCCTGCGAAGCGCTGTGGATACCGACGGCTGATTTCGTGGCGGCCCTGCACAGCGACCCGGCGGCCGGCGTGGCCGTGGCCCGCATGCTCAGCGTGCGCGTGGCCGAGCTGTTTGACCACGTGGTGGCGCAATCGCAGACGCTGCTGGCGGATCGGCTGCGGGCCGTGCTGATCAACATCGGCGCGGTCAACGGCGAGCCCTTGCCCAACGGTGGCTTGCGCCTGCGCATCACCCAAAATGACCTGGCCGAAGCGGTGGGCGCATCACGCCAGCGGGTGAACGAAGCCCTGCACGCGATGCAGGCGCGCGGCGAGGTGCTGCTGGGGTATCGGTGCATCGACACGCGGCTGGCACCTTGAATTTGCTGGCATGGCATGGCCAGGGCCCGGCAGCAAAACACCTGCCCAGGCCGGTCGGCCATCACGCCAGAAATGTTGTTGCAACAGGTGCATGAAATGGCACGCCAATATTCTCGCGGAATATCTCGCCATATTTCGAACTTTTCATAGGTAATCTGGCAGGCGTAAAATCTCGCAGATGAAGCCGCAGATCATCCCGCACTACGACTCGCCGCATCACTTTGAGCCGCTGATGCCGGCCGAGGCTGCGCTGCGGCCGCTGCTGGAGCGCGCCAGTGACTTGACGCGCGCCGCCACGGTGCTGGGCACTTCGTCTGGCAAGGCGGCCCAACTGGAGCTGCGCGCGCTGTTGCGCAGCATGAACTCGTACTACAGCAACCGCATGGAGGGCGAACACACGCGGCCCAGCGACATCGAGCGCGCCCTGCAGCAAGACTTCTCGGGCCAGGCCGATCTGGCGCGCAAGCAGCGCCTGGCCGTGGCGCACATCCGCGCCGAACAGCTCTGCGAGGCCAAGATCGATCAACGGGTGGCCGCTGAGGGCGACGCAGGCACACGATGGTTGTACACGCCTGATGCCCTGCGCTGGCTGCACCACGAGCTGTTTGCCGGCCTGCCCGCCCAAGACTTGCAACTGGCGGATGACAGCCAGTTGCTGCCCGGTGAGTTTCGCCAGCGCCAGGTGGCCGTGGGCCAGCACGAGGCCCCGTTGTGGACAGCCCTGCCCGCGTTCCTGGCACGCTGGCATGCCGTGTACGGCAAGGTGCGGCGTGGCGAGGCCTCTATCGTGGCGCTGGCCGCCGCCCACCATCGCCTGGCCTGGATGCACCCGTTTCCGGATGGCAACGGGCGCATCACGCGCCTGCACACGCACCTGCTGCTGCACGCCTGGGGCCTGACCAACGGCCTGTGGTCACCGCTGCGCGGCTACGCCCGCACCGAAGCGCGCTACAAGGCGCTGCTGCAGGCCGCCGACGCACCCCGGCGCGGCGACCTGGACGGTCGCGGCAACCTCACCCAATCGGGCCTGGTTGAGTGGATCAGCTACACCCTGGATGTGTGCATTGATCAGGTTGAATTCATGGCCCGCCAACTGGATGTGCAAGGCATGCGCGGCCGCATCGAAGCCGCCTTGGCGTTTGAAGCCAGCGCGGTGAAATCGGGCGTGCGCCCCGAATCACTCATCCCGCTGCACTACCTGTTTGCCACCCAGCTGGCGCTGAGCCGCGCCGAGTTCAAGGCCATGACCGGCCTGGGTGATCGTGTGGCCACCGAAGCCTTGTCGGCCCTGATACGCCGGGGCTTTGTGGCCGCCGACACACCCTACGGCAAGCTGCGCTTTGCCGTGCCCCGCCACGCCCTGCGCTTTTACTTTCCGGCCCTGTGGCCCGAGGCCGAGCAAGACGAGGCCCTGTTGCAGGGCGTGGTGGGTGCCGCGCCGCTGAAGCGCGGTTGATGGGCCGTTGCCACCGGCCCACGCCCGCCCTGCCCGGCTAAACGGCCAACAGGCACAAATAGGCCATGCCCAGCACGCCCCGGTAACCCTGAAAGTAACCCGTTTGCTGGCGACGAATGCGTTGCAGCACGGCGGCATAGTCAGGGTGACTGGATGGGTGCTGGGCCAGCCAATGGGCCAAGCGCGCGGTGTAGCCTGATTCAAAGTGGTCCCACTCGTCCTGGTTGGCCTCGTGCACCTGCACCACGGCAAAGCCGCTGGCCCAGGCCAGATCCACCAGTTCGGGCAGCAAGATGAACTCATCCAGCCGGCCAGCCAGCGGTGCGGCGGCGCGCTCGGTGGGTGCGGTGCACCAGATGCCTTCGCCGTACACGACGGGCGAGCCTGCTTCCACCAGGCGGCGCAAGGCCGTCAGCGCCGCCGCATAGTCCAGCGGCCTATTGGCCTCGGCATGCTCGCCCCACACCTGGCTGGCCCCAATGCAGATGGCACCCTGCGCCGAAGCGGGCAGGTTCAACTTGGCATCACCGCCCACCAACTGAAGCCGGTCGGCCACGCCACGGGCCGTGGCCACCTGCACGGCATGCTCAAAGCCGTCGGTGTTCAGATCAAGGCCGATGCCCCGACAGTTGCTGGCCACTTCAAGAAAACGGGTGAGCAAGGCCGCCCAGCCGCAGCCAATGTCCACCACGGTGTCGCCCGCATGCGCAGCCATGAAGCGCACCAGCTCATCGGCGCGTTGGGCCGACAGCGGGGACATGAAGCTCAGGTAGTGGTGAGCGGGGGGGAAGGTGGTTGTCATGCTTGGCCTGTTCACGTTGAGCGAGGAGAGCGCCGTTCATCAGCTCCGACCTGCTTCAAGATCGGAGCATAAACATGAATGGCTCCTGCATCTCAGTGCCCGAGCCAGTGTCACGTTCACTTCGGCACCAACGCTGGCGGCCCGCCTCACCCCACCTGCTGATGCCGCCCCAGCTCGCCCAGCACTTTCTCCAACTCTGGCGCCATGTCGCCGGCCACCTTCAAGCAGTTGTCGTCGCGTTGGTGGGCCAGTTCCAGCGCCTGGCGGGCCAGGGTTTCCAGGCGGCGGGCGGCCAGCATGCCGGCCACGCTTTTCAGGTCGTGGGCCACCACGCGGATGCCGTCGAGGTCGCGTTGGCCCACCAGGGTTTGCAGCTTGGCGGCGGTGTCGGCATAGGTTTGCAGGGTGGATGCCAGCACGCGCTGGATCAGGCGGGGGTCGCCCATCAACATGGCTTCCAGCGCAGGCCAGTTGACCACCGGCTCGGGCGCAGCGGGCGGGGGCGCTGCGGCGGCGGGGGTGCTGCCACGTGGTCGCTTGCCCAGCCAGCGGGCCAGGGTTTGAAACAGGCTGTCGGGCACCACCGGCTTGCTGACGAAGTCGTTCATGCCGGCGGCCTGGCAGGCGGCGCGGCTGTCTGAAAACGCGTTGGCGGTCATGGCGATCACCGGCACTTGGGCATAACCGGGCAACTGACGGATTTGCCGGGTGGCTTCCAGGCCATCCATCACCGGCATCTGCACGTCGGTCAGGATGAGGTCAAAGTGGTGCTGGCGCGCAGCGTCCACCGCCTCTTGCCCATTGCCGGCCACCTCGACCACCATGCCGGCGCGGCGCAGCAGCTCTTGCCCCACCTCCTGGTTGACGGGGTTGTCTTCCACCAGCAGCACGCGGGCGCCGCGCTGCATGGCCAGCGCCTGCTCGCCCTGGCCCATGCGCTGGCGCGGGGCGGCCACCACATCGGGCCGCAGGGCTGACAAGAACACGTCCAGCAGGATGGAGCGGGTGATCGGCTTGGGCAGGCACACGGCGATGCCGGCGTCCACCAGCTCGGCGTGGCTGGGGGCTTGTTCGCCCGCGTCCATCAGGGCGATGGCCGGGCGGTGCGACAGCGGCATCTCCTGGATCAGGCGGGCCAGGGCCAGGGCGTCCTGGCCTTTCATGCGGTGGTCCAGCAGCAGCAGCTTGCAGGGCTCGCCCAGCTTTTCTTGTCGGCGGATCTCGGCCAGGGCGTCGGGGCCATGGGCCACCACGTCCACCCGCACGCCGGCCTGGCGCACCATGTATTGCAGGGCTTGCCGGGCCTCGGCCTGGTCATCGGCCACCAGCACCCTGAAGTCGGGGCCCAGCTTGGCGCCCAGGTTGGGCACGGTTTGGCGGGCGGTCAGGCCCAGGGGCAACTCGGCCCAGAAGGTGGCGCCCGCGCCCAGTCGGCTGTTGCAGCCCACGCGCCCGCCCATCGCCTCGGCCAGGCGCTTGCTGATGGCCAGGCCCAGGCCGGTGCCGCCGTATTGCCGGGTGGTGCTGGCATCGGCCTGCTCAAAGGGCCTGAACAACGCCTCCTGCTGCTGCGGCGTCATGCCGATGCCGGTGTCGATCACCTCAAAACGCCACGCCGGTTGCGGCCCCGCGCCCTGCACCGATTGGCAGCGCAGCAGCACATGGCCATGGCTGGTGAACTTGACGGCATTGGCCAGAAAGTTCAGCAGGATCTGGCCCAGGCGGTGGCCATCGCCCACCAGCACCGGGGGCAGCTCACCCAGGTCGACGATCAGCTCAACCCCCTTGGCGGCGGCCTTGTCGCGAATCATGGCCACCGCCCCGTCAATCACCCGGTCGGTCGAGAACTCGATGGCTTCGATGGCCAGCTTGCCGGCTTCGATCTTGGTCAGGTCCAGCACGTCGTTGATCAGGGACAGCAGCTGCTGCGCCGCGTCGCTGATGCGGTCGATCTTGCGCACCTGATCGGTCTCATCCAACTGCTGACGCAGCAGGTGGGCCATGCCCATGATGGCGTTCATGGGCGTGCGGATTTCGTGGCTCATGTTGGCCAGAAACGCGCTCTTGGCGGTGTTGGCGTCTTCGGCCTGGCGCTTGGCGGTGGCCAGCTCGCTGGTGCGGCGCTCGATGCGTTGCTCCAGCGTGGCGTTCAGGTCCAGGATTTCCTGCTGGATGCGCTTGGCATCGGTCACGTCGTCATACGACACCAGCAGCATGCGGCGGTGCTGCACCTGCACCAGGCTGCCAAACACCCGCACCTGGCGCACCGCCCCATCGGCGCGGCGCAGGTAAACCTCTTGCACCCCGGTGCGGCCTTCGGCCAGGGCGGCATCCATGAAGCGCTGCCGCTCATCGGGATCCACCCACAGGTTCAGCTGCGCGGCGTGGCGGCCCTGGGCCTGCTCAGGGGCGTAAGCAAATCGGTCAAACCAGGCGCGGTTCCACTGGGTGCTTTCTTCTTCGTCGGCGCTGCCCAGCACGGTCACCGACAGGGCTGCGGGCGAGTGCTCGTACAGCGAATGAAAGCGCGCTTCGCTCTCGACCAGCTCGGCCTCGGTGCGCTTGCGGTCGGTGATGTTGCGGGCCGTGCCCCGGTAGCCGCTGAACTGCCCTGCCGCATCAAACACCGGCTGGCCCGATACGCCGATGTACACCATGTGCCCGTCGGCGGTCAGCAGGCCGTATTCCAGATCGCGGAAGGCCTGCCGCGCATCCAGTTGCTGGCGCACGGGCACCCAGTCGGCCTGCGAATAGCTGCTGGGCACTTCCCAGGGGCGGCAGCCCAGCAGGGCCTGCGGATCCAGCCCGGCAATGCGGGCCATGCCGGGCGAAAAATAGGTGTAGCGGTAGTCGCTGTCCTGCTCCCAGATCCAGTCGGAAGCCAACTCGTTCAGGCTGCTGAGCGCGGCGTTCTTGCTGCGCAGTTCGTCAAACACCGTCAGCAGGCGCTGGCGCATGGTGTCCATGGCCCGGGCCACGTCACCCATTTCGTCGGCCACAGGCCAGGCGATGGGCGTGCGCAAGTCTTCGGCGGCGATGCGCTGGGTGGCCGCCGTCAGCCCTGACAAGGGCTTCCAAAGCCGCTGCCTCAACAGGTAGGCGATCACCGCCGTGCCGATGCCCAGCACGGCCGCCAACCGGGCCAGAAAGCTGTAAAGCTGCTGATCACTGAGCGCCAGATAGGGTGCCAGGCTCATCCGGACAACCACCTGGCCCAGCAGCTCGCTCTGGTACATCACCGGGCGCGTGCGCTCCAGCGCATGGTCGGCAGCTCGCGCGTCGCTGGCGGCTTCGGCTGGCAGGCGGCGTTCGGCCTCATAGAAAGGCTGGCTGTTGCGGCCAGCCACCACCCGGATGGTGACAAAACGCGGGTCAACGAACATGGCCTGCACGATGGCCTGCACATTGGCCTGGGACATTTCCCACAACGGGGTGCTCAGCGACGCTGCCAGCACGTCACTGGCGCGGTCCAGATCACCTTGCAGGGCGCTGCGCGCGCGGGCGTCGCTGTGCGTTTTCTCGACCAGAAACGCCACCATTGCAGGCACCATCAGGCCCAGTGCGATGGTCATCAGCACGGCCGTGCGCAAACTGCTGGGAAACCACCGCCAGGCGATCAGGTTGGGCTCAGACATGCTCCGGCCATCGAAAAGGATCGATATGCCCGGATGTTAGCCTGCACAAACTGACAAAAATGGTCGCCCGGCCCCTGCAAACGGTGTCGGGAAACCTCCCCGCAGGCTCAGACCCGTTCGATGATGATGGCCGGGGCCATGCCACCGGCCGCGCACATGGTGACCAGGCCACGGCGCAGGTCGCGGCGCTCCAGTTCGTCCAACAGGGTGCCGATCAGGATGGAGCCGGTGGCGCCAATGGGGTGGCCCAGGGCCATGGCACCGCCGTTGACGTTGACCTTGTCGCGGTCCAGGCGCAGATCACGCATGAACTTTTCAGCCACGACGGCAAAGGCTTCGTTGATCTCCCACAGGTCGATGTCGTCGACCGTCAGGCCGGCCTTGGCCAGCACCTTGCGGGCCGCCGGCACCGGCGCATTGAGCATCAGCGTGGGGCTGTCACCCATATTGGCCATGGCCACCACCCGGGCGCGCGGCTTCAGGCCATGGGCCTTGGCATAGCTGGGCGAGGCCAGCAGCAGCGCGGCCGAGCCATCGACCACGCCCGACGAATTGCCGGCGTGGTGCCTGAACTGGATGTCCAGATCGGGATACACCGCGTTGATCAGGCGGCGGTAGGTGGTGCCTTGTTCGTCCAGCACCACGTCGGCCAGCGCGGTGAAGGCGGGCTTCAGGCCGGCCAGGCCTTCGGCCGTGGTTTGCGGGCGCGGAAACTCGTCCTTGGTCAGGGCCAGGCTGCCATCGGCGCGGTAAACCGGCACCAGGCTTTTGTCGAAGCGGCCTTCGGCGATGGCCACGGCGGCGCGTTGCTGGCTTTGCAGGGCCAGGGCGTCCAGGTCGGCGCGCGAGATGCCTTCCAGGGTGGCGATGGCATCGGCGCACACACCCTGGTGCGATTGCGGGTGTCTGGCGCGCAGGCGCAGGTTGCCGCTGTCCATGAAGGCCGGGCCATCGCGCAGCGTGGCGGTCATCGACATCATCTCGGTGCCGCCGGCGATCACCAGGTCTTCCATGCCCGACATGATGGACGCCGCCGCCAGGTTGACGGTGGTGATGCCCGAGCCGCAAAAACGGTCCAGCGTCATGCCGCTGCTGCGCTGGTCGTAGCCGGCATCCAGTGCCGACATGCGGCCGATGTCGCCGCCCTGGGTGCCGCGCTGGGTGCTGGTGCCCCACAGGATGTCATCGACCTCGGCAGTATTGATGCCGGTGCGCTCGGCCAGGGCCTTGAGCACGGTGGCACCCAGGTGCTGGGGGTGCATGTCGGCCAGGGCCCCCTTGCCTTGCTTGCCAATGCCTCGGGGGGTGCGGCAGGCGTCGATGATCAGGGCTTCGGGCATGGGGTGTCTCCGGTGGGGGTGTTCGGGGCGGCAGGCTGCCAGGGCTTTGCCGGCTGATTGTGGGCACGGCGGGCCGTCGCCATAGTCCGGCGGGTGACACCTGGCGCAAGGCGCTGGCTTTACGCTGGCTGCCACCCTTTACTTGGCGAGGCCCCATGACCACCCCCACCCTGCCCGTGTTTGAAACCATCCGCCTGGCCCAGCAGGGCGATGTGGCGGTGATCACCCTGAACCGCCCCGAGCGCCTGAACGCCGCGCCGCCGCAGATGTTTGCCGAGCTGGGCCGGGCCCTGGCCGCCCTGCCCGGCCTGGGTGCGCGGGCCGTGCTGATCACCGGCGAAGGCCGGGCGTTTTGCAGCGGGGCCGATTTGCAGAACGTGGGCCAGAGTGACCCCCGCTCACGCGGCGCGCAGGCCTTTGCCGCACTCACCGAGCACTACAGCCCCACCATGCGCGCCATTGCCCAACTGCCCATCCCGGTGGTGGTGGCGGTGAACGGCCCGGCAGCAGGCATTGGTTGCTCGCTGGCGCTGGCCGGCGACTTCACGCTGGTGGGCCAGTCGGCGTACTTCTTGGAGGCCTTTGTCAACATCGGCCTGGTGCCCGATGGCGGCGCCACCTGGATGCTGACGCGTCTGTTGGGCAAGGCCCGCGCCACACAAATGGCCATGCTGGGCGAGCGCATCAGCGCCGCGCAGGCCGAGCAGTGGGGCCTGGTGTACCGCGCCGTGGCCGACGATCAACTGATGCCCGAAGCCCTGGCCCTGGCCCAACGCCTGGCCCAAGGCCCCACCCGCACCCTGGGCCTGATCCGCCAGGGCCTGGCCAGCGCCCTGGAACAAACCTACGAACAAGCCCTGGCCATGGAAGCACGCCACCAGCAGATCGCGGCGGACACGGCCGATGCGGCCGAAGGTGCCATGGCGTTTTTGCAGCGGCGAAAGCCGCAATTTGCGGGGCGGTGAGGCCCGCCGGGTGCGCGTTCAAAGGTAGGGTTGAAACGCGTTGCTGTCATGGCTGAGCAGTTGCATCAGCTTGGGGTGGATGAAGAGTTTTTCTTTGCCAAAGGGCGATTCGCGCAGCACACCCAGGGCTGCCAGGTCATGCAGATAGCGAGAAGCCGCCTGGCGCTGGGCAATGCCTTTGTCAACCAGATCACTGATGCGGCAGTACGGCTGCTCAAAGATCACGTCAACCAGCTCACGCGTGTAGATCTTGGGCAATTGGGCTCGCACGTGGTCGGTGGTGTGTTCGGCCAAGCTGCGGATGGCTGCAATCTTGCCAGTTGTCCACTTGGAGGTTTGCGCCACGGCCTGCAGCATGAACAGCAGCCAGGGCTCCCAGGCATCGTCACGCGTCACACCCAAGAGCAGGCGGTAGTAGTCGGCCTTGTGCGCGATGACATGTCGGCTCAGGTACAGGATGGGCAAACTGAGCAAGTCTTCCTGAATCAGATACAAGATGTTGATCACCCGGCCCGTTCGCCCATTGCCATCGATGAAAGGGTGAATGGCCTCGAACTGGTAGTGACCCACGGCCATGCGAACCAAAGGGTCCAGATCGGTCTGGTTGTGAAGAAAGCGCTCCCAGTTGGCCAGCATGTCGCGCAAGCGGGCTTCACCAACAGGCGGCGTGTAAATGACCGCGCCCGTGCGGTCGTTCATCAGCTGCGTGCCAGGCGTTCGCCGGATGTCCATGTCAACACCTTTGAGGGTGCGGCAGATATCCACGGCCGTGGCAGTACACAGTGGCCGATTTTTCAGTGATTGGTAGCCGCGCTGCAGGGCGGTGCGGTAACGCAGTGCTTCCTTGGTGGCCGCGTCGGCGTTGGCGTGCCCTTGGGCATGCTGGAAGAGCTGATCGGTCGTGGTGACAATGTTCTCGATCTCGGAGCTGTCCTTGGCTTCCAGCAGCGGCAGGGTGTTGATGAGCATCGCCTGATTGGGGATCAGCTCGGCAGCCTGTTTCAGCTCAGCCAGGGCGGCGCGGGCCTCGATGCAGGCCTTCAGCACGGCGCGGGTTTCCAGCTCTTGCGCCGGCGGCAAAGCGGGCAGGTCGTTGTACGGCTGTTCAGGGCGCCAAGGGGTAGCGGGAGCCTTCATGATGCAGAAAGTCTATTTTGGCGACACGTTTGCAGCTTATGTCGCCGGCGCGTACACGTCAAGAAAACATGTACTCGTTTTCGACTTTTGTCGACATGAGGTCGCGTTCAAGCCCAGCTGGCCGCCCCCGCACTGGCGCTGCACACATGCACCACCGCCGCATCGCCATTGGGGGCGCGATACCGGGCGGCGATGGCGTCGCGGGCGGCGGGCACCAGGGTAGTGGGCAGCAGGGCCACCACGCAGCCGCCAAAGCCGCCGCCGGTCATGCGGGCGCCGCCCTGGGTGCCAATCACCTGCTGCAGGATGGCCACCAGGTGGTCGATGGCGGGCACGGTGATCTCGAAGTCGTCGCGCATGGAGGCGTGCGATTGCGCCATCAGCTGGCCCAGCGTGGCCGCGTCGCCGGCCTGCAAGGCGCTGGCGGCCGCCTGGGTGCGGGCGTTTTCGGTGATGACGTGCCGGGCGCGGCGCAGGGCCACGGCGTCCAGGCTGGCCTGGTGCGCCTGCAGCATGGCCAGCGTGGCATCACGCAGCGCGGGCACACCCAGCTGGCGGGCCACGGCTTCGCATTGCTGGCGGCGCAGGTTGTATTCACTGTCGACCAGGCCACGCTGCACGCGTGATTCAACGATCAGCACGGCCATGTCGGCAGGCATGGCCACGGGCTGGGTGACCAGGCTGCGGCAGTCGATCAGCAGGGCATGGCCGGCATGGCCGCAGGCCGAGATCAGCTGGTCCATGATGCCGCAGCGGCAGCCCACAAACTCGTTTTCGGCGCGCTGGGCCAACTGGGCCAGGCGCTTGGGCTCGGGCTGGGTGCCCCCCAACAGCGCCTTGAAGGCCTGACCCACGGCCACCTCCAGCGATGCGGATGACGACAACCCCGCGCCCTGGGGCACGTTGCCGGCCATCACCAGATCGGCCCCGCACAGTGGCAGGCCGGCAGCTTGCAGCACCCACACCATGCCGCGCACATAGTTGGCCCAGCCCTGGGTGGGGTGCGGGGCGATGGGCGCATCCAGGCTGAACTGGTCTGCCTGGTTGCCGTAATCAGCGGCCACCACGCGCACGCTGCGATCAGCGCGGGGCCGTGCGGCGATGACGGTTTGAAAATTGATTGCGCAGGGCAGCACAAAGCCGTCGTTGTAATCGGTGTGCTCACCGATCAGGTTGACGCGCCCGGGGGCTTGCACCCAGTGGCTGGGGCCAGGGCCTTCGGTGCCCCAGGCGGCTTGCCAGGCGGCCTGGATGCGGGCTTGCAAGGCGGCGGTGCCGGTGTGGGGCTCGGGCAGGTGGCGGGCGTTCATGCGGCGTGGCCCGGCTGGCTGGCGCGGGTGCTGTAGTGCTCGGGGGCGGTGGCACGCAGGCGCTCGGCGGCCTGCTCGGGGGTGAGGTCACGCTGGGTTTCAGCCAGCATCTCAAAGCCCACCATGAACTTGCGCACCGTGGCCGAGCGCAGCAGCGGCGGGTAGAAGTGCGCATGCAGTTGCCAGGCGGCCAGATCAGCGGGCTCGGGCGCCCCGCCGGTGGCAAAGGGCGCGCCATGCCAGCCCATCGAATACGGAAACGCGCATTCAAACAGGTTGTCGTAGGCGATGGTGATGCGGCGGATGATGTCGGCCAGGCTGTCGCGCTGGGCGCCGCCCAGTTGCGTCAGGCGCTGCACGGCAAAGCGCGGCAGCAGCAGGGTTTCAAAAGGCCAGGCGGCCCAGTACGGCACCACCGCCAGCCAGTCGTCGTTGTGCACCACGATGCGGTCTTGTGCGGCGGCCTCGGCCTGGGCCACGTCCAGCAGCAGCGGGCGGCCATGCTGCGCAAAATACGCACGCTGGTGATGGTCTTCGGTGGCGGCTTCGTTGGGCAAAAAATCGCAGGCCCACACCTGGCCGTGCGGGTGCGGGTTGCTGCAACCCATCAGCTCGCCCTTGTTTTCAAACACCTGCACCCAGCGCCAGTGCTGGCCCAGGTCGGCGGTTTGGTCACACCAGGTTTGCACCACCTGGCGCACGGCGGGCAGCGGCAGTTGCGCCAGGGCCTTGCCGTGATCGGGCGAGAAGCAGATGACGCGGCTGGTGCCCTGGGCGGGCGCCATCTCGAACAGCGGGTGATCACCCTGGCCGGCCGCCAGCGCCGGCACCTGGGGCATCAGCGCCGCAAAGTCGTTGGTGAAGACAAAAGTGCCTTCGTAGTTCGGGTTGTGCTCACCCGTCACACGCGCATTGCCGGCACACAAATAACACGATGGGTCATGGGCCGGTGCGGTGGCGTGGCTGGCGGCTTCCTGGCGGCCTTGCCAGGGGCGCTTGGACCGGTGCGGCGACACCAGCACCCATTGGCCGGTCAACAGGTTGCGGCGGCGGTGCGAATGGTCAGCAGGATCAAAGTGGGACATGGCAACAGTCAGAGGCGTTGAAGGTGCAGGATGAAGGCGGTTTCGGCCTTGGCACGGGGCACGGCCAGGCCCGCATGCTTGAGCCAGGCGCCGTGCGCCTGGGCACCATCGGGCTGGCGCAGCGATTGCAGCCAGGGCGTGGTGGTGTCGTACAGCGGCTTGCCCTGGGTGTGGGCCGGCTCGATCTGGCGCAGGCGGTAGGTGGCGCGTTCGTCCAGCATGGGCAGGCGCAGCACCGGCATGTAGCGGTGGTGGGTGGGCTCAGTGCGGTAGACCAGCAGCAGCAGCTCGCTGGCGTCTTGCGGGCCGTGGGCCTGCCACACCAGGCCGTCGGCGGCCTCACCCAGCCACACCTGGCCGGTGTGCAGGCGATCGCGCCACTGCTTGTACAGGGCCACCCAATCGGCCAGCTGCGTGGTGCTGGCGGCATCCAGCAGGCGCAGGTCAAACTCGATGCCCAGGTGGCCGGGCAGCGCCACCGCGCCTCTGAAGCCCATGCTCTGGCTGCGCCCGGTGGTGTGCGCGGGCGCGGTGCCCACGTGCGCGCCCATGATCTCGGGCGGGAAGAACTGCAGGAAGCCGCGCTGGATATCCACCCGCGAGCGGGCATCGATGCAATCGCTGGTCCACACGCGGTGGGCATGGCGCAGCACGCCAAAATCGATGCGGCCGCCGCCGCCCGAGCAGCTTTCGATCTCCAGGTACGGATGGGCGGCGCGCAGGCGGTCCATCAGGGCGTAGGCGGCCTGCACCTGCACACGGTAACCGGGCAGGCCCTTGACGCCCGGCGCACCCAGGCCGGCGGTGGTCAGGTCGCGGTTGTGGTCCCACTTGAGGTAATCGATGCGGTGCGCACGCACCTGGGCATCGATCTTGTCGAACAGGTAATCCGACACCTCGGGCCGCGAGATGTCGAGCACCAGCTGGTTGCGGGCGGTGAGCATGGGGCGGCCATCCAGTTGCAGCGCCCAGTCGGGGTGCGCACGGTTCAGGTCGCTGTCGGGGTTGACCATCTCGGGCTCGACCCACAGGCCAAACTCCATGCCCAGGCTACGCACATGGGCCACCAGCGCGCCCAGGCCCTGCGGAAACTTGCCTTCGTCGGGCCACCAATCACCCAGCGCGGCCCGATCATGGTGGCGGCCATGAAACCAGCCGTCGTCCACCACAAAGCGCTCAACGCCCACGGCGGCGGCCGCAGTGGCCAGGTCCATCACCTTGTCGGGCTGCAAATCAAAGTAAAAGCCTTCCCAGGTGTTCAGGTGCACCGGGCGCGGGCGCATGCGGCCGCCCTCCCAGGGCAGGCGCGCGCGCAGCTCGGCATGGAAGTTGGCGGCCAGGCCGTTCAGGCCCTGGTTGCTGCAACTGGCCACCAGCTCGGGCGTGTGCAAGGACTGGCCCGGGGCCACACGGCCCTCACCCGGCGCCAGCCACTCACCCAGTTGCCACTGGTATTGGGCATCGGCCAGCCACTCGATGGTTTGCTGGTGGTTGCCCGACCAGGCCAGGTGCGCGCCGTACACCAGGCCTTCGTGTGCGGTGGCACCCGGCGTGGTGACCACCGCACCCGGGAACACATCCTGCGAAGTGCGGCCACGGCGGCTTTCGCGTCGCCACAGGCTGCGCGACAGGGTGTCGGTTTGCAGCAGAAACTCGTGCATGTGCTGGCCGGCGTACGAGCGCACATCACTGCAGTGCCCAGGCAAGGCCAGGGTGCCGGCGGCCAGCCACTGCACATCCAGCACGGTGCTGCCCAGGTTGTGCAGGCTGCTTTGCACGATGAGCACATCGCTGTCGGTGTCCAGCCGCAGCTTCACATCCAGGCGCAGCTGGGCCACGGTGTCTTCCAGATGAAAGATCACCTGGCGGCCAGGCTGCAGCCAGGTGAGCGTGCAGCGGTTGAAGGCCTGCGCAAACTGCTGGCCGTCGCGGTGGGCCAGCAAGGCGCTTTGCCCGAACCAGCCCACACCAAAGGTGGGTGCCAGCGTCAGCGGCTGGTCGTGATCGAGCATGAACGACGGCATGGGCCGCAGATCGCGCAGCGGTGCCGGCGGCAGGCCACCCGCATCGGGCAGACGGGGGCCCCAATAGCGCCACAAGGGGGCGTCATCGGCGCGCCATTCGATCACCACGCTGGTGTCGCGGCCGTGCAGCACGGCAAATTTGGCAGGGGCACTGGGCAGGGCAGCGTAAGTCATGGGGGGCCTTGGTTTTTGCCAATAATATTAGCAAATAAGCCTGTTTGGCAAGCCGGGGCAAACACCCGGGGCTCAAACCGGGGATGCGGGGCGGCTGACGGTGCCGCGCTCAACCAGCGGGCAGTCGATCTTGATGAGCTGCCGGCGCGCCGGGGTGGCGGCATCGGCCTGCACCAGGGACAGCAAGGCTTCGACCGCCGCACGGCCCATCTCGTAGTTGGGCAGCACCATGGTGGTGAGCGGCGGATGGGTGTGGCGGGCAATCTCCTGGTCGTCGTAGCCGATCAGGGCCACGTCTTCGGGCACGCGCTTGCCCAGTTGCTGCAGGGCCTCCAGCGCGCCCAGGGCCATCAGGTCGTTGGCCACGAACAGCGCCGTGGGCGGGCGCGGCAAGGCCATCAGCTGCAGCGTGCACTCAAAGCCCGAGCTGGACATCCAGTCGCCATCACGCACCAGGGCCGCGTCAAAGGGCAAGTCGGCGGTGGCCAGCGCACGGCGGTAGCCCTTGAGCCGGTCTTGCGCGGCCTCCATCCAGGGCTCGCCGTTGATGAAGCCGATGCGGCGATGCCCGGCGGTGATCAGGCGTTCGGTGGCGGCATGGCCACCGGCCACTTCACCGGGCACGATGGTGGGCAGCTTGTGGTGTTCGTCGTGGCAGTTCAGCAGCACGGTGGGCACGCCAGCCAGCGACGCAGGCACCTGGCAGCCCCGGGTGAAGATGGTGCTGTACACCACACCCAGCAGGGCCGGATTGGCCCTGAGCGCCGCGATGGCGGCGGCCTCTTGCTCGGGGTTGCTGCGGGTGACCACCACGGTCACGATGCAGTCGTTTTCCCAGGCCGCATCCCGTGCGCCATCCACACTGACCACCGGGTGCGGGCTGGTCGAGATTTCATCCACCAGGTAGCCGATGATGTTGCGGCGCATCGCGCTGGCCGCCGGCACCGCCTGGCCCGCAGCGGTGCGGCGCGGCAGGCGATAGCCCAATTCCAGTGCCACCTGCATCACCCTTGCCCGGGTGGCGGCAGCCAGGCGGGCACCGCTCATGTTGTTGAGCACCATCGACACCGTCGATTGCGACACCCCGGCCGCCTGGGCCACGTCGGTCATGGTGGGGCGGCGGGCCGGTGCGCTGGCGGTGGATCGGGCGGGCGGGCGAGCAGATCGGGCGCGGGTGGGCATGCGGGGTGGGCCGATGGCGCGGCCAAGAGCAGGTGCCCAATGGTAATCAATGCGGCACGCCCATCAGCATTCATCAGCACTTCGGGCTTGCCCGGATGACAGGGTGGCCGAAGTGTTTGATAATAATTAGCAAATGAACACCACTTCGCCTCCATCCGCCGGCTGGCTGGCCCGCCGGGCCTTCAACCGCGAGGCCCTGACCGCCTACGCGCTGGTGGCCCCTGCCGCGCTGGGCTTGCTGCTGTTTTACCTGCTACCGGCCGTGCGGGCCGTGGGCATCAGCTTCACCGACTGGAACCTGCTGCGCCCCGCGCACAACGTGGGCCTGGACAACTATGTGCAGATGTGGGGCGACGGGCGCTTTTGGCAAGGCATGAAGCTGAGCCTGTGGTACGCGCTGCTGAACATCCCGCTGCAAACCGCGCTGGGGCTGTTTCTGGCGGTCACCATGCACCGGCTGACGCAATCGCTGTTCGTCAAGGCCGTGGTGCTGGCCCCTTACCTGCTGTCCAACGTGCTGGTGGCGTTGATCTGGTACTGGTTGCTCGATCCGGTGATGGGCAGCGTCAATCACCTGATCGAAGCACTGGGCGGCCAGCGCCAGCCGTTTTTCAGCGGGGCCGACCAGGCCCTGATCACCGTGGCGGGGGTCAACATCTGGCGTCACATGGGCCTGGTGGCCATGCTGTTCCTGGCGGGCCTGCAAAACATCCCGCGCTCGCTGTATGAGGCCGCCTCGCTGGAGGGCGCCAGCGAGTGGCAGATGTTCTGGCGCATCACCCTGCCCCTGCTGCGGCCGGTGATGGTGTTTGTGCTGGTCACCAGCGTCACCGGTTCGTTCCAGATCTTCGACACCATCGCCGTCACCACCAAGGGCGGGCCGGCGGGCTCTACCGCGGTCATCGTGCAGTACATCGTGCAAAACGCCTTTGGCTACCTGCGCATGGGTTATGCCAGCGCCATGTCGATGGTGTTGTGCGCCGTGATGGTGGGCTACACCGCCCTGCAGATGCGCCTGATGCGCGCCGGAGAAAGTGACCTGTCATGAGTGCTGCCGGTCAACCCCGAATCAGCCTGGGCAAGGCTTGGGCCTGGGGCCTGCTGGGCCTGATGCTGGTCATCACCCTGGCACCCCTGCTGGCCATGCTGGGCACGGCCCTGACCCACCCTGACGCCCTGCTGAGCCAGGCCGGCAAGTGGTGGCCCGACGACAGCACCCTGATCAACTTCAAGCGGGTGCTGGGCCTGGTCAGTACCGAGCAGGCGCTGGCCCTGGGCGGCTCGGGGGCCGAGGTGGATTTTGTGCGGGCACTGGGCAATTCGGTGCTGTTCACCGTGCTGGTGGTGGTCATGCAAACCAGCACCAGCGCCATGGCGGCCTATGCCTTTGCGCGGCTGCGCTTTCCGGGCCGGCAATGGCTGTTTGCCGCCTTTGTGGGCTCGATGATGCTGCCGGGCGTGGTGCTGTTCATCCCCAACTTCATCCTCATCAAGGACCTGGGCTGGCTCAACTCGATGGCCGGCATGGTGGCCCCTTTTGCGCTGATGTCGGGCTCGGCCGTGTTCTTCCTGCGGCAGTTCTTCTTGGCCATGCCGCGTGATCTGGAAGAAGCCGCGCTGCTCGATGGCGCATCGCACTTTCTGATCTTTCGGCGCATCGTGCTGCCGCTGTCCGTCACGCCGCTGGCCACCATTGCGCTGCTCACCGGCATCGGCATCTGGAACGAGTATTTCTGGCCCGCCATCGTGGCACCCGGCGAGGCCTTCCAGGTGCTGCCCACCGCCTTGCAAAGCTTCAAGTCGCAAAGCCCCCAGGGCCAGATCGACTGGACCGGGCTGATGACCGCCGCCACGCTCACCGCCCTGCCCACTGTGCTGCTGCTGCTGGTGCTGGGCCGCCGGGTGGTCGAATCGGTGCAATACAGCGGGGGCAAATGAGATGCTGAACACCCTCAGGCTGCTGGCCCTGGCTGCCAGCGTGCTGGCCGGCGCGACCGCCGCACAAACCCCCGTCGTGGTGCGCCACATGCTGTGGGATTCGGCCCAGAAGCCAGCCTACCAGCAATGCGCCAACCGCTTTGAGCGCAGCCACCCCGGTGTGCGCATCCGCATCGTGCAGCAGGGCTGGGACGACTACTGGGGCACGCTGTCAACCGGCTTTGTGGCCGACACCGCGCCCGACGTGTTCACCGCCCACCTCACCAAGTTTGCCGAGCAGGTTGAAAACGGTGTGCTGCTGGATCTGCAGCCGCTGATCACCCGCGATGGCGTCAAGCTGGACCACCTCGACGCCGGCCTGCTGCGCAACTGGCAACGCGAGCGCGCCGGCCGCACCGAGCAATACGCCCTGCCCGCCGATTGGGACACCGTGGCCCTGGTGGTGAACCTGGATGTGGCCCAACGCGCCGGCGTCAGCCTGGCCGAGTTGCAAAACCTGAGCTGGAACCCGCGCGACGGCGGCAGCCTGGGCCAGGTGGCCGCCCGCATGACTTTTGACAAGCAGGGCCGCAACGCGCTGAGCCCCGGCTTCGACAAGCGCCAGGTGCAGGTGTTTGGTTACCAGGTGCCCGGATCGGGCGGCATGTTCGGGCAATCCGAATGGAGCTTTCTGGCCGTGTCCAACGGCTTCAAGTACCAGCCCACGCCCTGGCAAGGCCCGCTGCGTTACGACGACCCGGCCCTGGTGGACACCCTGGCCTGGCTGGCCAGCCTGAGCGGGCGCGGCATCTCGGCATCGCCCGAATCGCGCGGCAAGCTGGGGGCCGAGGCGCTGTTTGCCACCGGCCGCGCCGCCATCGTGCCCACCGGCTCGTGGATGCTGAGCTACTTTGCCCGCAACGCCAGGTTCCCCTTTGCCTTCGTGCCCACGCCCATCGGCCCCAGCGGCCAGCGCGCCACCATGCGCAACGGCCTGGCCCACACCATCTGGCGCGGCACCCGCCACCCCGAACAGGCCTGGGCCTGGCTGCAACACCTGGCCTCGACCGACTGCCAGACCACCGTGGCGCAAGCCGGCGTGGTGTACCCCGCTGCACGCGGCACCGCCGATCTGGCCGCCCAGGTGCAGCGCAAACTGGGCGTCGACCCATCAGCGTTTCTGGACATGGTCAAGGCCGGCACCACCTTTGCACCACCCATCATCGACCACTCGGCCCAGATCAACGACCTGATCGACGAAGGCATCGAGCAGGTGCTGCTGGGCGCGCCTGCTGGGCCCGCCATGCGCGCGGCCAATGCCAAGGCCAATGCGGTGCTGAGGCGGTGAGGCCGTTGCAGAGCCCACCGCATGGCCACCATGTCGTACAGAAATCTGTATGATTGGCGAATGAAGACCACGCTCGATCTGAACGACCAGTTGCTGGCCAGCGCCAAGGCCCTGGCGGCCCAACAGCGCACCAGCCTGACCCGTTTGATCGAAGAAGGCCTGCAATTGCGCCTGCATGCCGCATCACACGAACCCATTGCCAAACCGCGCAAATTGCCCGTGTTCAAAGGACGCGGTGGCTTGGTGGCCGGTGTGAATCCGCGCAGCAACAAGACCATGCTTGACGCGCTGGACGATGACGCCTGACGTCAATGTCCTGGTTGCCGCATCACGCATTGACCACCCCCACCACGCTGCGGCGCGGGCTTGGCTGGAAGCCACCTTGGCCGGCACCCCAACCGGCGAACGCTTCACCCTGATGCCCATGGTGATCGCCGGCCTGCTGCGCCTGGTCACCAGCCCCAAGATCTTTGTGCAACCCACGCCCATCGCCGATGCCGTCGCCTTCGTCGATGCCCTCGTCGCCATGCCGGGGGTTCAACTGGCCACACTGGGCCCTGAGTGGCCCAAGCTGCGCCAGGCCTGCCTGGACAAATCACTGACCGGCAACGACCTGCCCGATGCCTGGCTGGCTGCCGCCGTGGATCAGTTGTCAGAACACCTGGTCAGCTTCGATCGCGACTTCAAGAAACTGCTGCCGCGCAATCGGTTCACGCTGCTGAAGGGTTGAATCCAGGCTGCCGCCCGGTCGGGCCGCTCAAGGCCGCACCACCACCGAGAAAAACATCAGGTCGATGCCGTTGTACAGCTTGAACAGCAAGGTGTTGCGGCCGGCATGCAGGCGCACCTGTCGGCTGCCTTCAACCAGTCCATAACTGTCCAGTTCAGCGTCCATCCTGTAGAACGGCCGGTGGTACCAGGGCTTGTCGCCATTGCCGCTGGTCCACACCAGCTGGTCGTTGACCCACAGCTTCGAGTCGTCGTCGGCACCGATGTCCAGCCACACGGTCTGGTCGCGGTCCACGCGCAGCTCGGTGTAGGCATAAAACACCGCGTCGGGAGTGGCTGGCGGCGGAATGAAGGGGTAGGTGGGGCTGTGCACCGGCTGCCAGCCGATCAGTTGGCCCTGGCGGCCCTGGTACACCGCGTCCAGGTCGATGCCGCGCTCGGGCCCGTACACGGTGTGCAAGGCCTGCGAGCTGGGGCCCGGGAAAGGGCCCACCACGTACCAGCGGTCCAGGTAGATGCGCTGGCTGAAGGCACCGCCCGGGCCGATGATGCGGCCGGTGGACAGGCGCTGCGGGCCGGCGGGCAATGCGGCAGCCGTTGCGTTGTCGTAGCGGCGCTCGGGCTCGCCAATGCCGCCTATCGAGCGATGCCCATCGCCTGGCCCACCGCCCCCCTCTGATCCACGGCCTTGCTGACCAGCTTGCGTGCCGCCGCCCTGACCTTGGGCACCCTGCCCTTGACCATGCGCGGCAGCACCTTCGCGTGAGCTGCTGCTGCCGGCCACCGCATGGCCTTGGCTTTGCTGCCACTCGCGGTCTCGCCGGCGCTCGCTGGCCTCACGGGCCTGGCGCTCCAGCTGGGCCAGGGCTTGCTCAGGCGGCACGGCCGCGCTTGCTGCAGGCGTTTGCAATTTGGCCTTGGCCTGATCGTCGGCCTTGACCTGCGCCAGCGCTTGCTCGGGCGTGATCTTGAGCAGGCGGGCCAGCTCCTTGGCACGTTGAGCCTGGTCACGCTGCTGAAGTTGCTGGGCCAGTTGCTGTGCACGGGCCAGCATGTCCTGGGGTGCGCTGCCGGCCGCTGGGGCTGGCAGAGCCTCCCCGGCCTGTTGCGCCATGGCTTCCAGGTTTTGCAGGTGTCGCTGCATCTGCCGCCTGCGGGCCTGATCCAGCGCCGCGGCCACATCCTGCTTGCGGGCCTGGCGCCGGGCCTGCTCCAGTGCCGTGTTGGCACCACGGGCCTCACGCTGCAAGGCGGCCGGGCGGGCGTGGTACAGGGCCATGGCCAGCAGCGCATGCAGCAACAGCGACACCAGCACAAACGGGTGCCGGATCTGCACGGGGCGCTTCGACCAATGGGCGTGTGGCGTGGTCATGCGGGGGTGACCGGTGGCATCAGCGCCGCGTGTGCATGGCCACTTGCGTCAGGCCTTCAAACTGGCACAAGTCCAGCACATGCACGATGTGTTGGTAGGGCGTGCTGCGGTCACCATCGATGCGCACCGGCCGCCCCGGGTCGCGCGCGGCCTCGTCACGCAGGCGGTCGTGCAGGGCCTGCAGGCTCAGCCGCGCACCGTCCACATACAGCGCACCTTGCGCGTCCACACCAATCACCAGCGGGGCCTTGGCCGCCTGCGCAGCCGTCAGCGTGGCAGACGAGCTGGGCAGCACGATGGCCAGGTCCTTGGTCTCGTGGGCCACCTTCTGCTGCTTGAACGAGGTGGCGACCATGAAGAACATCAGCAGGAAAAAGATGCAGTCGATCAGCGCGATCAGGCCGATCTCGGGGGCTTCGTCCTCACCCAGGTTGATGCGCATGCTCAACCCCCTTGCTGCGCCGCCAGGCCATCGGTCAGGGCGTTGAGTTGCGACTCCAGCGCCAGGCTCACGGCCGTCAGGCGGTGCTTGAAGAAGTGGTGCAGCATCAGCGATGGCAAGGCCACGCTCAGTCCCGCTGCGGTGTTGACCAGCGCCTTGCTGATGCCGCCTGCCAGCAGCGCCGGATCACCCAGGCCGCCCGAATAAGCGATGACATGAAAGGCCTCGATCATGCCGATGACCGTGCCCAGCAGGCCGATGATGGGCGCCACCGTGGCCACCACGGCCAGGGGGTAGGCCTTTTGCTGCTCGACCCGCAGCGCATGCGAGGCCATGTCGCCCAGGCGGGCCGACAGATCAGCCGGGGCCATGCTGCGGTGATCCAGCACATACAGCGCCATGCGCGCCAGCACGCTGCCACCCGGGGCCAGCAACAGGCGGGCGTCGTCCCACTGGCCGGCCTGCACCAGGGCCAGCACCTTGGGCACCACCTCAGCGGGGGCCAGGCGGCTGCTGCGAAAACGCGTGAGCCGCTCGATCGTGACGGCCACTGCCAGCACCGACAGCGCACCGATGGCATAGATGCTGATGCCAGCCTCGGCCAGTTGATCGAGCACGCTGATCGATTGCGCCATCACGGCAGTGGGCAGCACCAGGGCCAGTGCGGCCCAGGCCGCCAGAGCTTGAAAACGACGTGTCATGCAGGCAACCTTGGGTGTGGCAGGCCAGGCCGGCCCGATGCCGGCTGGCGTGCGATGTCAGTGGGGCGCCTGGCCGCTGGCCAGCATGCCTGCCAGCTCGGGCATCAAGGCCCCGGGTGCGCCTTGCGCCAGGGCCTGCTGCAAGGTGGCCAGCACCGCGCCGGCGATGCGGCTGGCCGCCTGGGCATCGCTGGCCATGGCGTGGTAGTAGCCCAGGTCCTTGGCCGCGTTGGCGATTGAAAACCGCAGCCCACCCGTGTCACCGGCCAGCAGGTAGGGCTTCATGCGCTCCAGCGCAATGCCGCCGCCGCCGCCCTTGGCCAGCACGTCCACCAGCACCTCGGGTGCCACGCCATGCTGGCCGGCGCAGGCGGCCGCCTCGCACAGCAGGGCCACGCTGCCCAGCGACACGTAGTTGTGAATCAGCTTCATGCTGTGGCCAGCGCCCGTGGGCCCGGCATGGGTGATGTTCTCGGCAAAGCACTGCAGCACCGGGCGGCAGGCTTGCAGCAGATCGGCATCACCACCCACCAGCAGGTTCAGGCGGCCTTCGGCGGCCTCTTTGGGGGTGCGCGTCATCGGCGTATCCAGCATGCGGCTGCCCGCTGCCTGCACCGCCTGCGCCATGCGCTGCGTGGACGAGGGGATGGCCGTCGAGCAATCGATGACCACGCTGCCGGGCTTCAGCGTTTGCAGCACGCCCGCCGGGCCGGTCAGCACCTCTTCCACCTGCGGCGAGCCGGTGAGCACCAGGATCACGATGTCGGCCTGCGCGGCCATCTCAGCGGGCGTGGCGGCCGTGGTGGCACCCGCCGCCTTCAAGGCATCCAGCGGCTGGTTGCCGGCGTGCTCCAGCAGCACCAGCTTGTGGCCATGCCTGGCCAGGTTGCTGGCAATGCCATGGCCCATCATGCCGATGCCGGCCATGCCAATCGTCTTGTTCATCGTGTGCTCCGGGGTGGCCGCGACCGAGGTGGCGCTGGCTTCAACAGGGGCCCGATTGTCCAACGAGAGCGTTGAAGCCTGCCAGCGAGCCGGGCCCCTCAGCTGCCTTGCAAGGTCTTGTAGATGCCGCAGCCCAGCACCAGGTCATCAGACACCTGCACCACATACGAAGTCTTGGGGGCCACCTGGCCTGTGGCCGGATTCAAAAAGTCGTAATCCACCCAGCCCCCACCGGCCAGCGCGGTGTTCCAGACATCCTGGCCCAGCTGCCGGGTATCGGTGCCCAGCACCTGCGAGGCCTGCTTGCCGACATTGGCCGGTTTGCCGCCGAAGGCGCGGTAGATCAGTTGTCGGTCCCAGGCGAACACGTACATGTCGCGGTCGGTGTAGCCCTTGGCCGCGTCGGTGAACTCGGCCAGCGCACCCTGCCCGATCTGCTGATACCGCGCCTGCGCCTTCTGCACCAGCGCATAAGCCTCATCGGCCGTGCCCTGGCGCAGCTTGAAGCCACCTACTGCCCTGGCCAGTCGCTGGGCACGCTCGCCCAGGCGATGGGCGTCGGTGCTGGCCCGCTCAACCAGTTGGGCGTTTTGCTGGGTGATGTCGTCCAGGCTGCCAATGGCCTGGGTGATCTCGGCCAGGGCCACGCTCTGGTGCTGCGCCGCCGAGGCGATCGATTGCACATTGCCTGCCACCTGACCGACGCCCTCCACGATCTCACCGAGCATGCCGCTGACCTGATCGATGGCCCGCACGCCCAGGTTCACCTGCTCTTGAGAGGTGACGATCAGGGCCTTGATTTCCTGGGCTGCACCAGCGCTTCGCTGAGCCAGGGCGCGCACCTCCGACGCCACCACGGCAAAGCCGCGTCCCTGCTCGCCAGCGCGTGCGGCCTCGACAGCGGCATTGAGCGCGAGGATGTTGGTCTGGAAGGCAATGCCGTCGATCACGCCAATGATCTGGTTCATCTGCTCGGCGCTGTGGCGGATGGTCTGCACTGAATCCACGGCCTCGCGCATGCGCTGGCCGCCAGCCTCGGCAATGCCGTGCACGCGGGTGGCCAGTTGCAGCACTTCACTGGCGTCTTCGGCATTACGACGCACCGTGCCGCTGAGCTCCTGCACGCTGGCCGAGGTTTCTTCGAGGCTGGCGGCCTGCCGCTCGGTGCGCTGCGACAGGTCGTCCGAACCCGAGGCCAGCGATTGCCCTGCCAGCGAAACCACCACCGAATCACTGCGCACATCGGCCACCATCGCCGACAGCCGTGCGTTGACGGCATCCAGTACCCCGGCCATCGCGGCGTGCTCACCCGGCCCAGTCAGATCGATGCGTTGTGTGAGATCGCCGCGGCGCATGGCGTCCACGCCGTCAACCAGGCGTTGCATCGAAGCGCGGTGCGTGCGGTACAGCGCCAGGGCCAGGCACACCTGCACGCCGGCCACAGCCACAACCCCCCCCCATCGCGCAGCACCCGCCAGCTGCACCTGCAGGCCCCAAAGCAGCCAGGGCAACACGGCCAGCAGGCCCATCAGGCCCATCTGAGCGCCCCAACCCAGGCGCTGCAGCAGCGCCATGCCCGGGCCCAGCGGCCCACTTTGCCCACTGCCGTTCGCCATGTCTTGTCTCCATGTGCTCGGTGCCAGGTCTTCGTTGCCCGGCCTGCTGGATGAGCATCGCAGCCGGGTTGTGCCCGGATCGGTGCAGGCGAAATGATAAAGGCTGCAGGCGGTGCATGTCTTGGGGTTGGCTTGGGTCCGTCATTAACCGCGCCAACTTTTAATATGTTTAATCTTTACACAAGACCTGGCATGAGCCGAAGTGCTGCACGGCCTCCAGCATCCCGACAAGTGCCGATGGGTGGTAGTCTCCGTCCGGGCCGGCTGGCCTGCACCCATTCGGTGCGGGTTCGTCTGGGCGTGCAGTATGGGCTGTCATGTCTTGAAGGACCTTGCTGGATGAATGTGGATCGTCGAAGCGTGCTGTGCACGGGCCTGGCCGCAGCCCTGGCCGCTTGTGATCGGGCTGCGCCGCCCAAGCTGCCGGCTTATGCCGATGCGCCGGTGGCCCGGGATGGCCTGCAGCATGTGGTGTTTGGCATCCACCCGCTGCACAACCCGCAGTTGCTGGCGCAGAAGTACGGGCCCTTGATGGCCTACCTGAGCCGCAGTGTGCCGGGCACCCAGTTTGAGCTGGAGGCCTCCATCGACTACGCCGAGTACGAGCGCAAGCTGCGCGAGGGCCGCCATGCGTTCTCGCTGCCCAACCCGCTGCACGCGGTGATGGCGCGATCCTGGGGTTACAAGGTGATCGCCCGCATGGGCGACAACAGCCAGTTTCGGGGCATCTTCATCGTGCGCAAGGACAGCCCGGTGACCCAGGTGCAAGACCTGCGTGGCCAGGTGGTGGCCTACCCCGCGCCCACGGCCCTGGCTGCCGCGATGATGCCGCAGCTGTACCTGCACGAGCATGGCCTGGACGTCGAACGCGAGGTGCAAAACCGCTACGTGGGCACCCACAACTCATCGATCATGAACGCCTACCTGGGCCAAAGCGCCGCCAGCGCCACCTGGCCCGCTGCCTGGGCCGGGTTTCAAAAGGCCAACCCCAAGGAGGCGGCCGAGCTGAAGGTGCTGTGGGAAACCCCCACGCTGATCCAGAACGCCGTGATCGTGCGGCAGGACGTGCCAGCCGACATGCAATCCCGTGTTGCCGGCCTGCTTGCCGGGCTGGGCCAGCATGCCGAGGGGCGCACCATCCTGCAGGGTGCCGACACCGACAGCTTCGTGCTGTCTGATGACCGCGAGTTCGACGTGGTGCTGAACTTTTTGCGCGAGTACAAGAGCAAGGTCAAGAAAGAGGCCAATCCGGTCGTGCCCTGAGGATGACGTTGCAACGTGGCTGCTGATCTGTCGTCCCTGCGCCGTTGGGCATCCAGCGTTCGCGGCAAGCTCATCCTCAGCGTGGCCCTGGTGCACGCGGTGATGATGAGCCTGTTCGTGGTCGACCTGGTGCAACGGCAACAGGCCTTCCTGATCGAGATGCGCACCGAAGAAGGCCGCAGCCTGGCCAAGACGCTGAGCCTGAGCAGCATCACGCCCATGCTGTCATCCGACCTGGCCGCCCTGCAGGAGGTGGCCGTGGCAATCGGGCGTTATCCCGGCGTGGCCCATGTGATGGTGGTGCATGCCTCGGGGCTGGTGCTGGCGCACAGCGACCCACTGCTGCGTGGCAAGTACCTCACCGATCTGCCGGCCAGCGGCAGTGCAGCCCCCAATGACCTGACGGTGCTGCACCGTGATGCCGCGCTGGTGGATGTGCTGGCGCCGGTGCAGGCCTCGGGCCGGCTGCTGGGATGGACCCGTGTGGGCATTGGCCAAAGCAGCACTCACAGCCGCCTGGAGGCCATCACGCTGGACGGCATGGCCTACACCGCGCTGGCCATTGTGCTGGGCGCGGTGCTGGCGTGGTACCTGGGGCGTCGCCTCACGCAGCGCCTGGATCAACTGCAGCAGGCCACCGACTCCGTGACGCGCGGCGTGCTGAACCAGCGGGCACCGGAACACGACGACGAGGTCGGACAGCTGGGGCGCGCGTTCAACGTCATGATCGACAGCCTCAGCGCCCGCGAAGCAGCGCTGGCGGCCAGCCAGTCCGAGGTGCGCAAGCTGGCGCAGACGGTGGAGCAAAGCCCCGAAGCCATCCTGATCTGTGACGACAAACGCCGCATCGAATACGTCAACGACGCGCTGATCCAGCTGGTCGGCTTTGAGCGCGACGAGCTGATCGGCCGTGACGTGAACCTGCTCAAGTCCGGCCGCACCCCGCAAGATGTCTACCGCAGCCTGGAGGCCGCCCTGGCCCAGGAAACCGCCTGGCGCGGCGAGTTCATCAACCGCCGCCGTGATGGCAGCGAATACGTCGCCCTGACCGTGGTGGCCCCTTTGCGTGACGCACAAGGGCGGGTGTCGCACCATGTGTCGGTGCAAGTGGACGTGACCGAGCAAAAGGCCATGATGCAGGAGCTGCAGGCCCACCGGCTGCACCTGGAAACCCTGGTTGAGCGCCGGACCGACGAACTGGCCCGGGCCAAGTCAGCAGCCGAAGCGGCCAACGTGGCCAAGTCGGCCTTTCTGGCCAACATGAGCCACGAGATCCGCACTCCCCTGAACGGCATCCTGGGCAATGCCTACCTGCTGCAGCAGCAGATCGGCCAGCAGCCTGAAGCCACACTGCTGTCGCGCATCACCACCTCGGGTCGGCATTTGCTCAGCGTCATCAATGACGTGCTCGACATCTCCAAGATCGAAGCCGGACACTTTGACCTGGACCGCGTGCTGTTCAGCCTGAGCGACGTCGTCGACACCACCTTGACCGTGGTGAATCACGGCGCAGACAAGGGCCTGCTCGTGCAATGCGAGTTGGCCGGGCTGCCGCAGCTGTTGTGGGGCGACCCGACGCGCCTGTCGCAGGCCCTGGTCAACTACCTGGCCAATGCCATCAAGTTCACCGAGCAAGGCGCCATCGTGCTGCGCGGGCTCATCGAGCGCGAATCGGATGCGCAGGTGTGGCTGCGCTTTGAGGTGCAGGACACGGGTGTGGGCATTGACCCGGCGCAGCAACAGCACCTGTTCAAGGCCTTTGAGCAGGCCGACAACAGCCTGAGCCGGCGCTTTGGCGGCACCGGCCTGGGCCTGGCCATCACCCGCCACATCGCCGAGCGCATGGGTGGCGAAGTTGGCGTGCGCAGCCAGTTGGGCCAAGGCAGCACCTTCTGGTTCACGGCCTGCTTCGACAAGCCGGCAGCCACGGCCGTGCCGGCCCCGCCCCTGGCCACCCTGCATGCCGGCCAGCGCCTGCGTGAAGCACACTTTGGCCGCCGCGTGCTGCTGGTGGAAGACGACGCCGTCAACCAGGAGGTGGCGCGCGCCATCGTGGAGGCCGTCGGCCTGCAGGTCGACATCGCCATCCATGGTCAGCAAGCCGTGGATCTGGTGCGCCAGCACGACTACGCGGCCGTGCTGATGGATGTGCAGATGCCGGGCATGGACGGCCTGGAAGCCACCCGTCTGATCCGCGCCCTGCCCGGCCGCGCCAGCCTGCCGGTGCTGGCGCTGTCGGCCAACGCCTTCTCGGAAGACCGCCGCGCATGCCTGGACGCTGGCATGAGCGACTTTCTGGGCAAGCCCTTCACCCCCGAGGCCCTGTATGCAGCGCTGCTGCGGGCGCTGGCGGGCTAGGCGCACTGCCGTCGCCCATCATCTCAGCGGCGCGGCAACACCCCTGCCCGCCCTCGGGGGCGCGGGGCCGCGGGCCGGCTGGCAGGCTTGGCCGCCGCCGGGCCAGCCGGGCGGCCAGGCTCGGGCGCAGGCTGAGCCAGCATCTCCAGCGCCAGCAGCGATTCAACATGCACCATGAAATGCTGCAGGTACTCGGGTGAGGCCTCGCGCATGCTGCTCAAGGCCTGGTGCAGCAGGCGCGGTGTGTTGAGCGGCCCGGCCTGATCGGGCACCGTGGCCAGGGCCTGATGCAGACGTTGATCCAGCCGCAGACGTGACCAGGTGCTGCGAAACGCGCGCACGGCTTTCAGGTCTTGCGGCGCCGAGCGGGGCGTGGGCATGGCCGCGCCCGGCCCGGCTGAAGGCGGTGGTGCATGGCCGACCCAGGCCGCCTCGCCGGATGCCGTCTCGATGTGGGCCAGCAGCTGCGCCATGGGACGCGTCGAATTCACGTTAGCCCCGTCGCTCGCGGTGGCGGCCACTGCCGCTGCCGCCAGCGCCTGCTCACACTCGGCCAGCAGCACCGCCAGCCTGGCATCGATCACCGCCCGCGCGGCACCCTGGTGCGCGGCGGCGCGGCGGGCCAGGGCCTGCACATGCAGCCAGCGCAGGGCATCGGCCTGCGGCGCACCGGCCGCACGCAGGCGGGCCAGTTGCTCGGCCAGGTCATCGCTGACAGGCTGCTCGGGCAGGCTCATGGTGTGCCCGATGCCACCTGGCTGGCCGCCGCACGCGCCGCCTTGGCAGCGGGGCGCGGTGTGGGCGTGATCTCGACCCGGCGGTTCTGCGCGCGGCCGCTGGCATCGGCATTCGAGGCCACGGGTTGTTCGGCCCCGAAGGCGGCGGCAAACACGGCCGAAGACGGCACACCGCCTTCAATCAGGGCCCGCGTGACTGTCAGCGCCCGCTGGGCCGACAGCTCCCAGTTGTCCAGGTACTGCTGGCTGCCGCCGCGCACCTGCCGGTCGTCGGTGAAACCGCTGACCATCAGGATCTCATCGCGCGCCGTGAGGTAGGCGGCCAAGGGCGGTGCCAGGCTTTTCAGCAAGGCCCGGCCTTCGGGCTGCAGTTCATCGGCCGCAAAGGCAAACAGCACGCTGTTGCTGATGCCGATGCGGCCGTTGTTCAGCGTGACCCGCCCGGTGGCCAGGGGGATGGCCAGGGCCTTTTCAAGGGCCTCGCGGCGCTGCTCTTCGGCCTGGCGCTTCTTGACCTCGGCCTCCAGGCGGGTGGACAGATCCAGCTGCATGCCCAGGGCCGCTGCCAGGATCAGCACAAAGGCGCCCAGCAGGCCGGCCATCAGGTCGCCAAACACCGCCCAGACCGGCGCGGTGGCTTCGTGCGTGGCTTCCAGCTCGTCCATGTTCAAGCCTTGCTGGCCGAAGCCAGGCGCTGCAGCTCATCGACGATCTGTTTTTGCGACAGCACCGTCAGATCGATCACCTCGCGGGCCTGGGCCACGTAATAGGCCAGTTGCTCGTCGCTGCGCGTGATGGCCTGGCCCAGGGTGTCGTCCACCCGTTGCAGGCGCTGACCCAGTTGCTCGCTGGCCTGCCCAAACTGCGCCACGGCCTGGCCAAAGGCTTCGCCCAGGCTGGCCACATCCACCGCGCTGCCGGTCAATTGCGCGCTGATGGCATCCAGCCGGGCCGATTCGGCGTCGACCTTCTCAGTGAAGCGGGCCCCAGCCTGCGCCAGCCAATCGGCGGTGGAGGCCACCAGCGTGTCGATGGCGGCGCGCTGCGCGGTCGAGGCATGCTGCACGGCATCGAGCAAGGTGTTCAGCGTGGCCATCACGCGGCTGCGTTCTTCGAGCATGGCGGTGTCGCGCACCATGCTGTCCGAGAGTTTCTCGCGCAGCTGGGCCACCAGGTCGGCGGCTGCGCGCGGGGCCTGCTGGGCGGTCTCGGCCAGCTGGGCAATCTCGGCGATGGTGCTGCGCGCATGGGCCTGGGCCTGCTCGGTGATGCGGCCGGCGGTGGCCTCCAGCGTCTGGCAGATGCTGGCCTGCTGCGCAGCCGCCTGCTCACTGGCCTGCTGCCATTGCTGCCCCAGGGTTTGGGTGATGTCGGCCAGCGCTTGTTGCCAGGCTTGCAGGCGCTGGGCGTCACCGCTGGCCAGGGCCTGCTGCAAGCGGTCTTGCGATTGCGCTACCGCTTGCAGCAGGGCATCCGATTGCTGCTTGAATTGCGCGGTGGCCGCGTCACGTTGCTGTTGGGCCAGCAAGGCGGCGGCCGCCTCGGTCTGCTGCTGCGTGGCCTGGGCCTGGGCCCATTGGTCGGCGCTGCGCTGCACGGCTTGCGCCAGCTGGCTTGCCACGCCAGACAGCTGGCTGGTCACACTGCCAGACACCTGCTCGGCCCATTGCGCTTGCGCGCCCATGACCGCCTGGGTGCTGGCTGCCACACTCTGGCCCAGGCCGTCCAGATGCTGCTGCACCGTCTGGCCCAGTTGCGTCTGCAGCCGGGCTGATTCAAGGGCCAGGCCGGCCAGCGTGCTGCGCACCACCGGTGCCAGGGTGTCGGCGGCCACGCGGGCGCTGGCTTCCAGGCTGCGCTGCAGGCTGGCATCCACCGACGTGGCCAGGCCACGGTAGGCGGTTTCAGCCTGGGCCAGAAACTGAGCCTGGCTGGCCTGCAGGCGCTCGTGGGTGTGGGCAGCGTCCTGCTGCACCTGGGCCGCCAGGGCCTGCACCTGGACCACCAGCGCGGGCATCAACTGGGCCTGCTGCTGCTGCAACTGCCAGGCCTGTTCACGCAGGTGGGCGCGGCCAAACACGCGCAGCACCGTGGCCGCGCGGGCATCCAGCAACTGGCCCGCCTGCAGGCGGCTGCGCCGGCACAGCGCCGACATCAGGCCCAGCATGGCCGATGCGCTGACACCGGCCACCGAGGTGCCAAACGCCAGGCCCAGGCCCTTGACCGGTGCCGACAGCGAATCACGCATGGTCTGCAGATCGGTGGCGCGCTCCAGCGCAGCGCCGGTGCCGCCCAGCGTGATCACCATGCCCAAGAACGTGCCCAGCATGCCCAGCAGCACCAGAAAACCCGCCAGGTAAGGCGTCATGGCCGGCCCGGGCAGGGCCACACGCTCACCGTCGATGCGCTGGCGCACCGCGTTGTGCAGGCAGGTGGGCAAGCCGGCCAGCCAGCTTGGCAGATCGGCCGGCGGCGCTTGCAGGCCGGCCAGCGCGGCCTGCAGGGCATCGGTGTCGCGGTCAAAACGGCGCAGCTCCAGCGCGCCCATCAGGTAGAAGGCCGCGATCAGCGCCACCATGATCAGCGCCAGCGGGTTGCTGCGCACATAACCAGCACCGATCCAGGCGATGGCGGCCAGGCCCACCACAAAGGCGGCCTTCTCAAGGGTCTTGTTCATGTCGAGGTCGGGGTAGGCAGGCCGGCGTGGGCATTGATCGCACACAGCAGGCCCCAGGCGGGCTGCAGGCGCAAATCCAGCTCGGCCAGCAGCAGGCGTTTCATGTCGGCCTGAAAACGGGCCAGCCAGGTGGCCGGCTGGGCCGGTGCTTGAAGGTGGGCCGCATGCAGCCGCTCGAAGTGGCGTTGCAGCAGCGACGGCATCATGGCCAGCAGCGCCTGCTCGCGGCCGCCCAGGCGTTGCGCCATCACCGCGTCCAGTGCGGCCAGGCGCGACAGGGCCGGAGACAGCGGCGCCGCCGTCGCCCGCAACTGGGCGCGCAGCGGCGTGATGGCCGCTTCCATGGCCTGCTGCAGGCGCCCATGGCGCTGGCGGTGCGGCGAAAAATCGGCCACAGCGGCAGCCGTGCCGGCCCCGGCCGCCGTCATCGACTGGCGCAGGTAGCGGCTGTCGGGTGATGCGGCACCGGGCCCGTCAATGGCCCGCAGCAAGGCAGCACGCACCCGTTGCACGCCCTGCCCGGCCTGGCGGGCCACGCCGGGCACATCCCGCGCGGGCACCAAGGTGGCCGGCGGGGCCGCCTGCAGCGCCGCCGACAGCGGGATGGCATCGGCCCAGCCCAGCCAGCGGCCCAGGCCATCCACCAGCGAAGGCCGCGCCGCCGCGCCATGCAGCGGCGCCTGACCCAGCAAATCCAGCTGGGCCAGCAGATCGATCAGCGCCTGGCCACCGGGGGCAGTGTTGGGCGCTGATGGCGGTAATCCGTGCTCCATACAGGCTGCAATCTCAGGCGAAAAACCCAGCAGTCTACATGGCGCGCCTGCGCCGGCGGCCCCTGCGGTTCAGTCGAACATGGTGTCCACCTGCACCGCGCTGACCGGCTGCTGCCGCTCGGCCGCGGCACGCACGTTCAGCCAGGCGCTGGCCGCACCGCACACGGCGATGATGGCCATGCCCAGCCAGCCCCAGCCGTCGGGCGACAGGCCAAACACCACATAACCCGCCAGCGCCGCCGCGCCCAGCTGCGCATACTGAAACGGCATCAGCGTAGAGGCCGGTGCCTTGCCCAGCGCCAGGATCAGCAGCAAGTGCCCCGCCGTGCCCAGGCAGGCCACCGCCACCAGCGCACCCAGGTGCAGGGGCGTGGCCTGGGCCACCACCGCCAGCGGGTCGTGCACGCTGGCCAGCAGCAGGGGCAGGGCCAGCGTCAGGCCGGTCAGGCCGGTGTAGAAATTGGTGGTGAACGGGTCTTCGGCCGGCGCAAAGCGGCTGGTCATGATCTGGAAGCCGGCGTTCGAGCAGGCGGCCGCCAGCGGCAGCAAGGCCGCCCAGCCGATCAGGCCGCTGCCCGGGCGCGTGACGATCAGCGCCCCTGCAAAGCCGCCCAGCACCAGCATCCAGCGCAGGCGCGACACCGGCTCTTTCAGCCAGACCCAGGCGATCAGCGTGGCCAGCACCGGCGTCAGCATCACGATGGCGGTGAACTCGGCCACCGGCATGCGGCGCAGCGCCGCAAAAGCCATCGACGACGAGAACGCCAGCAAGGCACCCCGCGCGATCTGGAACATCGGGTTGGCGCTGCGAAACGAGCGGCCCTGCGACAAGCCCACCAGCAAGGTCATGATCACCGCGTGCACCCCATAGCGTGCACACAACACAAAGGCCACGGCAAAGTAGCTGCCGATGAAGCGGATGGTGGTGTCCATCACGGCAAAGCAGCAGGCCGCACCGATCACGAAGGCGATGCCCAGGCTGGTTTGCTGCGGTGTGGATGTCGACATGGGCCCTTTCAGCCGGGCTGGCTGTGCCCTCTGCCCGGATTGTCCCGCCGCAAGCCTTGCATTCGCGCCCACGGCCACTGCAGGGTTGACCACATCATGTCGCCGGTGAGGCCAACCTGGGATCCATTCTTGTTGAACGGACCGCAAGCCTGCTGAGCGAAAACAGGGTGGCCGGGCTGCCCTGACCCCAGCGCATCAGGCCAGCTCGATCAGGTGTCGCAAATCCCACTGCGCACGGGGGTCGGCCAATGCCTGCCGCTCGGCGTGCTCTTGCTGCTTGATGGCGATGAACAGATCCACCAGCGGATCACCCAGCACCTGGCGCACGCCGGCGCTGGCGGCTGGGTCGGCCAGCCGGGCCAGCGCCTCGGGCAGGCTGCGGGGCAGGCGCTGCGCCTCGCTGCGGCCGCTTTGCGGGCCCTGCCCGGCTTGCAGGCCCAGCAGGCCCAGGCCCAGCGTGAGCGCCACGGCCAGGTAGGGGTTCACATCGCCGCCGGGCAGGCGGTTTTCAACGCGCCGCCCGCGCGCATCCGAGGCCGGCACCCGAAACGCCACATGGCGGTCGTCGTCGGCCCAATCGGCGTGGGTGGGTGATGAATCGCTGAGCCGGATGCGGTCAAACGACAGGTCATAGGGCGCCAACAAGGCCATGGCCGCCGGCACATGGGCCTGCAAGCCCGCCAGAAAATGCCCCAGCGCCGGGGTGGATGCACCATCGGGCGTGGCAAAAACATGTGGCCAGCCATCACCCGCACCGGTGCGCTGCAGGCTGAAATGCCAGTGCATGCCGCAGCCGGGCTGATCCAGAAAGGGCTTGGCCGCAAAGCTGGCCAAAAAGCCGTGCCTCGACGCGATCTCGCGCGCCAGGCGCTTGAATCGAAACACCGCGTCGGCCTGGGCCAGCGGCGCCCCCGGATGAAAGTTGACCTCGAACTGCGTGAACGCGGCCTCGTGCAGGTGCCCGGCCAGCGGAATGCGCTGCAGCGCGCAGGCCGCGTAGAGCTCGTCAAAATAAGGTTCAAAGTGAGCGGCACGCTCCAGCGAGTATTGCTCGCAGGCCGATTCACGCGCCGGGGCACCGGGCCTGGCCCGGGCGCTGTCGATCTGCTCGGCGCCGCCCTGGGCCGTGCGCTGCAGCAAGAACAGCTCCAGCTCGGGCGCCACACGTGCCTGAAGGCCCTGGCGGGCGAAGGCGTCCACCAAGCTGCGCAGGGCCGCGCGGGGCGACAGCTCGCTGGCACACAGCTGTCGGCCGTAGCGCGGTGCCAGCCAGCTGCCGCGCGGTTCGCACAGCACCGTGACCTCGCCGGGCCGGCCGGGGCGCGGCACCAGGGTGCTCACATCGGGCACCAGGGCCATGTCGCCGTAGCCAGCCGGCAGCAAGGTGCCAAAGGCATCGGCTGGCGCGCAGCCCGTGACACCCATGCCCAGCAGCACCGTGGGCAGTTTGCAGCCGGTGGCCGCGATCAGGTCATCGGTGGCCACCAGCTTGCCGCGTGCTACCGATGTGAAATCGGCCATGGCGCACTCGACCGCACGGGGTGCCAGCGCAGCCAGGGCATCGGTCAGTTGGTCAGACGAACAATCCAGGGCTTGAATCATGGTTGAGCCCAAACAATGCGCCAGGCATCGAGCCCGGTCTTGATGATGAGGGCCGACACCACCACGATGAACACCTGCCGCACAAAGCCGGCACCGTGACGCATGGCCAGGCGCGAGCCCAGCAGGCTGCCCGCCACATTGGCCACCGCCATGGCCAGGCCCAGGCCCCACCACACATGACCGGTGAGGCCAAACATCAGCAGCGCCGCCGAGTTGGCCGCCACATTCAGCAGCTTGGCCGCCGCTGAGGCATGCAGAAAGTCATAACCCAGGCCACGCACCAGTGCAAAGATGAAGAAACTGCCCGTGCCCGGCCCGAAGAAGCCGTCGTACAGGCCCACTGCGCCGCCAATGGCGCAGGCCCGCCACAGGACCACCTGGCGAGAGGTCAGTGGTGCATGCATGCCACCCAGGTGCTTGCGCGCCAGGGTGTAGGCCAGCACCGCCAGCAACAGCAGCGGCAGGGCCACACGCAAGAAGCCCGCGTCCACCCGCGACACCGCCCAGGCGCCCGACAGCCCGCCCGCCAGCGCGCACAAGGCCGCAGGCACCAGCACCGGCCAGTCAATCTGCACCCGGCGGCTGTATTGCCAGGCCGCCATGCTGGTGCCCCACACCGATGCGCTCTTGTTGGTGCCCAGCAAGGTGGCCGGCAGTGCCGCCGGGTAGGTGGCAAACAGCGCCGGCACCAGGATCAGCCCGCCACCACCCACGATGGCGTCGATCAGGCCGGCACCAAAGGCGGCCAGGGCGATGACGAATGCGTCCATGCCCGGCCTCAGGCACCAAACTGCACGCAGCGCATGCTCAGGGTGCCGGCCTGGAAGCCTTCGAACACATTCACCACCGGCTCGCCCACGGCATCCGAGGCCCCCAGCGCGTACAGAAACGGCCAGTAGTGGTCGGGCGTGGGCACCGCCGTGGCGGCGGCGTCGCCGGCCAGGCGGGCGTAGTGGACCAGGCCCATGTCGTCGCGCCGGGCCAGGGCGCGTTTCACGGCGTCGTCAAAGCCTTGTGCCCAAGCCCGGCTGGCCTGGGCCGACAGGCCCTCCACGCGATCGAGGGCACCCAGGTTGTGCACCACATTGCCGCTGCCCACGATCAGCACGCCCTTGTCGCGCAGCGCCGCCAGCTCGCGCCCCATGGCATGGTGAAACGCCGCCGGCTGGCTGTAGTCGATGGACAGCTGGAACACCGGCACGTCGGCCGCCGGGTACAGGTGGTGCAGCACCGTCCAGCTGCCGTGGTCCAGGCCCCAGTCTTCACGGGGCATCACCTTGGCGCGCCGCACCACGGCCATGGCTTCGCGGGCCAGCTCGGGCGAGCCGGGTGCGGGGTACTGCATGTCGAACAGCGCCTTGGGAAAGCCGCCAAAGTCATGGATGGTGCGTGGCCGGGCCTGCACGCCCACCGCCGTGACGCCCGGTGTCAACCAGTGGGCCGACACCACCAGGATGGCCCGTGGCCGCAGCAGGCGCTGGCCCCAGGCCACCAGGGCCCGGCTGAAGGCGTTGTCGGCCAGCGCATTGAGCGGGCTGCCATGGCCGATGAACAGCACCGGCATGCGGCTGGATGCGGGCGGGCTGGTGGCCTGGGCCAGGCCAGCCAGGGTTTGCAGGGCACCCAGTGCGGCGGTGGGCAGCGCCGCCTTCAGGACTTGACGGCGATGGAACATGGGCAGTCGGGCAAAACCCTGGATCATAGAACCTGCCCTCATGTGCGGGGGATGCACCGCTGAACTTGTAACAAGGCGTGATGTCTGGCGTACAAAACAGTCGGTCATTGCCCCCAGGGGTATCCGGCTCGGGTAGGCTGCGCGCCCGCAGGCAGTACCGAACCCGGCGTGCGCAGTCAGGCACCTACGGCCTTTCCACTTCGCACACCGTTCACCATGACTCTGAACCCCGCCTTCCTGCTGGACGGCCAGCCTCTGGCACGCCTCATCCCCTTCTCGGGCGCACTCGATGAACTCGATGCCATGCAGCGCTCGCAGCAATCTGATGGTTTCGACCGCTGCGCGCAGCTCTATCAAGAGGCTGCCGATCTGGAAACCGCGCTGAATGCCGCACGCGGCCAGGCCGAGCAACAGGCCGAGGTGGCACGCATCACAGGCCTGGCGCAAGGCGGCAACATGGCCGCCGCCCTGCTGCTGGGCAAGTTGCAATTTGAAGGCACGTCGTCGGTGATCGCCAAGGACGAACTCAAGGGGCTGGATTGGCTGATGCGCGTGGCCACCCATGGCCTGGCAGAGGCACAGATGCTGGTTGGCTACTACTATCGCTACACCGCCAAGCAAGCCAAGAAGGCCCTGCCCTATCTGTACACCGCCGCCCAGCAACGGCATGAACGCGGGCAGCTCTTGTTTGGATCGTGTCTGGACAGCGGCATCGAGGGTGTGCTGGATGCCGACGCGCTGGAGGCCATTCGCTACTACCGCCGTGCCACCGAAGGCAACAGCAGCAACTCGTTCTACCGCGGCATCGCCGCCGCCATCCTGGGTGACAAGTTCGCGGCCGGGCAAGGCGTCAAGCAAGACATCCAGGAAGCCATCCGCTGGAACCGCCAGGCACTGGAATGGGGCTACACGGTCAACCGTGTCGCCTTGATCAAGCAACTGCGCCAGGTGGATGCCCAGGCCCATGCCGCCGAGATCAAGCGCCTGACTGATGAAGCGCTGAAAGACGGCGACAAGGGTGCGCAATCATTGGTGCTGGACGACGAATGGACGCAACAACTGTCGGTGTGGGCCCGTGATGGCATGAGCATCGACTTCTGGACGCGCCGCCTCACCTACACCGGCATCAAGGGAGAGGTGCTGCAGTTCAAGAACGACGGCGGCCACGAGATCAAGGTCACCCGCGACCCGGGCGCCCGCGAGCTGGTGCTGAACCCCGGACAGGAGGCCATCGTCGTGTACGCGGGCGCCTCGGTGGCGGGGGGAGATGCTACCGGCTTCCCCTACCGCGTCTTCCGCCCCGGCATGAACGTGGTGGGCGACGGCGAAGACCTGAAAACCCTGTGCGCCGCAGCGGGCGCCAAGCCCGCCCCCAACTATCTGCTGGGCGTGGCGGGCCTGGGCACCTTGTTGGCCATTTTTGGCCATGGGTTCTTCTTTCTGGTGGGCCTGGTGATGGCAGGCGGCGCCGGTTATGTCTGGTACCAGGCCAAGGCCAAGGCCTCGGATGTGCGCCAGGCGCTGTCCGATCACTTCGACAAGATTGGCAACTGGGTGGCGCGGCTCAGCTGATTGGTGCTGCCCGGTGCGGTGAAGGGCATGCGGGACAATGCCCGTCTGACCACTTCATGGCCGCCACTTGCCAGACGCCCGCCTTCACTGCCTGCACCGCCGCCACTGCCTGGCCCTGGCCACCCTGGCCCCGTGGGCCGGCATGGCACTGGCCGCCGACGAGCAGCGCTTTGTGCCCTGGCCGCGCCAGCGCGCCCTGCCGGCGCTGCAACTGCCCCTGCACGAGGGCGGCAGCTGGCGCCTGGCGGCCCAGCAAGGCAAGCCGGTGCTGCTGAACTTCTGGGCCAGCTGGTGCGAGCCCTGCCGCAGCGAGATGCCGGCCCTTGAATTGGTGGCCACGCGCCACGAGGCCCAGGGCCTGCAGGTGATGGCCGTCAACTTTCGCGAGACCGATTCAGCGGTCAAGCGCTTTCTTGAATCCACCGGCCTGAGCCTGCCCGTGCTGCGTGACCGCGACGGCGCCGCCGCACAGGCCTTTGGCGCGCGGGCGTTTCCGTTCAGCGTGGGTATCCACCGCAGCGGCCAGGCCCGCTGGAGCGTGATGGGCGAGATCGACTGGGCCAGCCCCGCTGCCCGCCAGGCCGTGCAAGCCCTGCTTTGATGCCGCCGCGCCACGCCCGGCGCCTACACTTCTTCCCTTGACTTGCTGCCTTTGATTCCCATGTCCATCGTCTCCCGCCGCACCGTTCTCCAATCTGGCCTGGCTGCTGCATTCGGCCCTTCACTGGCCCTGGCGCAAGGCACCGAGCCCCGCTTTGAGCCCCAGGTGGGCGCCTGGCGCACCTTTGAGGTCACCACCACCATCAGCGTGGCTGATGTGAAGGGCGCCACCCAACTGTGGCTGCCCGTGCCCGATCTGGACACCGATTACCAAAAGACCCTGGACAACAGCTGGTCGGGCAATGCCGCGCAAGCCACCCTGGTGGCCGATGCCCACGAAGGCGTGCGCATGCTGCGTGCCCAGTTTGCCGACGGTGAAAAGGCCCCCACCCTCACCCTGACCAGCCGCGTGCAAACCCGCAACCGCGCGGTCGATTGGGCCAAGCCTGTGCGCGCCAGCGAAGACCCGGCCCTGCTCAAGGCCAACCTGGCGCCCACCGAGTGGCAGCCGCTGGACGGCATCGTGCGCAAGACCGCGCTGGAGGCCACACGTGGGGCCAGCACCGATGTCGACAAGGTGCGCGCCGTCTACAACTGGGTGATCGCCAACTCGTACCGCGAGCCCAAGGTGCGCGGCTGCGGCACCGGCGACATCAAGACCATGCTGGAAACCGGCAACCTGGGCGGCAAATGCGCCGACCTGAACGCGCTGTTTGTGGGCCTGTGCCGCGCCGTGGGCGTGCCCGCGCGTGACGTGTACGGCCTGCGCCTGGTGCCTTCGGCCTTTGGCTACCGCGAACTGGGCGGCAACCCGGCCAACCTGAAGGGCGCGCAGCACTGCCGCGCCGAGGTTTACCTGCGCCAATACGGCTGGGTGGCCATGGACCCGGCCGATGTGCTGAAGGTGATGCGCCAGGAAAAGCCCGAGTGGATCAAGGACATCAACAACCCCCTGATCGCGCCCGTCAACAAGGCCCTGTTTGGCAGCTGGGAAGGCAACTGGATGGGCTACAACACCGCGCACGACATCCGCCTGCCCGGCACCACCGCCAAGGCCAGCCTGCCCTTTCTGATGTACCCGCAGGGCGAAAACGCCACCGGCCGCTTTGATGAACTGGCCCCCGACAGCTTCCGCTACGCCATCAGCGCACGCGAGCTGAAGGCCGCCTGACACCCGACCACAACGCGGGCAGGGCCATGGCCAACGCCGTGCACATCGAACCCCTGCAGCCGGTGCACTTTGACCGGCTGCACCAGGTGTTTGACGCGGTGTGCCGCGAGCGGCGCTTCATGGCCTTCGCCCAGGCCCCGCCGGTTGAGCAGACGCACGGTTACTACCGCGCCGTGGTGGCCGCCGGCCACACGCACTTTGTGGCGGTGCAAGGCGATGCGGTGCTGGGCTGGTGCGATGTGCTGCCCCTGGCCGGCCAGATGCGGGCCCATGCCGGCGTGCTGGGCATCGGCGTGGCCGCCAGTGCCCGCGGGCGTGGTGTGGGGCGACAGCTGATCACCGCCGCCATCAGCGGTGCCAGCCAGCGCGGCCTGCACCGCATCGAGTTGCAGGTGGTGGCCCACAACCGCGTAGCCCAGGCCCTTTACCGCCAGGTGGGCTTTGAGCACGAAGGCACGCAACGGCGCGCCTGGTGCCACGACGGTGTGTACTTCGACGTGCTGCACATGGCCCGCAACGGGCCGGCCGCCTGAGCCTCAGGGCTTGGTGCTGGCCACCGGCCTGAAGCGCTTCAGGGTGGCCTCAGATGCCCCGGGCCCCGGCAAAGTGCGCAGGGCGCGCCGCGGCAGCAAGTGCCCGTCGGCATCGCGCACGGCCAGCGGTGGCACCCGGCGGCCCGAGGCCCGCTCCACCACCACCACGGGCTCGGCGCCCGGCCCGAAGACCCATTGGTCAGACCAGTCGCGCAGCGCCATCAGCATGGGCAGCAGCGCCTCGCCCTTCTCGGTCAGCACGTACTCGTAGCGGGCACCGGTGCTGCCGGCATCCACACGGGTCAGGATGCCGTGGTCGAGCAGCCGGCGCAGGCGGGCCGACAGGATGTTCTTGGCGATGCCCAGGCTGGCCTGGAAATCACTGAAGCGCCGCAGGCCAAAGAAGGCATCGCGCACGATGAGCAGCGTCCACCAATCGCCCAGCACCTCCAGCGTCTGGGCGATGCCGCAGTTCATCTCGTTGAAGCGTTTGCGCGACATGGGCCGATGGTAGCCCAGTTGGCGCCAACATGGTTGCATGATGCAACCAGATCGGCTAGCCTGCCCGACCACACCCGCCCCCAGCGCTGTGCCTTGACCTGGAGCCCCGCATGACCCAGCCTGACGCGCACAAGAAAGACTTTCCGGTCTCTGACTGGCAACACAACGCCTGCATCCTGTGCGAATGCAATTGCGGCATCGAGGTGCAACTGGGCGGGCCGCAGGGCCGCAACATGGTGCGGGTGCGGGGCGACGACGCGCACCCGGCGTCCAAGGGCTACGCCTGTGAAAAAGCCTCGCGCGTCGAGTTCTACCAAAACGGCCCGCACCGGCTCACCCGGCCGCTGCGCCGCCGCCCCGATGGCAGCTTTGAAGAGATCGATTGGGACACCGCCATCCGCGAAGTGGCCGCCAAGCTGGCTGCGCTGCGTGATGCCCATGGCGGGGCCAGCATCCTGTATTACGGTGGCGGTGGCCAGGGCAACCACCTGCCCGGCGCCTACAGCCGCGCCACGCGTGGGGTGCTGGGCATGCGCTACCAGAGCAGCGCGCTGGCGCAAGAAAAAACCGGTGAGTTCTTTGTGTCGGGCTGCATGCTGGGCGGCGGTACACGCGCCGATTTTGAGCACTGCGAGGTGGGCCTGCTGATCGGCAAGAACCCCTGGCACTCACACGGCATCCCGCGCGCACGGGTCACGCTGCGCGAGATCGCCCGCGACCCGGCGCGCACGCTGATCGTCATCGATCCACGCCTGACCGAAACCGCCGAGATCGCCGACATCCACCTGCGTGTGCGACCGGGCGGTGATGCCCACCTGCTGTCGGCCATGTTGGCCGTGATCGTGCAGGAGGGCCTGGTGGCCACCGACTGGCTGGCCGCCCATGCCGACGGCGTGGACGAGGTGCTGCCGCACTTTGCCGCCCTGCCCGTGCCCGACTACTGCGCCAAGGCCGGTGTGGACGAAGCCCTGGTGCGCCAGGCCGCCCGCCGCATCGCCACCGCCGGCAGCGTGGCCAGCTTTGAAGACCTGGGCGTGCAGATGAACCGGCATTCCACGCTGGTGTCCTACCTGCACAAGCTGCTGGTGCTGCTGACGGGCCAGTTTGGCAAGAAGGGTGCGGCCTACCGGCCCAGCAGCTTTGTGCCGCTGTTTGGCAGCGTCAGCGGCGGCGCGGCCGGGCTCAAGCGCACACCGGTGACGGGTGCGCCCGTGATCAGCGGCCTGATGCCCTGCAACAGCATCCCCGATGAGATCCTGGCCGACCATCCCCAGCGCTTTCGCGGCCTGATCGTGGAAAGCGGCAACCCGGCGCACTCACTGGCCGATGGCCCGCGCATGCGCGAGGCCCTGGCTGCGCTCGATCTGCTGGTGGTCATCGACGTGGCCATGACCGAAACCGCCCGTCAGGCGCACTATGTGCTGCCGGTGGCCAGCCAGTTTGAAAAGGCCGAAGCCACGTTCTTCAATTTCGAGTTTCCGCACAACTACTTTCACGTGCGCCGGGCCTTGATGCCGCCCTTGGACGGCCTGTTCAGCGAGGCCGAGCTGCACGCCCGCCTGGTGGAGGCGCTGGGCGCGCTGCCGCCAGAGCCCGTGGCCACGCTGCGCGCCGCCTGGCAGGCCGGCCGCTCCGCCTTCGGCCGCGCCTTCATGACGCTGATGCGTGCCGACCCCAAGCTGGCCGCCCTGGCACCCGTGCTGCTGTACCGCGCCATCGGCCCCTTGCTGCCTGAGGGCACGGCCGAGGCCGCCGCCGTGTGGGGCCTGTGCCAGACGGCCGCGCAAAAGCAGGGCCCCTCGATGGCCCGAGCCGGCTTTGACGGCCCGGCCCACGAGGCCGCCGACCGGCTGTTTGATGCGCTGCTGGCAGGCCCCAGCGCCGTGGTGTTCTCCATCGACGACTGGGCCGAGAGCTTCCAGCGCGTGGCCACGGCCAACGGCCGCATCCAACTGGCCATCCCCGAGCTGTTTGATGAACTCGATGCACTGGCCACCGAGCCCGCCGCCACGGCCTCGGCCGAGTTTCCGCTGGTGCTGTCGGCCGGCGAGCGCCGCTCGTTCACCGCCAACACCATCATCCGCAACCCGGCCTGGCGCAACAAGGACCGCCACGGCGCACTGCGCATGCACCCCGATGACGCCGCACGCGCCGGCGTGGGCAACGGCGATGCGGCCCTGCTGACCACGCGGCGCGGCAGTGCCCGCGTGCTGGTGGAGGTGTCCGACCGCATGCTGCCCGGCCACATCGCCCTGCCCAACGGCCAGGGCCTGGACTACGCCGCCGAAGGCGAAGCACCCCAGGCCGTGGGCGTGTCGCCCAACGAGCTGACATCCAGCGAAGACCGCGACTGGTTTGCCGGCACGCCTTGGCACAAGCATGTGCCGGCGCGGGTGGAGGCGGTGGTCTGAGCATCTTCACCCGTGGGCACGCAAGATTGGCGATGTTGTTCGACGCACTGGCTGGCTGTCAGCCAGGCTTGCGCGACGGACGGCAGTGCATGCTTGGGCGGCCCGCGCTGCCACCCATCCCCCATCGAGTGCAGGACGACGCAGTCGGGCCTCCTGGCGTAGGCAGAATCCTGGACGAGTGACAAGGTTCGCGGGCCTGGCAGCCCTCGCATCAACAGGCCCACGGCGCCCAGGGAGCACAAGATGAAGAATTTGACCGACCGTCGGCCGGGCGTGCTGCGCGCGCTTGGCCTGTTGATGACCCTGCTGGCTGTGGCCGCACTGGCCGGATGCGGCGGCGGTGGCGGTGGTGGCGGCGGCGGCAGTGCCGGAGGCGGTGGATCTGGCGGCGACCTGCCACAGCCCACCGGGCTTCACATCGACCAGACTCAGCTGAGCGTGACGGTCGAAGAAGGCGAGACCGTTGGGGACAGTTTCATCGCCGGCTCCATCATCGGGGCCACCGAGCCGGTCATGGTCACGGTGCTTTACACCAACAGGGCCATCGCCTCGGCAGACTTCGCGCTAACCTCGACGGTCAGCGGGCGCGTGACCATTCGGCACCAGCCTTGGAGCAAACTGCTGCCGGGCACCTACAACGACACGGTCACCATCCAGGCCTGTTTTGATGCCGCCTGCGCCAGGCCGGTGCCGGGCAGCCCGGTGGTGGTGCCCGTGACCTTCACGCTCAAGGCCGCCAAGGATGCGCCGGTGCTGGACCTGACCGCACGGGGCGTGGCCCTGGCCGTGGTGCCCCAGGCCGCGCGCAGGACGGCTTCGGCTCGCGTCAGCGACTCGGGTGGCGCCAGTTCGCACTGGACAGCCAGCAGCGACGCCGCCTGGCTGAGCGTCACGCCGTCGGGCAACAGCGGTGGCGATCTGGTGCTGACCGCCGACGAACGGGGGCTGGCCCCCGGGCAGTATGTGGCCACCGTGACCGTGCGCTCAGACAACCCGCTGGTGCAGCAAGCGGCCACCATGCGGGTCGGGCTGTACCTGGGCACTGCCTCGGCAACCCAGATGGCGGACCTGCCGGTGCACGACAACGTGTACGACGCACAGCGCAGGGTGCTGGTGACCGACCCGATCCGCCCGCTGCTCTACACGACCGACCGTGGCACGGTCATTGCGCGTCACTTCCATACCGGGCAAAGCGTTGCACGCTGGACCTTGCCCAGCGGGTTTGTGGAGGCCCTGGCCGTCAGCGACGACGGACGCGAGCTCTACGTGCTGGACAGCGGCAACAAGAGCCTCGCGGTGATTGACCTTGACCGCATGGTGCTGCAACGCACCCTGACACCGCCAGTCATGCGCGACGTCTTCAGCACTTCCGGTGATGCCCGGCTGGCCAGCATGCGGCTGGGCGACCGCGCCGTGCTGCTGATCAACAACCATGGCGTTCAGCCGACAGCGATCGGCGGCTCGCCTGTGCTGGATCCGCTGACCGGCCAGGAACTGGGGCGTCTTCAAGGCGATCAGGGTGGGCTGAACGGCGCTGACTTGGCAGCCACACCCGACGGTCACGCTGTGTATGGCATCCAGACCCAAGTCACCGGTGTGCTCAATCTGCACAAGCTGACTTTGCAGCGCAATTCCTTGGGCACGATATTTGGTCGCGACCGGTTGTCGGTCGAGACATTCCCGTCTGCCGGTGCGCCACGCATCCGCGCCGACACGGGCAATGTGCTGGTGGGCCTGAACGAATACGTCGAATCGGGCCTGGTGCTGGTGCGGGCACCCAGCCCGGTGGGCGACTACTTTGCTGCGCCGAGCTTCATCCTGGACACACTGGTGCATGGCGTGGCCACGGATGGACGCATCGTGGTCATCCAACGGCGCTGGGGCGATACCGACTACACGCGTGCCACGGTGCGGCAGTTTTCACCCTCGGGCGCACTGCTGCAGCAGTGGCAAGACGTGCGCCTGGTCACCGCCGCGCAAGCGCTGATGCCGGACGGGCTCAGCGACTTGAAGATGTGCGTGTCCAGCGACGGCCTGCGGGCGCAACACAACTACCAGTTGCTGGATCTACCGCGCTGAGGCGCGCAACAGCGTTGCGCCCCGCAGGCCTGTTGTGCAGTTCATGCTGACCATCTGAGCGCTTGAAGCACACGCGCCAATGTGGCGGGCTGGTTTCAGCCCGCCTCGTGCGCCAGCCTGAACACGCTGACAGCCTGCACCAGGCGCGCGGCCTGGCTGCTCAGGCTTTCGGAGGCAGCGGCGCTTTCTTCCACCAGCGCAGCATTTTGCTGGGTGGCCTGGTCAAGCTGGGTGACGGCTTCGTTGACCTGGCCAATGCCCTGGGTTTGCTCGGTGGCGGCGTGGCTGATTTGGGCGATCATGTCGGCGGCGCGTTGCACCTGCTGCACGATGTCGCCCATGGTGGTGCCCGCATGGCTCACCCACTGGCTGCCGGCTTCAACGGTTTCAACGCTGGTCTGGATCAAACCCTTGATCTCGCGGGCCGATGCGGCGCTGCGCTGGGCCAGGCTGCGCACCTCTGACGCCACCACGGCAAAGCCGCGGCCCTGCTCGCCAGCACGGGCCGCTTCAACGGCGGCGTTCAGTGCCAGGATGTTGGTCTGGAAGGCGATGCCATCGATCACGCCGATGATGTCGCTGATCTTGCGGCTGGACGCGGCGATGTCGTTCATCGTGACCACCACCTTGCCCACCACCTCACCGCCCTGCACCGCCGTCTGGCTGGCACGGGTGGCCAGGTCACTGGCCTCACGGGCGGTATTGGCGCTGTGGCGCACGGTGGAGGCCAGCTCTTCCATCGCGGCCGCCGTTTGTTGCAGGTTGGAGGCCTGCTGCTCGGTGCGCTGCGACAGATCGGCGGTACCCGATGCGATCTGGCTGGCACCGGTGGCGATGCTCTCGCTGCCATGGCGCACCTGGCCCACCACCTGCGCCAGGCTGTGGGTCATGGTCTTGAGGGCCTGCATCAGGCGGCCGGTTTCATCGCGGCTGCTCACCACGATCTGCTGAGACAGGTCACCACCGGCCACGGCTTCGGCCACCTGCACGGCGCGCTCGATGGGCGCGGTGATGCTGCGGGCCAGCCACCAGGCCGATGCGGCACCCAGCGCCAGCATCAAGGCGCCCGACACCATCAGCACCCATTCGGCGGAGTCAATTTGCGCGGTGGCTTCTTCGCCGCGCTGGTTGGCCAGCTTGCGCTCCAACTCAGACAGCGCCCGCACCTTGGCTTGCAGGTCGTCGATGGCGGGCAGGGTTTCAGCCAACAGGCGCTGCTGCGCGGCCTCACGCTGGCCGGCCTGCAAAAGTTGGTCGACCTGCGTGAAGCTGGCCACATAGGCCGCACGCTGGGTCTTGACGGCCGCCAGTGCGGCCTTGCCTTCGGGCAGGACCACCAGCTTGTCCAGCAGGGCCAGCGCTTCGGAGATGGTTTTCTTGTTGTCGGCGATGCGGGCACGCACCAGCGCCAGCTTGTCGGGATCGGTCTGCAGGAACAGCTCCATCGTGCGCCGGGCATTGGCGCGCGTGGTGCTGTCCACCGTGGCAGCGGCTTCGGCCTTCACCCACTCCTGCTTGACGATGTGCTCCACCTGATCGCCTACCTGCGAGAAGTGCAGTGTGGCCAATCCCATCGACAGCGCCATCAGCAAGAGCAGCAGCCCGAATCCAATGCCCAGACGAACACTGACGCGCTGATTGTTGAACCACATGGTGAGCTGCCTCCAGGCTTGAACGTTGCTCCCCTTTTCGGTGCGCGGCCGGCTGTCTTGAGCACTTTGATGGCCGAATTTGATCCAGAGCAATTCCAGGGATCAAGTTGGCGCCCGATCAGCCGAAACGCTGCGCGCCCAGCACCGCAGCCTGCACCCGAGAACTGAGGTTGAGCTTGCGCAACACATGCTGAACATGGATCTTGACCGTGGCTTCGGCGATGTCCAGCGTGCGGGCGATCTCCTTGTTGCTGGCGCCACGGGCGATTTCGCGCAGGATCTGCTGCTCGCGCGGTGACAGGTTGTCGACCGGATCGGCCGAGGGCGCGGGCACGGCGGCCGGCGCTACGGCATCGACCGTGCCCTGCAAGGCCTGGTAGGCGCTTACCAGCTTGCCCGTCATTTCGGGGCTGATGGTGGATTCGCCCCGCAAGGCGCGCTCGATCGCCATCGTGAGCACATCGCTGTCCACCGTCTTGAGCAGGTAACCACAGGCACCGCGCTGCAGGGCCTGGGCCAGCGTGCTGCCGTCTTCGCTGACGGTGAGCATGATGATTCGGCTGCGCGGCGCCACCTCCTTCAGACCGGCGATGGCGTCGACACCGTGCACGCCGGGCAAGTGGTTGTCGAGCAGGATGACATCAGGCTGCAGTGCGGCGGCGGCACGTTGGGCCTCGCCGGCATCGCCGGCCTCGCCCACCACCTGCAGGCGAGGCTGGGTGCCCAGCAAGGCGGTCAGGCCACGCCTGAACAAGGTGTGGTCATCCACCACCAGGATGCGGATGTCGGGGGTGTCGTGCACAGGCGGCATGGTCAGGATCCAATGGAGGTGGGCACGGTGAGCACCACGCAGGTACCGGCGCCGGGGACAGACGCCACGTCCACGGTGGCACCAATGCGTGCAGCGCGTTCGCGCATGATGCGCAGGCCCACATGGGTTTCATCGGGGCCGGCGGGCCCGTCGTCAAAGCCGAGTCCGTCGTCGCGCACCTCCACACGCCATTGCGCGCCTTGCTGCACTTCAACCCAAACCTGCCGGGCCTGGGCATGCTTGCGCACATTGGACAGGGCTTCCTGCACCACATGCAGCACCTGCAATTGCACATCGGGCGGCAGAGGCAAGCCTTCGCCCTCGATGCTGAGGTGGGTGGGCAGGCCGGTCTGGTGCTCGAACTTGGTGAGCGTGGTGCGCAAGGCCGGTGCGATGTCTTCGCCGTGGGCACGGGTGCGAAAGTGCAACAGCAGTTCACGCACGTCGGCCAGGCTGCCCCGGATGCCGGCGTCCAGCTCGGCCAGGGTTTGATCAACCCGCTCGGGCTGCGCCAGCCGGATGGCGTCGCGCAGCAGACTGGACTGGATCTTCAGGAAGGACAGGCTTTGCGCGATGGAGTCGTGCAACTCGCTGGCCAGCAGGCTGCGTTCTTCGGCCACAGCGGCTTCGCGCTCCAGCGCCCCGGCGCGCAGGCCCTCGATGGCGCCGGCCAGATGGCTGGCCAGTGCCTCGAGCAGGGCGCGATCTTCCGGGCTCACTTGCGCGGCGCGGTGGTAGAACAGGTTGAACTCGCCCACCAGGCGCTCGTGCAGCCGCACTGGCACGCTGACCACGTGCGAAAAGCCGGCCTGCTGGCAGAGGCTGGCTGGGCCCTGGGCAGGCTGGATGGGAATGACGCGGGTTTGCGCCTGACCGGCCACCTGGCCGCAATGGCAATGGCCGGTGGGCAGGCAGTGTTCTTCGTGGACCAGGGCATCGGGCAGGCCATCGGCGGCCAGCAGCAGGTAGCGCTGGTTGGATTCGTTTGACCAGCGCACGGCGCTGGCATCGGCCTGCCCCACCGAGCGCAACTGGCGGGCAAAGCCCTGGGCCAGGTCTTCCAGGCTGGTGGCCGTGGCCACGAAGGCGGCCGCCTCGTACAGCGCCGCCAGACGGGCACGCTCGGTCTCCAGGCCCAGCGTCTTTTCCTGCACCCGCTGTTCCAGGTTCTGGTACAGCCCCTGCAGGGTGTGGGCCATCTGGTTGAATCCTTCAGACAGGGCACCAAACTCGTCGCGGCTGTCCACCTCCACACGGGCCGAGAAATCACCCTCACCGACCCGCGCCAGACCCGCCTGCAGCCGCGCCAGTGGGTTGAAGACGAACAGGTAGGCCGAATACAACAGGGCCACGGCACTGCAGATGGCCAGCGCCACCAGTGCAAACTGAAAGGCATTGAGCACCGATGTCCAGCGCGCGAGCTGGGTTTCGATGGCGGTGACGAAATCGTCAACGTGGCCGACAAATTGCTCGGCCTGCAGCGCCACCTGGGCGCCACTGGGCGGCTGAGGCGCCAGCCAGGCCTGGCGCAATTGCTGCCAGCCCTGCTGCACCTGCGCAAAGGCCTGCTGCGACAGCGCATCCTGCGGCACAAAAAGTGGCCGCGAGGGCTCACCCTGGCGCAGCAAGGTCAGGGTTTGTTCAAAGCGCTGCACCTGGTTGGCCAATTGGCGGGCATCGCCCACCGGCAGCGATTGCGCCATGCGCCAGGTGAGCATGCGCATGCGGCCCGCTTCATTGACGGCGGCGGCCCCGCCTTCAAGCTGCCAGGTGACCCACAGCGTCAGACCGATGGACGCCAGTGCCAGCAGCAGCAGCACGCCGCCGATGGCACCCAGCTTGGCCGCCAGCGACCAGGTGCGGGGTGAGTGCTTCATGGCAGTGGCCGCCAGGCGGCACCTCGGCGCGCGGCCATCTCGGTGCCCATGGCCTGCTGGGCCGCCGCATTCAGCACCTGCACGGCCTTTTGATAGGCCTGGGTTTCTTCAGCCTCGATGTGCGGGCCATACAGGGCCTCAAAGGCCTGCCATTGGGCGCGCACTTGCGGCCAGGCCCCGTCTGGCCATTGCCCCGCCGAGATGGCCTGCAGGCCAGGGCGCAGTTGCTGCCAGGCGGTGGTCATCAATTGGTGGTCCGCGTGCAGCCGCTGTGCCAGTTGCCGGTCGTCGGCATGGTCGCTGGCCTGCAGCACCGGCAGCACATGGCGTTCTTCGTCTTCGTGGTGGGCCGGGGCCGCCAGATCGAAGTAGCGCAGCACGTCATGCGCCGCCTGGGCCGCCTGGTCATCGGGCAACTGCGGCCATCGCGCCGCCAGGTGATCCGCCAGCCGCCCCAGCAGGGCCAGCATGCGCTGCACCCGCTCGTGGCAGGCCCGCAGCATCTCGAAGGGTTCATCAAAGCCGGCGGCCCGGGCCTGGCCGGGCATCAGCATGCGGCTCATGGCGCGCCTTTCTCAAGCAGGCAAGGGGCCAGCCAACCCCAGGGCTGGTGGCCGCGGGCCGCCAACAGGCCCACGCTGGTGATCACCAGGCCCACTAGGGCCGACTGGATGAGGGGGTAGAGCCCAGGGCCCCAGGTCAGGCTGTTCATGACCCCTCGCAGCGTATCAGGCCGTCAACCATGCACCATGGTGGTGCTATGCTGAACCGATGCCGCTTGCCCTGCCCTCGTTGTCGTCGCTGCGGGCCTTGCACCCGGGCAATTTCGCCCTGGTGATGACCACAGGCATCGTCTCGACCGGCCTTCAAGGCTTGCACCAGAGCCTGTTGGCCGATGCCCTGGCCCTGGTGGCCGTTGTGGCCTGGCTGGTGTTGCTGGCCCTGAGCCTGCTGCGGGTGCTGCGCCACGCCGACGCGGTGCGCATCGACCTGCTGAACCCCCGCATGGTGTTTGCGTATTTCACGCTGGTAGCAGCCACCAGCATCGTGGGCATCCTGTTGCATCAGCGCGGCTGGGGCCAGGCGGCCATGGCCTGCTGGGTGATGGCGTTCACGGCGTGGTGCCTGCTGCTGTACCTGGCCTTCAGCGTGCTGACCTTTCTGACGCATGAGCACAACGTGAACATCGTGCACGGCGGCTGGCTGATTGCCATCGTGGGCACGCAGTCGCTGGTGCTGCTGGGCGTGCGCGTGGCGCCTGATCTGGGCGAGGCTGCCCGCTACATGATGGTGGAGATGCACATGCTGTGGGGCCTGGGCCTGTGCTTCTACGGCATCTTCGTGACGCTGTTTTGTTACCGCATCTTCTTTCTCACCCTCAAGCCGCACGATATCTCGCCGCTGCTGTGGGTGGTGATGGGGGCCTCGGCCATCTGCACCAACGCCGGCACCAGCCTGCTGCTGGAAGACCCTCGTCTGCCCTTTCTGGCCTCGCAGCGGCCCTTCATCGAGGGCGTGACCATGATGTGCTGGGCCTGGGCCACCTGGTGGCTGCCCATGCTGTTCATCTTTGGCGTGTGGAAGCACGGGGCCAACCGCCTGCCGCTGCATTACGAGCCGGCACTGTGGAGCGCGGTGTTTCCGCTGGGCATGTACGCCGTGGCCAGCGCCCGGCTGGGCCTGGCGGCGCAGTTTCCACCGTTGCAGTGGATCGCCCAGGGCATGACCTGGGTGGCACTGGCGGCCTGGGTGTGGGTGCTGGGCACCATGCTGCGGTCGCGGCTGTTGAGCCCGGTGGCCGAGCCTCATGGCGGCGGCTCCGTGGGTTCGTCATAACGCATGTAGGGGCCGGTACCGGCGTGCTCGGCGGCCGACGCGGCGATGAAGGTGCCACGGTGTACATCGAACACATACACCTCACCATCCTCGATCACATAGTGCCAGCCGTGCAGGCTGATCTGCCCGGCCTCGACCCGTCGGCGCACCATGGGGTAGGCCATCAGGCGCTCCAGCTGCAGCACGACCGCACGCTGCTCGGTGCGGCGCAGGGCCTCGGGGCCGGGATTGGCCACCGGCAGAATCGCTTCGCGGCCCAGATCGAGCCAGTGCTGCAGGTGGGGTGCTTCGGGGTTGGGCTCGCTGTACATCGCCCGGATGCCACCACAGTGGCTGTGGCCACACACGATGATGCGGCTGACCTGCAGATGGAGCACCGCAAACTCGATGGCCGCCGCCGTGCCATGAAAACCCACCCAGTCGCCTGACTCGGCCTGCTTGTCCAGGTAACCGCTCCAGGGCGGCACGAAGGCGCCCACATTGCGCACCAGAAACAGCTCACCCGGGCCGGTGCCGGTCAACAGGTAGGGCACCAGGCGCGAGTCGCTGCAGCCGATGAACAGCGTGGTGGGATGCTGTCCATCCGCCACCAGCTCCTGGAAATGGCTGCGGTACTGCGGAAACGCGTCGTCGTGAAAGCGGCGCAAGCGCAGCAGCAGGTCGTCGTCAGGCACGGGTTCAGGCGCCTTGCGCGGCGGTGCTGTCGTCCAGGTTCACGCCCTGCAGATCGGCCGCATCAGCCAGTTGTTGCAGCAGGCGGCGCAGGCCGGTGGCGAAATGCTGCTGCACCAGGGCCTGCTCCACCGCACCGCGCACCTGCTGCAGGCTGGGCACCCGGCCCGGCCGGCGCGCCAGTACCTCGACCACATGCAGGCCGAAGCGGCTGTGCACCAGACGCGGCAGCACGCCCACCTCGGTGCGGCCGAACAACTCGCGCGCGAATTCAGGTGCGCAGTCGGCGACCTGCAGCCAACCCAGGTAGCCACCCATGCGCCCGGTGGGGCAGTTGCTGGTTTCGGCGGCCACCTGCGCAAAGCGCCCATCGGCGGTCTCGCCAGGCTCGGGGGTGCAGCGCAATTGCAGCAGGCAAGCCTCGGCACGGTGGCGCAGCGCCTGGATGTCGACCCCTGGCGTGACGGCAAACAGCACATGCCGGGCCTGCACCTGCTCGCCTTGGGCATAACGCGCAGCATGTGCGTCAAAGTGGCGCTGGCAGGCCAGGTCGTCGGGCACGATGGGGGGCAGTTGCTGCGCCAGCCAGGCCTCGATGGCGGCTTCGGCATGGGCGCTGATCGCGCCGTGTTCAGCCGGGCCGTCGTCGGCGCGCAGCAGGCCGGCGGCCTGCGCCGCCTGGCGCAGCAGTTCGGTGCAGGCGCGCTGACGCAAGTCCTGCGGGCTCAGGTCCTCATCGGCAGCGGCCAGGGGCAAGCCGTTGATGCAGGGCAGCTTGACCAAGCCTTCGGTGGCATCGATGGTGCGTGTCATGCTGGGCCCCGGTTCACAGTGAGCGATGGCCGGCACGTTGGCTGGCGGGCAGGTTCAAGCGGCGGTCACGCACCAGCTGGTAGGGCCGCAGCACATAGGCCACCGTGCCCAGGCCGCTCCAGACGTGCACCAGGCGGGTGAACGGAAACACGAGAAAAACCGTCATGCCCAGCACCAGGTGCAGCTTGAAGGGCCAGGCCAGGCCAGCCACCAGCTGGGCCTGCGGCCGCAAGGTGACGATGCCCTGTGCCCAGTCGGCCAGCAGCAGCATGTCGTGGGCCTCTGCGCGGTGCGCCCAGGACAGTGGCAGCGTGGCCAGGCCCAGGCACAGCTGCACCCACAGGATCACCAGGATGGCGATGTCGCTGGTGCGGCTGGTGGCGCGGATGCGCGGATCGGTGAGCCGCCGGTGCAGCAGCAGGGTGAGGCCCGCAAAGCAGGCCAGGCCCGCCAGGCCTCCCGACAGCACCGCCATCACCTGCTTGCTTGACGCGCTGATGAAGGGCTCGTACAGCCAGTGCGGCGTGAGCAGGCCCACGCTGTGGCCAAACAGCAGAAACAGCACCCCGCCATGAAACAGGTTGCTGCCCCAGCGCAACTGGCCGCCGCGCAGCAGCTGCGACGAATCGCTCTTCCAGCTGTACTGGTCGCGGTCAAAGCGAACCGCGCTGACCACCAGGAACACCGTCAGGCAGATGTAGGGGTAAACCGAAAACAGAAAGGTGTGCAGGGCGGTGCTCATGATCGGGCTCCGTGGGCAGGGGCATCACCACCGGTCTGACCGGGGCGCGCCATGATGTGGATGGGCTGAGGCTGGCCGGGGCGCACCTGGCCAGCGCTGGAACAGCCGCCGAAGGCTTCGGGCTCTTGCCAGGCTTCATCGAGTGCGGGTTCGTCGGGCACGGGCACCGGCTGGGGCGATTCACCGGCCAGTGCCAGCACCGCCGCGACCACGCCCGCATAGGGCGACTGCCGCTTGAGCAGTGCCGACAGCAAGGCCTGCAGGATGTGCGCCAGTTCACCCAGAAAATCTTGCGCCACCTGCGGCGGCTGGGTGCTGGCAAATTCGAGCACCACGGTCAGGTGATCGGGCAGCTCACCATCGGCCAGGTACAGGCCGGCCTGCTGGTACAGGTGGGTCAGGTCGATCATGGCGGGGCCACGATCACGGCTGTCGCCATGCACATGCTCGAACAGGTGCAGCGCGGTGCCGCGCCCGCGGTCGAACAGCTCGACGTAATCGGCCTCGGCGCGCAACGCAGGTGTACGCTGCAGGTGCTGGATCAGGCCCAGCACCGGCGCCAGGCGGGCCTCGTCCAGTGCACGTTCGTGCTGCAGGGCCTGCGCCATCTCGGCCAGGTGGTCACGCAGGCTGGCATCGGGGTAGCTGAGCAGGTGCGCCAGCACCCGCAGCGTGAAGGTGGCCGGCTTCATGATGCCGCCCGGATGGGGATGGTGCGCTTGCGCTCACCGCCGAACAGGCTGGCATCGGTCTGCCCTTCACTGCAGCCATTGCCAAAACTGAAGCCACAGCCGCCCCGCACATCGAAGGCGTTCTCGGCGTATTCGCGGTGGCTGCTGGGGATGACGAAGCGGTCTTCGTAGTTGGCGATGGCCATGGTGCGGTACATGTCCTCCACCTCGGCCGCCGACATGCCCACCTGGTCGATGGCGGCCTGATTGGCCACACCATCCACATACTTGCCGCGCTGGTAGGCACGCATGGCCAGCATGCGTTCAAGCGCGCGCACCACGGGCACGGTGTCGCCGGCCGTCAGCAGATTGGCCAGGTATTGCACCGGGATGCGCAGTTGCTTGACGTCGGGCAGCTCGCCCTGCACGCCCATCTGCCCGGCCTGGGCCACAGCGGTGATGGGCGACAGCGGCGGCACATACCAGACCATGGGCATGGTGCGGTACTCGGGGTGCAGGGGCAAGGCCACCTTCCAGTCGATGGCCATCTTGTAGACGGGGCTGCGGCGCGCGGCTTCCAGCCAGTTGTCAGCAATGCCATCGGCACGGGCCTGCGCGATCACGGCCGGGTCGTTCGGATCCAGGAAGCAATCGAGCTGCGCCTGGTACAGATCCTGGTCATGCTCGACGCTGGCGGCCTGCTCGATGCGGTCGGCGTCGTACAGCAGCACACCCAGGTAGCGGATGCGCCCCACGCAGGTTTCGCTGCACACGGTGGGCTGGCCGGCTTCGATGCGCGGGTAGCAGAACACGCACTTCTCGGCCTTGCCGCTCTGCCAGTTGTAGTAGATCTTCTTGTAGGGACAGCCCGAGACGCACATGCGCCAGCCACGGCACTTGTCCTGATCGATCAGCACGATGCCGTCTTCCTCGCGCTTGTAGATGCTGCCGCTGGGGCACGAAGCCACGCATGCCGGGTTCAGGCAGTGCTCGCACAGCCGGGGCAGGTACATCATGAAGGTGTTCTCGAACTGGCCGTAGACGTCCTTCTGGATGTCGTCGAAGTTCTTGTCCACACTGCGCTTGGCAAACTCACCGCCCAGGATCTCTTCCCAGTTGGGGCCCCACTCGATCTTCTCCATGCGCTGGCCGGTGATCAGTGAGCGCGGCCTGGCAGTGGGGGGTGCCTTCATTTCGGGCGCACCCTGCAGGTGCTCGTAATCGAAGGTGAAGGGCTCGTAGTAATCGTCGATCTGCGGCAGATTGGGGTTGGCAAAAATGCGCATCAGCAGCTGCCACTTGCCGCCTTGCCTGGGCCGGATGCGGCCATCGGCCTGGCGCGTCCAACCGCCGTTCCACTTGTCCTGGTTCTCCCACTCTTTCGGGTAGCCGATGCCGGGCTTGGTCTCGACGTTGTTGAACCAGGCGTACTCGACCCCGGGCCGGCTGGTCCAGACGTTTTTGCAGGTGACGCTGCAGGTGTGGCAGCCGATGCACTTGTCCAGGTTGAGCACCATGCCGATCTGTGCGCGGACTTTCATGCGCCTTCTCCCTGGGCCACGGTGGCCCGTTGATCACCGCTGCGCGGCGTGTCGAGCCAATCAACGCGGTTCATCTTGCGCACCACCACGAACTCATCGCGGTTGGTGCCGATGGTGCCGTGGTAGTTGAACCCGTAACTCAGTTGTGCATAACCACCGATCATGTGCGTGGGCTTGAGCACGATGCGCGTGACCGAGTTGTGGATGCCCCCCCGTGTACCGGTGATCTGCGAGCCCGGCGTGTTCACGATCTTTTCCTGGGCGTGGTACATCATCAGCATGCCGTTCTTGACGCGCTGGCTGACCACGGCACGGGCCGCGATGGCACCGTTGATGTTGAACACCTCGACCCAGTCGTTGTCGACGATGCCGGCCGACTTCGCGTCGTCCTCACTGAGCCACACCACCGGGCCGCCCCGGTTGAGCGTGAGCATCAGCAGGTTGTCGCTGTAGGTGCTGTGGATGCCCCACTTCTGGTGCGGCGTGATGAAGTTCAGCAGGATCTCGCGCTCGCCATTGGGCTTGATGTTGTGGATATCGGCCGTGGTCTTCAGGTCGACTGGCGGGCGGTAGCTGGACAGTGCTTCGCCGTAAGCAATCATCCAGGGGTGATCCTGGTAGAACTGCTGGCGGCCGGTGAGCGTGCGCCAGGGGATCAGCTCGTGCACATTGGTGTAGCCAGCGTTGTAGCTGACGGTCTCGCTCTCGATGCCGCTCCAGGTGGGGCTGGAGATGATCTTGCGCGGCTGGGCCTGCACATCGCGGAAGCGGATCTTCTCGTCTTCGCGGTACACCGCCAGGTGGGTGTGGTCGCGGCCCGTCTGGGCGCCCAGGGCCTGCCAGGCCTTGACCGCCACATGGCCATTGGTTTCGGGCGCCAGTTGCAGGATCACCTCGCAGGCATCGATGTCGCTGACGATGCGGGGCCGGCCCGCGGTGGCTCCGGGCTCGGCGGTGGTGCCGTTGAGCTGCCCCAACTGCTCGACCTCGGTACCGGTCTGCCAGCCAATGCCCTTGCCACCATTGCCCAGCTTGTCCATCAAGGGGCCCAGCGCCGTGAAGCGCTTGTAGACATTGGGGTAGTCGCGCTGCACCACGGTGATCTGCGGCGCGGTCTTGCCGGGGATCAGCTCGCACTGGCCCTTCTTCCACTCCTGCACACCAAAAGGCTGCGCCAGTTCGGCCGGGCTGTCGTGCATCAGCGGCGTGAGCACCACTTCGCTTTCCACGCCCAGGTGGCCCACGCACACCTGGCTGAAGGCGCGGGCCAGGCCCTTGTAGATCTCCCAATCGCTGCGCGCCTGCCACACCGGATCGACCGCGGCCGACAGCGGATGGATGAAGGGGTGCATGTCGCTGGTGTTCAGGTCGTTCTTCTCGTACCAGCTGGCGGTGGGCAGCACGATGTCCGAATACAGGCAGGTGGTGCTCATGCGGAAGTCCAGCGTGACCAACAGGTCCAGCTTGCCTTCTGGGGCCCTGGCATGCCAGGCCACCTCTTCAGGGCGTGCATCGTCGGGGCCCAGATCCTGGCCCTGCACGCCATGGCTGGTGCCCAGCAGGTGCTTGAGAAAATACTCGTGGCCCTTGCCCGACGAGCCCAACAGGTTGCTGCGCCACACAAACATGTTGCGCGGCCAGTTTTGCGGCGCATCAGGGTCTTCGCAACTCATCTGCAGGCTGCCGTCCTGCAGCCCCTGCACCACATGGGCCTTGGGATCGACACCCCGGGCCTGCGCATCACGCACCACCTGCAGCGGATTGGTCTTGAGCTGCGGCGCGCTGGGCAACCAGCCCATGCGCTCGGCGCGCACGTTGTGGTCGATCATGCTGCCGCCGTACTGCGCCTGCTCCTGCGGGCTGAGCGTGGGCGAGACGATCTCGGACAGGCCCAGCTTCTCGTAGCGCCACTGGTCTGTGTGGGCATAGAAGAAGCTGGTGCTGTTCATCTGCCGGGGCGGGCGGATCCAGTCCAGCGCAAAGGCCAGCGCGGTCCAGCCGGTTTGCGGGCGCAGCTTTTCCTGGCCCACATAGTGCGCCCAACCACCACCGCTTTGGCCGATGCAGCCGCACATCATCAGCAGGTTGATGACGCCGCGGTAGTTCATGTCGGCGTGGTACCAGTGGTTCATGGCCGCGCCGATGATGATCATCGACTTGCCGCGGGTCTTGTCGGCGTTGTCGGCAAACTCGCGTGCCACGGTGGTGATTTGCTCACGCGGCACGCCGGTGATCGACTCGGCCCAGGCCGGTGTGTAGGGGGCGTTGTCGTCGTAGCTGGCAGCGCCACTGCCCAGGCCGCGGTCGATGCCGTACTGGGCTGCCTGCAGGTCAAACACCGTGGCCACCAGGGCCAGGCGCTCGTCGCCGGCCTTGCCCAGGCGCAGGCGCACGGCGGGCACCCGCGTGTGGTTGATCTCACCCTGTGCGGCATTGGCCGGGAAATGTGGCGTGCGGATGCCCCCGAAGTACGGCAGGCTCACGCCCACGATCTCATGGGCCTGGGCGCCGTCTTCCAGCACCGACAGCTTGAGCCGCACGGTGCGGCCATGGCGGCCTTCCTTGTCTTCAAGGTTCCAGCGGCCCAGGTCGTCACGATCAGCCGCGCCCCAACGAAAACCGATGCTGCCCTGTGGCAACACGGCCTTGCCCTGGGTGTCGAAGGCCACGGTCTTCCACTCGGGGTTGTTGCCCTGGCCCAGCTGGCCGTTGAAATCGCTGGCGCGCAGGTAACGATCGGGCACATGCGTGACCTGGCCGTCGGCGCCCACCTGCTCCTTGAGCATCACCAGCATGGGCAGGTCGGTGTAGCGGCGGGCGTAATCGTCGAAGTAGGCGCTGCGCCGCTTGAAGTAGAACTCGTTGAGCGCCACGTGGCCCATGGCCATGGCCAGGGCTGCGTCGGTACCCTGCTTGGGGTGCATCCACAGGTCGGCCAGCTTGGCGACCTCGCTGTAGTCTGGGGTCACCGCCACCGTCTTGGCGCCCTTGTAGCGCACCTCGGTGAAGAAGTGGGCGTCAGGGGTGCGGGTCTGCGGCACATTGCTGCCCCAGGCCATGATGTAGGTGCTGTTGTACCAGTCGGCCGACTCGGGCACATCGGTCTGCTCGCCCCACACCTGCGGGCTGGCCGGCGGCAGGTCGCAGTACCAGTCGTAGAAGCTCATGCACACGCCACCGATCAGCGACAGGTAACGGCTACCGGCCGCGTAGCTGACCATGCTCATGGCCGGGATCGGCGAGAAGCCGATGATGCGGTCGGGGCCATGCTGCTTGATGGTGTGCACATTGGCCGCTGCGATCAGCTGGTTCACTTCGTCCCAGGTGCTGCGCACAAAACCACCCATGCCGCGCACCTGCTGGTAATCACGCCGCGCCGCGTCGTCCTGGGCAATTCTGGCCCAGGCCTTGACCGGGTCGGTGTGCTGTGCCAACGCTTCGCGCCAACGCTTGAGCAGGCGGCCTCGCACCATGGGGTACTTGACCCGGTTGGCGCTGTACAGGTACCAGCTGTAACTGGCCCCGCGCGCGCAGCCACGCGGCTCGTGGTTGGGCATGTCCCAGCGCGTGCGCGGGTAATCGGTCTGCTGGGTTTCCCAGGTGACGATGCCACCCTTGACGTGGATCTTCCACGAGCAAGACCCGGTGCAGTTCACACCATGGGTCGAGCGCACGATCTTGTCATGGGCCCAACGCGTGCGGTAAGCGTCCTCCCAGGTGCGGTCTTCGCCGGTGGCCAGGCCATGTCCGCCCGAAAACGGCTCGGTCGGCAGCCGAAAGTGTGTCAATCGATCCAGAAAGTGGCTCATGATTTTTTCCAATAGAACTGAGCGGTGTGGTGGGCCGGGGAAACTTCTCAACCGCCAAGCTGAACGGGTTGGTGACGTGGCTCACTGCTCTCAAAACAGCCTGTGCGGCCCATCCAGCAAGCGCAACGGATCTGGCTCTGCCAGTCCGTCTGCGGTGCCCCTTGAGGGAAACACCGCAGGCGCTACGATGTGGTCTCAGCAGGGCATGGGCGCATGGCGTCGGCTGTAGAACCACCAGGTCACCACGATGCAGGTGATGTAGAAGCCGATGAAGCCCCACAGCGCGGCGTCGGCGCTGCCGGTCAACGCAATCGATGTGCCGTAGCTCTTGGGGATGAAGAAGCCGCCGTAGGCCCCGATGGCCGAGCTGAAGCCCAGCACGGCTGCGGCCTCCTTGTTGGCATCCTTGACGGCCTGCTCCTGTGCGCGGGCCGACTGTCCGGCCGCGCGCTGGCGCTCGGTCAGAAAGATCACCGGGATCATCCGGAAGGTGCTGCCATTGCCCACACCCGAGCAGGCGAACAGCACCATGAAGCTCACCAGAAAGCCGGTGAACTGGCCGCCCTGCCCGCCATGCGGCAGAAACTGCAGCACCGCCACCACGCCCAGGGCCATGGCGATGAAGTTCCAGAATGTCACGCGGGCACCGCCCAGCTTGTCGGACAGCCAGCCGCCCAGCGGCCGCGCCAGTGCGCCCACCAGGGGGCCCAGCCAGGCGTACTGCAGCGCATTGGTCCCTGGAAACTGGCTCTTGATCAGCAGCGGAAAACCGGCCGAATACCCGATGAAGCTGCCAAAGGTGCCCAGGTACAGCCAGCACATCAGCCAGTTGTGGCCGCGCTTGAAGATCACGGCCTGGTCGGCAAAGCTGGCCTTGGCCTCGGCCAGGTCGTTCATGCCGAACCACGCGGCCACCGCGCTGATCGCGATGAACGGCACCCAGATGAAACCGGCGTTCTGCAACCACATCAGCGTGGTCGCGTTGGCCTTGGTCACCGTTGCCGGCTCACCACCGAAGCTGCCAAACACACCGGCCGTGATCACCATGGGCACCACAAACTGCACGATGGACACACCCAGGTTGCCCAGGCCGGCGTTCATGCCCAGGGCATAGCCCTTTTGCGACTTGGGAAAGAAGAAGC
>Ga0228698_1000071_pt1 | contig 96317 bp, 86 predicted proteins | sample McNCre117_Aug_MG_FD_178015 | JGI IMG/M metagenome (GOLD analysis project Ga0228698, IMG submission 178015) | Freshwater microbial communities from McNutts Creek, Athens, Georgia, United States - 1-17_Aug_MG | ecosystem: Environmental > Aquatic > Freshwater > Creek | place: USA: Georgia...
CCTGGCGCGCGCATTCCTCGGGGGTCTGGAACAGCGGGCCCATGTCCACGTCGAAGCCCAGGTCGGCGTAGGCCGTGGCCACCACCTTGGCGCCGCGGTCGTGGCCGTCCTGGCCCAGCTTGGCGATCATCACGCGCGGGCGGCGGCCCTGCGCCTCGGCAAAGGCGGCGATCTCGCCCTTCAGCTTGTCCCAGCCCTCGGCCGAGTCGTAGGCGGCTGCGTACACACCGGTCACCTTCTGGATGTCCGCGCGGTGGCGGCCGAACACCTTCTCCAACGCATCGCTGACCTCGCCGACCGTGGCGCGCAGGCGGATCGCCTGGATCGCCAGGTCGAGCAGGTTGCCCTGGCCGGACTGGGCCGCGTTGGTCAGCGCGTCCAGCGCGGCGGCCACGGCGGCGTTGTCGCGCTTGGCCTTGATGGCCTGCAGGCGGGCGATCTGGGAGTCGCGCACCCGGACGTTGTCCACCTCAAGGATCTCGACCGGATCCTCCTTGGCCAGCTTGTACTTGTTGACGCCGACGATGACGTCACGGCCCGAGTCGATGCGCGCCTGCTTCTCGGCGGCCGAGGCCTCGATCTTCAGCTTGGCCCAGCCGGAATCCACCGCCTTGGTCATGCCGCCCATGGCCTCGACTTCCTCGATGATCGCCCAGGCCTTGTCGGCCATGTCCTGCGTCAGCGACTCCATCAGGTAGGAACCGGCCCAGGGGTCCACCACGTTGGTGATGTGGGTCTCTTCCTGGATGATCAGCTGGGTGTTGCGGGCGATGCGCGCCGAGAACTCGGTGGGCAGCGCGATCGCCTCGTCCAGCGAGTTGGTGTGCAGCGACTGGGTGCCGCCGAAGACCGCGGCCATCGCCTCGATCGTGGTGCGCACCACGTTGTTGTACGGATCCTGCTCGGTCAGCGACCAGCCCGAGGTCTGGCTGTGCGTGCGCAGCATCAGGCTCTTCGGGTTCTTGGCGTTGAAGCCCTTCATGATGCGCGCCCACAGCAGGCGGGCCGCGCGCATCTTGGCGATCTCGAGGTAGAAGTTCATCCCGACCGCCCAGAAGAAGGACAGGCGACCGGCAAAGTCGTCCACGTCCATGCCCTTGGCGATCGCGGTCTTCACGTACTCCTTGCCGTCGGCCAGCGTGAAGGCCATCTCCAGCGCCTGGTTCGCGCCGGCCTCCTGCATGTGGTAGCCGGAGATCGAGATCGAGTTGAACTTCGGCATGTTTTTGGCCGTGTACTCGATGATGTCGCCGATGATCTTCATCGACGGCTCCGGCGGGTAGATGTACGTGTTGCGGACCATGAACTCCTTGAGGATGTCGTTCTGGATGGTCCCGGACAGCTTGTCCTGCGACACGCCCTGCTCCTCGGCCGCCACGACGTAGCCGGCCAGCACCGGCAGCACGGCGCCGTTCATCGTCATCGACACGCTGACCTTGTCCAGCGGGATGCCGTCGAAGAGGATCTTCATGTCCTCCACCGAGTCGATCGCCACGCCGGCCTTGCCCACGTCACCGGTCACGCGCGGGTGGTCGCTGTCGTAGCCGCGGTGCGTGGCCAGGTCGAAGGCCACCGACACGCCCTGACCGCCCGCGGCCAGCGCGCGGCGGTAGAAGGCGTTCGATTCCTCGGCGGTCGAGAAGCCGGCGTACTGGCGAATCGTCCACGGCCGCACCGCGTACATCGTGGCTTGCGGGCCACGCACGAAGGGCTCGAAGCCCGGCAGCGTGTTCGCGTAGGGCAGGTTGGCCGTGTCCGCGGCGGTGTACAGCGGCTTGACGGTGATGCCTTCGGGCGTCACCCAATTCAGCTTCGCGAGGTCACCACCGGCCGACTTGGCGGCGGCCTTGGCCCACTGGTCGAGCGAGGCGGTCTGGAACTCGGGAGAGGGCTGGACGGGGGGCTGCGACATGTCGGTTTCCTGGTTTTCCTGGAGGTGCCCCGGTTCACGGCCGAGGTCACTGGACATCCGCCATGATACATGATGCATAATTATGAATTCAAGAGACCCGTCGCCGTGATCGGTGTCGCACTGCACGTAGACTCCAGCCCCTTCTCAATGGCCCCCATGTCCGTGTCGCTCAGCTCAGCCGACCGCTCCCTGTCGCCGCGCGCCCTGTACCAGGACGTGGCCGAGCGCCTGCGCGAACGGATCTTCAACCGCGAACTCGAGCCGGGGAGTTGGATCGACGAGCAAAAGCTCGCCCAGGACTTCGGCATCAGCCGCACCCCCCTGCGCGAGGCGCTCAAGGTGCTGGCCGTCGAGGGCCTGGTGACGATGAAGGTGCGCCGCGGCGCCTACGTCACCGAGATGTCGACGCAGGACGTGCAGCAGGTCTACCACGTGATGTCGCTGCTCGAGAGCGACGCCGCCGGCCAGGTGGCCCGCTGCGCCAGCGACGCCGACATCGCCCAGCTGCGCGCCCTGCACGAGCGCCTAGAGCGCGAGGTGCAGCAGCGCGAGTTCTTCTTCGCCACCAACGAGGCCTTTCACATGCAGCTGCTGGCGCTGGGCGGCAACCGCTGGAGCCAGCAGATCGTCGGCGACCTGCGCAAGGTCATGAAGCTCAACCGCCACCACTCGCTGTTCAAGCAGGGCCGGCTGGAGGAGTCGCTGGCCGAGCACCGCGCGCTGATGGCCGCACTCGAGCGCCGCGACGCCGACGAGGCCCAGCGCCTGATGCGCCGCCACCTCGACAACGGCCTGGACGCCGCCTCGGCCTGACCGACCCGACCGCCTCGCCCGCCCTGCCGCCACCGACTTTGCCGTGACCGCCCCCATTCACTCAGCTTGAGGTCAGCTTGGCGCGGCACATTGCCCGCGCCCGGCAGACCCCGGCGCCCCCGCGTGCCCACGCCCCACGCCCCCAGCCCCGTTTACCCCTAGAGGAGCCAACCCAGTGAAGATCCACGAGTACCAAGGCAAGGAAATCCTGCGCAAGTTCGACGTCCCGGTTCCGCGCGGCATTGCGGCGTTCACGGTGGACGAAGCGGTCGAGGCCGCACAGAAGCTCGGCGGCCCGGTGTGGGTGGTCAAGGCGCAGATCCACGCGGGCGGCCGCGGCAAGGGCGGCGGCGTCAAGGTCGCCAAGAGCCTGGACGACGTCAAGGCACGCGCCTCTGACATCCTGGGCATGCAGCTCAAGACCCACCAGACCGGCCCCGAAGGCCAGAAGGTGCGGCGGCTCTACATCGAAGACGGCGCCGACATCGGCAAGGAGTTCTACGTCTCGCTGGTCACCGACCGCGGCTCGCAGAAGGTCGCCTTCATCGCCTCCAGCGAAGGCGGCATGGACATCGAAGAGGTCGCGCACTCGACCCCCGAGAAGATCGTCACCGAGCTGGTCGATCCGCTGACCGGTCTGGGCGACGAGCAGGCTGCGAAGATCGCGCGCGCCGTGGGCATGGACGGCCACACCGTCGAGCAGGCCGTCGCGCTGTTCAAGAACCTGTACCGCTGCTACATGGAGACGGACGCCTCGCTGGTCGAGATCAACCCGCTCAACCGCGACAGCAAGGGCAACCTGATGGCGCTGGACGCGAAGTTCAACTTCGACGCCAACGCGCTGTTCCGTCACCCCGAGATCGTCGCGCTGCGCGATCTGGACGAAGAGGATCCAGCCGAAGTCGAAGCCTCCAAGTTCGACCTGGCCTACATCAGCCTGGACGGCAACATCGGCTGCCTGGTCAACGGCGCCGGTCTGGCCATGGCCACCATGGACACCATCAAGCTGTTCGGCGGCGAGCCGGCCAACTTCCTGGACGTGGGCGGCGGTGCCACCACCGAGAAGGTCACCGAGGCCTTCAAGCTCATGCTGAAGAACCCGGACGTCAAGGGCATCCTGGTCAACATCTTCGGCGGCATCATGAAGTGCGACACCATCGCCGAGGGCGTGATCGCCGCCTCGCGCGCGGTGAACCTGAGCGTGCCGCTGGTGGTGCGCATGAAGGGCACCAACGAGGACCTGGGCAAGAAGATGCTGGCCGACAGCGGCCTGCCGATCATCGCGGCCAACACCATGGCCGAAGCCGCGACGAAGATCGTCGAAGCCGTCAAGTAAGCGCCCAGCCAAGGAACACGAACATGTCGATTTACATCAACAAGGACAGCCGGGTCATCACCCAGGGCATCACGGGCAAGACGGGCCAGTTCCACACGCTGGGCTGCCAGGCCTATGCGAATGGCAAGAACTGCTTCGTCGCGGGCGTGAACCCGAAGAAGGCGGGCGAGAAGTTCAGCGACATTCCCATCTACGCCAGCGTCAAGGAAGCCGCGCAGCAGCAAGGCGCCAACGTGAGCGTGATCTACGTGCCGCCCGCGGGCGCGGCTGCCGCGATCTGGGAAGCCGTGGAAGCGGACCTGGACCTGGCGATCTGCATCACCGAAGGCATCCCGGTTCGGGACATGCTGGAAGTGCGCAACAAGATGAAGGCCAAGGAAGCGGCCGGCGGTAAGAAGACGCTGCTGCTGGGCCCGAACTGCCCGGGGCTGATCACGCCCGAGGAAATCAAGATCGGCATCATGCCGGGTCACATCCACCGCAAGGGCCGCATCGGCGTCGTGAGCCGCTCGGGCACGCTGACCTATGAAGCGGTGGCGCAGCTGACCGAGATCGGTCTGGGCCAGTCCAGCGCGGTGGGCATCGGTGGCGACCCGATCAACGGTCTGAAGCACATCGACGTGATGCGCGCCTTCAACGACGATCCGGACACCGACGCGGTGATCATGATCGGCGAGATCGGCGGCCCGGACGAGGCGGAAGCCGCGCAGTGGTGCAAGGCGAACATGAAGAAGCCGGTGGTGGGCTTCATCGCCGGGGTGACCGCCCCCGCGGGCAAGCGCATGGGCCACGCCGGTGCGCTGATCAGCGGCGGCGCCGACACGGCCGACGCCAAGCTGGCGATCATGGAGGAGTGCGGCTTCAAGGTCACGCGCAACCCCTCCGAGATGGCGCGCATCCTCAAGAGCCTGATCTGAGGGTGAAGGGCCCGGGCCGCTCACGCGGCCTCGGCGGCCCCGCAACGTCGAAAGCCGCCTTCGGGCGGTTTTTTTGTGGGCGGCACACATTCACACGCACTGTGTATGCTGAGCAGATGATCAAACTGTTCATCCGCTGGTCGCTGTTGGCGGCCGCGCTGCTGGCCATCAGCCACCTCTACAGCGGCGTCGTGGTGCAGAGCTTCTCAGCCGCGCTGGGGGTGGCGCTGGTGCTGGGACTGCTCAACGCGGTGGTCCGACCGGTGCTCGTGGTGCTGACGCTGCCGGCGACGATCGTCACGCTCGGCCTGTTCCTCTTCGTCATCAACGCGGCGATGGTCTACGCCGCGTCCTGGATGCTCCAGGGCTTTCAGGTGCGCAACTTCTGGGCGGCCCTGGTGGCCTCGATCCTGTACAGCGCCTGCGGGGTCGTCATCGACGCCGCTTTGCAATCGCTGCTCAAACGGGAGTGACGGCGCCCCGCTCGGCCAGGGCGGCGTGACACCGGCGGGCGTCAGCGCCGGCCTTCGGGATCCTCACGCTCACGGCGACGCTGATCTTCGACCGCGCGCAGCCGCGCATCGATGATGGCCGCCTCGTAGGAATCCCCACCGTTGGCGCGCGCCAAGCGCTGCGCCGCGCGCAGCCGGTCGGCCGCACCGCTGGTGTCGCCCGAGGCCAGGTGCGCCTCCGCCTGCGCGCGCAGCGAGGCCAGGTGCGAGCCCTGCCGCTCCTCGACGGTCGACAGCGCCATCCAGGCCGCCGCGTCGTTGGGATGCAGCGCGACCCAGGTGCGCAGATCCTCGCCCGCGCGTTTGAGCGGCTGTGCCGGGCCCGGCTGGGCCGCGGCCACCCGGGCGTTGAGCAGCATCGCGGCGCGCGAACCATCCGCCGGGCCCTGCGCGAGCAGGGTGGCGGCCTCGCGCGGACGATCGCGCTCCAGCAGCGACTCGGCCTGCAGCTGCAGCACCGCCCGCGCCGCCGCCGGATAAGGCGCGGCAAGCCCTCGTGCGCGCGCCAACGCCGCGTCCGCCTGCGTCCAGCTCTTCAAGCGAGTGGCGGCCAGCGCCGCCGCATAGGCCGTCGCCAGCCCCTGAGGCCCATCGTCGCGGGCGGCGCTGCCCGCCGCTGCGCCGCCGGCGGTGGCCGAGGCCAGCCGCTGCAGCACCTCGCCGCGGGTGTCCATCAGGCCGCGGGCGCGGCCCTGCATCGCGGCGTGCAGCCACAGCGCCTGGCTGCCGCCCGAGCCGATCAGATCCAGCACCGTTGACGTGGCATCGACGCCCAGGCGGGAGCGCGCTTCGGCGATGCGCTCACTGCTCAGCGGGTGCGAGCGCAGGTAGGGAAACTGGCCGAAGTCGGTCAGCCGATTGGCCTGCTGCAGGTGCTCGAACATGCTCACCATGCCGCTGCCGGCAAAGCCGGCCTGCTCCAGCACGCCGAAGCCGACGCGGTCCGCCTCGCGCTCCATGTCGCGAGAGAAATTCAGCTGGCTTTGCGCCATGCCCGCCTGGCCGCCAACGATGAGCGCGTTGGCCGCCTCCACGTTGCTGCGTGCGGCCGCCATCACGCCCAGGATCATCGCGACCACGCCCAGTGCGGTGCTGCGCTTGTTGCTCGCCAGCTGCCGGGCGATGTGCCGCTGCGTGACGTGCGACAGCTCGTGCGCCAGCACCGAGGCCAGCTCGTCGCGCGTCGCGGTCATCGAGATCAACCCGAGGTGCACGCCGATGAAGCCCCCAGGCAGCGCGAAGGCGTTGACCGTGCGGTCTCGCACCACGAAGGTTTCCCAGGCGAAGAGCTGGGCCAGTTCCGGCGACAGATCGCCGCGGGCCTTGGCCGATTGCAGCAGCGGCTCGAAGACCGAGCGCACGTACTCGACCAACAGGGGATCGTCGAGCAGGTCCGGGTCGCGTCGCAGCTCCTGCATGATGCGGTCGCCCAGGCGCCGCTCGGCACCGACGCCCAAGTCCTCCCCACCGGCGTCGCCCAACGACGGAAGGGCCGAGCGCGCCGGCCGCGGTGCCTGGCCCGGGGCGCTCTCCTGCGCCGGTACTGCGCCCCCGCCCAGCAGGCTGGCGGCCAGCAGACTGGCCATCAGCTTGCGCCCGGCGGCTTGCCAGCGTGCAGGTGTGCGCAGATGCACGGCCGAGGACGGGGTGAGTTCGGGTGTCGGCATGCGCCCTATCATGCCGTGACAATGTCTCGTCCGTGTAAATCGCACCGACCGCCCACTCCGCTCCACACGCTCGCACCGTCCGCCATGTCCAACGCCGCCGCCCCTTCGCCCAACGCCGCACCGTCTTCGTCCGAGACTTCGCCGCTGACGCATTTCGACGCCCAAGGCCAGGCGCACATGGTCGACGTCGGCGCCAAGGCTGCGACTCGGCGCGTGGCCACCGCCGAGGGGCGCATTCGCATGCTGCCCACGACCTTGGAGCTGGTCGCACGAGGCGAAGCCAAGAAGGGCGACGTGCTGGGCGTCGCCCGCATCGCCGCCATCCAGGGCGCCAAGCGCACCGCCGACCTGATTCCGCTGTGCCACCCGCTCGCGCTAACCCGCGTGGCGGTGGACTTCGAGCTCGACGCGGCCGACTCGGCGGTGATCTGCCGCGCCACCGTCGAAACGACCGGCCCCACCGGCGTCGAAATGGAAGCGCTCACCGCCGTGCAGGTCGGCCTGCTGACGATTTACGACATGTGCAAGGCGGCCGAGAAGGGCATGGTCATGACCGACGTGCGCCTGCTCGAAAAGCGCGGCGGCAAGTCGGGCGACTGGGTCGGCCGCTGAACGCGCCAGCGGGCCACGGGGCCTGCGCTGGCGGGTCCGATCAGGGCTTCTTCAGCACCAACTTCGCCGCATCCAGGCGCGGGTCAGGGCCGCACTGGAAGGGCACCCCGCTGGCGAGGATGTCCGCGGGCGGCGCCTCCGCGTCGCTCGCGCGAGCGCGGCTCGCCGCGGCGGCACTGGCCGGGTCGCAGGACGAGAAGAAGTCCTCCGAGCCCGGGTTGTGAAACTCCTTCAGGCGGGCCGCCACGTGCTGGGCGCGCTCCAGCTCACCGCGAGCGGCCAGCGCGCGGGCGTAGGCCATCGTGATGCGCGTGTCCATCAGGTGGTAGAGCGGGCGCTCAAAGGCGTCGAAGACCTGTTCCGGGTGCTCGGCCATCGTGACCTTGGCGTAGTCGGCGTGGTGACCGAAGAACAGGCTGGCCTGGCCGCGGGCGATGCGCTCGTCCAGCGACTTCGACTCACCGGGCATCAGCTCCGGCTCGAAGATCACCGCCACCTGCCCGTACTGCACCGTCGCCCAGACGGTGCCCAGCGTGGCCAGCAGGCCGACCCACAGGCAGGCCCGCAGCCCGACCCGGCTGAGCCACGGCGCCACCCCACCACGCGGGGCCGACGCCGCCGGCGCCAGCTCGCCAGCACCCACGCTGCCAGTGAGCCAGCCCGCCAGCAAGGCGGTGGGCAGCAGAAAGTAGCTGTACCAGAGCGGGTACTCCAGCAGGCTGTGCACGCCGACCAGCACGAGCATGAACAGCACCGCACGTGCACCGCGGGCCCGGTCGTCGTCTGCAGCCCGCAATGCGGGGTGCGCCGACCCGACGCCCCAGAGCAGCGCCAGCAGGACGACGGCCGCGATCGGGATGCCGTACTCCACCGCCAGCTGCAGCGCGATGTTGTGGGTGTGGTCGAAGAAGGCCACCGGGCGGTCCGGGAAGGGCGTCATCGACCAGACGAAGTTGAAGGCGCCGACGCCGGTGCCGAACCAGGGGTGCGCCTGGATCATCGACCAGGCGTTCGACCAGATGCGCCCGCGCGAGCTGCTCGCATCGCCGTGCAGCGTCTTCTTGATCTGGTCTTCGCCGTAGTAGGCCACGCCGTGCGCCGACAGCCACTGCTCCAGCCCCCACCAGCTCAGCGCGTACAGCGGCAGGCTGGCCAGCAGCAGCAGGCGCACCCAGCCAGGCAAGCGGCGGTCGATCAGGCCCCAGACGCCCAGCAGCACGACGCCCACCGTGCCGGTGCGCGAGGCGGTCAACGCCACGCCGAACACCAGCGCCGCCACCACGCCGATCAGCAGCGCCTTGGGCCAGCGCGAGCGCACGCCCAGCCACACCGCGGCGGCGATGGCCCACATCAGCAGCGTGGACAGCTGGTTGGGCTGGCGCATGTTGCCGATCGCGCGGCCCGCGATGGTGGGTACCGCGATCACCACGCCATCGGCCCATTCGGCGAAAAACACCTGAACGACGCCAATCGCCAGGCTGGCGAGGCCGGCCGCCAGCAGCGCCGACATCAGCGGCACCGCAAACGCCTGATCGTCGCGCGCCTGCGCCGTGCGTGCGGCGGCAAAAACCAGCGCCGCCGACAGCACCACGCAGCCGATCGGCATCAGCCGCTGGCCGATGGGCGCGCCGGGCGGAATCATCGCCAGCGCCAGCACGCCCAGCGCCAGGAGAATCCAGCGGGTGCCCACGGGCAGCGGTTCGGCTCGGCCGCCCCCCGTCGCGCCGCCCGACTGGAGCGCCCACCAGAGCAGCCAGGCGCCGCAGCCCCCAAAGGACAGCGCCTGGTTGAAGTAGGTCGACGACGGCGAGACGCTGAACGCGATCAGGAAGGGCAGTGCAATGGCAAGCCACCCCATCGAAGTGGCCACACCGCCGTCCACCCGTGCGCTGGAAGTAGGAAAAACTGGGCTCATCGGGGCGGCATTGTGCTCGATTCACGACCGCACATCGCCGAGCCTCACCCACGAGAAAGGGGACCGAAGTCCCCTGACCTGTCCCAACCCGTCGACCTACGCCATCACTTGCAAGAACCCGGCAGGTACTTGTTGGACAGCGTTCCGGCCGCGCACTTCCATGCCGCCACCTGCTTGCCCTGGTCCTTGCTGGCGGCCGACACGTCGATGGCCGCGGTCATCGCGACGTCGGAGTAAGGCGTCAGCGTGATGGTCTTGCCGTCGATGGCCGTGTCATTGAAGCCCGTCGCCGTCACCGTCACCACGCCGCTGAGGGTCGTCGTCACCGACAGCACGTACTTCGACGGCCCCGAACCGTCGGTTCCGGCGGTGTTGGCCTCGCAGCCCCATTCATTGGCGACCCCGACAGAAGTGGTCGGCATCGACTGGATGGCCTCGCTGATCGAGGTGCGGCACTGCGACGCGGCCAGGATGACTTCACTCATCTTGGCCCGCTTGGTGTAGTCCTGATACGCCGGCAGCGCGACAGAGGCCAATATTCCGATGATCGCAACGACGATCATCAGCTCGATGAGGGTGAAACCTTGTTGGACTCGCTGCATGGACGCCGCTCGAAAGCACTCGATCGGCTCACTCTAGAAACCCCCGGTGAAGTCGACGTGTCTCCTTGGAAAAGGTTTCCTCCCAAGCGGCCACAGCCCGCAGGCCGAAAACGCCATCGGTCCGCCCCAGAAACGAAGAAAGGGGACCGAAGTCCCCTTTTCGTCGGCCGAACCGATGGGCCTAGGCGATCACTTGCAGGAGCCGGGGACGTACTTGGCACCCAGCGTGCCCACCGCACACTTCCAGGCCGCCACTTGCTTGCCCTGATCCTTGCTGGCTGCCGACACGTCAATGGCCGTGGTCATCGCGACGTCGGAGTAAGGCGTCAGCGTGATGGTCTTGCCGTCAATGTTCGTGTCATTGAAGCCCGTTGCAGTCACGGTCACCAGACCACTGGCCGTCGTCGTCACCGACAGAACGTACTTCGAGGGGCCGGAACCCGCGGTGCCGGCAGTGTTCGCCTCGCAACCCCAGCCGTTGGCGGTACCCACCGACGTGGTCGGCATCGACTGGATCGCTTCGCTGATCGAGGTGCGGCACTGCGACGCGGCCAGGATGACTTCGCTCATCTTGGCGCGCTTGGTGTAGTCCTGATACGCCGGCAGCGCGACGGCGGCCAGGATGCCGATGATCGCCACAACGATCATCAGTTCGATCAGGGTGAAACCTTGTTGGACTCGCTTCATGGGGGCTCCTTGGTGGGACTGGGGTTACCCCTCATATGCAGGGTCTGTGCCAGGTCATTTTCCCGCCCAGCCGGCCCGGTGAGCCTGTCCAAGTCCGTCACTCGTGTAAGTGAGCACGGCAGCACCTGACACTCCAGGGAGTGGCCGCTCAGATGTGACCATTTCCGTCAGGTCAGTGCCCCACCCCGCCCGCCGGTGAATCGAGGGGCACGCGCAGGCAAAGCGGTTCGTCGGCCCCCGCCTCGGTGACCTGGCAGCCCGTCGGGGCGTCCGGGGCGTGCACCGCCGCCCGCCAGTCGGCGCTCACCCGCTCCAGCTGAGCGCGGTAGTGCTGGGCCCCCAACAGGTTCAGCAGGGCGACCAAGGCCACCACCATCAGCACTTCGATCGCAGAGGTTCCGCGGCACAGCGTCTTCACAGGTCAGGACTCCCAGATTTTTCAACCGGAGAATCCACAGCCACGAATCGTGCCAACTATTTCACGACGAAACGCGTCCCTTTTGCCGCTTGATTCCACAAGCGGCCGCCCCCGCCATCGGGCAGGGCTGACAAAAAAGGGCTGCCAAGTGGCAGCCCTTGTCATGACGAGAGTCGCTGGGACTCAGGTCGGCGAGGCCATTACATGCCCATGCCGCCCATGCCGCCCATGTCGCCCATGCCGCCCGGCATGGCCGGAGCGTCGTCCTTCGGGGCTTCGGCGACCATGCACTCGGTGGTCAGCATCAGCGAAGCCACGGAAGCGGCGTTTTGCAGCGCGGTGCGGGTCACCTTTGTCGGGTCCAGGATGCCCATTTCGATCATGTCGCCGTAGGTGTCGTTCGCAGCGTTGAAGCCGTAGTTGCCGGAACCGGCCAGCACGGCGTTCACGACCACGCTCGGCTCGCCACCGGCGTTGCCGACGATCTCGCGCAGCGGGGCTTCGATGGCCTTCAGGACCAGCTTGATGCCGGCGTCCTGGTCGGCGTTGTCGCCCTTGATGGTGCCAGCGGTCTGGCGGGCGCGCAGCAGGGCCACGCCGCCGCCGGCGACGATGCCTTCTTCAACGGCGGCACGGGTGGCGTGCAGCGCGTCTTCCACGCGGGCCTTCTTTTCCTTCATCTCGACTTCGGTGGCGGCACCGACCTTGATGACGGCGACGCCGCCGGCCAGCTTGGCCACGCGCTCTTGCAGCTTCTCGCGGTCGTAGTCGCTGGTGGCTTCTTCGATCTGGATGCGGATCTGCTTGACGCGGGCTTCGATGTCCGCGGCAGCGCCGGCGCCGTCGATGATGGTGGTGTTTTCCTTGCCCACTTCGACGCGCTTGGCCTGGCCCAGGTCAGCCAGGGTGACCTTGTCCAGCGACAGGCCCACTTCTTCGGCGATGACCTTGCCACCGGTCAGGATGGCGATGTCTTCCAGCATGGCCTTGCGACGATCACCGAAGCCCGGCGCCTTGACGGCGACGACCTTCAGGATGCCGCGGATGGTGTTGACCACCAGGGTCGCCAGGGCTTCGCCCTCGACTTCTTCGGCGATGATCAGCAGCGGGCGGCCGGCCTTGGCGACTTGCTCCAGCGTGGGCAGCAGGTCACGGATGTTGGACACCTTCTTGTCGTACAGCAGCACGAAGGGGTTGTCCAGCAGGGCGGCCTGCTTTTCCGGGTTGTTGATGAAGTACGGCGACAGGTAGCCGCGGTCGAACTGCATGCCTTCGACGACGTCCAGCTCGTTGTTCAGGCTCTTGCCGTCTTCAACGGTGATGACGCCTTCCTTGCCGACCTTGTCCATCGCGTTGGCGATGATGGTGCCGATCGACTCGTCGGAGTTGGCGGAGATCGAGCCGACCTGGCTGATTTCCTTCGAGGTCGTGGTGGCCTTCGAAGCGGCCTTCAGCTGGGCCACCAGGGCGGCGACCGCCTTGTCGATGCCGCGCTTCAGGTCCATCGGGTTCATGCCCGCGGCCACGTACTTCATGCCTTCGCGCACGATGGCCTGAGCCAGCACGGTGGCGGTGGTGGTGCCGTCGCCAGCGTTGTCAGAGGTCTTGGAAGCGACTTCCTTGACCATCTGGGCGCCCATGTTCATGAGCTTGTCCTTGAGCTCGATCTCCTTGGCGACCGAGACACCGTCCTTGGTGACGGTGGGGGCGCCGAACGAGCGCTCCAGAACCACGTTGCGACCCTTGGGGCCCAGGGTGACCTTGACCGCGTTGGCCAGGATGTTCACGCCTTCGACCATGCGGTGACGGGCGTCGGAACCGAAGACGACGTCTTTAGCTGCCATGTGAATTACTCCGAATGCTTTGGATTGGGATGGCTTTCCTTGCGGCACTTGTCGTCCGGAAGGAAAGCGTAGCGAGCGGCGGGGCGGCTAGGCGAAAGGAGCGCAGGAACCGGAACGTACACCCGTACGTGAGGATTCCGAGCACCGCCCAACGACGCCGACGCGTCGCGCAGTAGCTTTACTTTTGGACGACGGCGAAGAGGTCTTCTTCGCGCATCACCAGCAGCTCTTCGCCGTCGACCTTGACGGTCTGGCCGCTGTACTTGCCGAACAGCACGCGGTCGCCCACGGCGACGTTCAGGGCCACGAAGTCGCCCTTGTCGTTGCGCTTGCCCGGGCCGACGGCCAGGACTTCACCCTGGTCGGGCTTCTCTGCGGCGTTGTCGGGGATCACGATGCCCGAAGCGGTCTTGGTTTCTTGTTCGAGGCGCTTGACGATCACGCGATCGTGCAGAGGACGAAGTTTCATCGTTTCTCCAGGAGGGAAAGACAGGCTGTTTGGGAGTCGGCAGGTTCGACAGAACGCTGTCCGGGACCACTAGCACTCACCACCAGCGAGTGCTAACAGAACCATTATAGGAACGACCGGCGGGCTTTCAAGGGGCGACCCGGCAGACAAAAAGCTCGGGTTTACCCGATCCTGGCGCGCGGCACCCTTCAGGGTCGCAGCGCCGCAAACCGGGCGGACTGCACAGGCGCCGCCGCCTTGGCCGACTTCGCCGCGCCCGCGGGCGGACGCAGCGCGTCCAGCGTCTGCAGCATCAGGCGCTTGAGCGCTTCCCAGGGGTCCAGCGGCCAGGCGGGGTCGCGCAGGCCCTTGACGATGCCGTCCACCGTGTGGGCGTCGGCCACCAGGTCATCGAGCCGCGCCTGGGCGATCTGCGGCAGCAGCCGCTCCAGCAGGCGCTCCTTTTGGCCCCAGACGCGCGCCTCGCGCAGCGCCATCGGCGGGGGCTTGCCCTCGCGCAGCGCGGCCTGCACGCGGCGCAGCGCGCGCAGGTCCTCGGCCAGCGTCCAGTGCACGAGCACGGCGGCCTCGCCCTCGGCGCACAGGCCATCGAGCATGCGCAGCGCGCGGCCGACCTGCCCGGCCAGCACCGCCTCGCCGAGTTTGAACACGTCGTAGCGCGCCACGTTGAGCACCGCCGACTCGATCTGCTCGACGCTCAGCGTCGCGCCCGGGTGCAGCAGCGCGAGCTTGCTGATTTCCTGGTGCGCGGCGAGCAGGTTGCCCTCGATGCGGTCGGCGAAGAAGGCCAGCGCGCGCTGCCCGGCCTCGCCGTCCTCCACGCGCAGGCCCTGAGCGGCCAGGCGCTGGGCGATCCACTGCGGCAGGCCCGCCCGCTCGACGGGGTCGACGCGCAGGCTCACGCCCGCGCCGTCCAGCGCGGTGAACCAGCCGCTGGCCAGTTGGGTGCGGTCCAGACGAGGCAGCAGCACCAGGATCAGGTTGTCGTCCGACAGCGTCTCGACCAGCCGCTGCAGCGCCTCGGAGCCCTCCTTGCCCGGCTTGCCCCCGGGGATGCGGATCTCGATCAGGCGGCGGTCGGCAAACAGGCTGAGCGCGCTGGTCTCGCCCAGCAGGCCGGACCAATCGAAGTGCGCGCCCTGCACCGTGTGCACCACCCGCTCGCTGTAGCCGGCGGCGCGGGCGGCGGCGCGCACCGCATCGGCGGCCTCCTGAGCGAGCAGGGGCTCGTCGCCATGGATGGCGTAGAGCGGGCGCAGCCCGCGGGCGAGCGCCTGGGGCAGCTGGTCGGCGCGCAGTTGCATCGGGGTTGGCCTGGTGAAGCCGTCAGGGCTGCGGCGCCGACGCGGCGGCGGATGTGGCGGCCGATGTGGCGGTCGAAACAGGCGCCCCCACCGCGGCTGCCGATGCCGCCGAAACCGCCGCGGCCACCGTCGCCGGGCCGATCGAGGCCAGCCGGCGCAGCACCTGGGAGGCGATGTCGGCGTACATGGCACGGAACAGCATCTTGGCCTCGTCCTCCTTGGCCAGCGCCGCGCTCTCCTGGTAGGTCAGGTCGCGCGACTGGGCCAGCTCGGTCGGCGCGATCAGCTCCAGCCCACCCGGTGTGAGGACGCGGTAGCGCAACCGGGAGCGCAGCGCCAGGTCGCGCACCTGGCCGGCTGCGGTGGTGGAGGTGGCCACCCGGGTCTGCGTGTCCAGCTGCGCCTCGAGCACCAGGTCGGCGTCGGTCGCCGCCTCGGCCAGGACGACCCCGGGGCTGAAGCGCAGCTGGCGGCGCAGCTCGTCGGCCTGGCCGGAGTGGCGATCGAAGCCGCGCAGCAGGAGGCGCTTGAGCTGCAACTCGGGCGGGCGGCGCAGCTGAAAGCCGCAGCCGACCAAGGTGGCCGGGACCACCGTGGCCACGCCGATGAGCCAGGAACGCCGCGAGAGGGTCATCACGGGGCGAGTCAAACGACCACGTTCACCAGGCGCCCCGGCACGACGATGATCTTCTTCACCGGCTTGCCTTCGGCGAACTTGGCCACGTCCGGGCTGGCAGCGGCCGCCGCCTCGATGGCGGCCTTGTCGGCGCTGGCGGGCACTTTGATCGCGCCGCGCAGCTTGCCGTTGACCTGCAGCATCAGCTCGATCTCGTCTTGCACCAGCGCGGCCTCGTCCACCGCGGGCCAGGGCGCGTCGAGCAGGTCACCCAACCCTTGGCCTTCACGATCGGCATAGCCGAGTTCGCGCCACAGCGACCAGGTCAGGTGCGGGCAGGCGGGGTACAGGCCGCGCAGCAGCACGGAGAAGCCCTCGCGCAGCACCGCGGCGCTGCCCGCGTCGCCCGCGTGCTTGAAGCCCTCCAGCGCGTTCAGCAGCTTCATCGCGCCGCTGACCACGGTGTTGTACTGCATGCGCTCGTAGTCGTAGCTGATCTGCTTGAGCACCAGGTGCACCTCGCGGCGCAGCGCCTTGGCCGGTGCCGACAGCTCAGCGCCGATGTCCCCGGCCGCCGTCAGCAGGGTCTCGTTCTTGGCCGCGAAGCCCCAGACGCGCTTGAGGAAGCGGTGCGCGCCCTCGACGCCGGCGTCGTTCCACTCCAGCGTCTGCTCCGGCGGGCTGGCGAACATCACGAACAGGCGGGCGGTGTCCGCGCCGTACTGGTCGATCAGCGCCTGCGGGTCCACGCCGTTGTTCTTGGACTTGGACATGGTGCCCACGCCGCCGTAGTCCACCGCCGAGCCGTCGCTCTTGAGCTTGGCGCCGACGATCTTGCCGCCCGCGTCGGCCACGTTCTCCACCTCGTGCGGCCAGAAGTACTCGATGCCGCCCTTGTCGGTGCGGCGCGAGTAGATGTGGTTGAGCACCATGCCCTGCGTGAGCAGGCGAGTGAAGGGCTCGCTGACGGTGACCAGCTTCAGGTCGCGCATCACCTTGGTCCAGAAGCGCGCGTACAGCAGGTGCAGGATGGCGTGCTCGATGCCGCCGATGTACTGGTCCATGCCCGGCGTGCCGGCGGCATTGCCCTCTTTGGACCGATCCCCCATCCAGTACTGCGTGCCGTCGGCGACCATCTTGTCGATGTTCGTCGGGTCGCAGTAGCGCATGTAGTACCAGGAGCTGTCCACGAAGGTGTCCATCGTGTCCGTCTCGCGCCGCGCCGGCTTGCCGCAGCAGGGGCAGGTGACGGCCAGGAAGTCCTCGCGCTTGGCCAGCGGGTTGCCCGAGCCGTCGGGCACGCAGTCGATCGGCAGCACCACCGGCAGGTCCTGCTCGGGGACCGGCACGGGGCCGCAGTGGTCGCAGTGGATGATGGGGATCGGCGTGCCCCAGTAGCGCTGGCGGCTGATGCCCCAGTCGCGCAGGCGCCAGGTGGTCTTCTTCTCGCCCAGGCCCTTGGCGCCGACCAGCTCGGCCACCTTGCTGACCGCGTCCTTGTACGCCAGGCCGTCGAGCAGGCCGGAGTTGACGCAGACCGCGCGCTGCTTGTCGCCGTACCAGTCGGCCCAGGCGTCGGTGGAGTACACCTCATCGCCGGCCTTGACGACCTGCTGGATCGTCAGGCCGTACTTCTTCGCGAAGGCGAAGTCGCGCTCGTCGTGCGCCGGCACGCCCATCACCGCGCCGTCGCCGTAGCTCATCAGCACGTAGTTGCCGACCCAGACCTCGACCTGAGCACCCGTCAGCGGGTGGGTGACGAACAGGCCGGTGGCCATGCCCTTCTTTTCCTGCGTGGCCAGCTCGGCCTCGGTGGTGCCCCCCTGGGCGCACTCGGCGATGAAGGCCGCCAGCGCCGGGTTGCCCGCCGCGGCGTGCGCGGCCAGCGGGTGCTCGGGCGCCACGGCGCAGAAGGTCACGCCCATGATCGTGTCGGCGCGCGTCGTGAAGACGTACATGCGCCCGCCGCCGATCAACGCGCCGTCGGCACCGCGGATCTCGTGCGGGAAGGCGAAGCGCACGCCCTCGCTCTTGCCGATCCAGTTCTCCTGCATCAGGCGCACGCGCTCGGGCCAGCCGGAGAGGTAGTTCGGGTCCTCGGGGTTCGCCACCGCGCTGAGCAGCTCGTCGGCGTACTTGGTGATGTTCAGGTAGTAGCCCGGGATCTCACGCTTTTCCACCAGCGCGCCCGAACGCCAGCCCCGGCCGTCGATGACCTGCTCGTTGGCCAGCACGGTCATGTCCACCGGGTCCCAGTTCACCACCTGGGTGCGGCGCTCGGCGACGCCGGCCTCCAGCATCTTCAGGAAGAGCCACTGGTTCCACTTGTAGTACTCGGGGTCGCAGGTGGCGACCTCGCGGCTCCAGTCGATGGCCAGGCCCATCGCCTGCATCTGGCCCTTCATGTGGGCGATGTTCTCGCGCGTCCACTTCTCCGGCGGCACGCGGTTCTTCAGCGCGGCGTTCTCCGCCGGCAGGCCGAAGGCGTCCCAGCCCATGGGCATCAGCACGTTCATGCCCTTCATGCGCAGCTGGCGCGTGAGCATGTCGTTGATGGTGTAGTTGCGCACGTGGCCCATGTGCAGCTTGCCCGAGGGGTAGGGCAGCATCGAGCAGGCGTAGAACTTGGCCTTGCTGGCGTCCTCGGTGACGCGGTAGGCGTCGGCAGCGGCCCAGGCGGAGCGGGCGGCGGATTCGACGGCGGCGGGATCGTATTTCTCGTTCATGGCGCGGCAGCAGCAAGCAGGAAAGCGGTCCGTCGTCCTGCGACGGCAGGCGGACCTCGCCGATCGGACGGCGCAAGCATGGGATTATCGCGTGGGGCCGGGGCGAGCCCAGCGGTGGGCGCGCTCAGTGGGCGGCGGAGGCGGCCGCCGAGGCCGAGCCCGGCTCGGTGACGAAGGCGATGCGGTTCAGCCCCGCGGCCTGCAGCTGGCCGATCAGCTCGGCCACCCGGCCGTAGGGCACCGATCGGTCGGCGCGCAGCTGCACCTCGGGCAGCTCGCCGCCGCGCTTGGCGACCTCGGCCAGACGCTCGGCAAAGACCGGCGGCGCCAGCTTCTCCTCGCCCAGGTACAGGCTGCCGTCGGCCTGCAGCGCCACCTGCAGGGACTGCGGCGCCTCGGTCACCGGCGTGGCCCCGTCCGCCTTGGGCAGGTCGAGCTTCAGGCTCGCGGTCATCAGCGGCGCGGTGATCATGAAGATCACCAGCAGCACCATCATCACGTCGATCAGCGGCGTCATGTTGATGTCGCTCATCGGCTTCGCGCCGGCGTTGCGCTCCAGGCGTCCGAAGGCCATGCCGTTGCCCCCGACTCAGCCGGCGCTCGGGCGGGAGAGCATGTCGCGCAGGTCGTGCGCGAAGCCCTCGAGGTCGGCCTCGGCGGCGGCCACCCACTTGCCGAAGACGTTGTAGGCCAGCACGCCGGGAATGGCCACCGCGAGGCCGGCGGCGGTCATGACCAGCGACTCGCCCACCGGGCCGGCGACCTTGTCGATGCTGATGCTGCCCGCTGCCGAGATGCCCAGCAGCGCGTGGTAGATGCCCCAGACGGTGCCGAACAGGCCGATGAAGGGCGCCGTGCTGCCCACCGAGGCCAGCAGCACCTGGCCATACTGCAGCTGCGCCAGCACGCGGTGCAGCGCATCGCGCAGACGGCGGGTCAGCTGCGACTCGGCCTGCCCGGTGGCTTCCAGCGTGCCGGTCACTGGCGTCAGCAACGCCGCGTCCAGCAGCGGGGTGAGCACCTGCTCACGATCGAGCGCCTGCAGCTGGCTGCGCGCGGCGGGCAGATCCGGGCAGACCCAGAAGGCCGACACCGCCCGGGCGATGTCGTGGCGCACGCGGCCGAGCACCCAGGCCTTCCAGAGGATCACCACCCAGGCCGACACCGACATCGCCAGCAGCAGCAGCGCCACCGCCCGCGTGATGGCATCGCCCTCGGCCCACAGCCGTGCATAGCCGCCCATGCCTGTCCCCCGTCGAAACCGCTGATCCGCCGCTCAGCGCAGGCCGAGCACGTCGTCCATGCCGAACAGGCCGTGGGCCTGGCCGGCCAGGAAGCGCACCGCACGCAGGCTGCCCTGGGCGTAGGTGACGCGGCTGCTGGACTTGTGGGTGACCTCGATGCGCTCGCCCGTGCCCAGGAACATCACGGTGTGGTCGCCCACCACGTCGCCGCCGCGCACGGTGGCAAAGCCGATGGTGCTGGGGTCGCGCTCGCCGGTCACGCCCTCGCGGCCGTAGACGGCGCAGTCCTTCAGGTCGCGGCCGATGGCGGCGGCCACCACCTCACCCATTTTCAGCGCGGTGCCGCTGGGCGCATCGACCTTGTGGCGGTGGTGCGCCTCGACGATCTCGATGTCGTAGCCCTGGGACAGGGCCTTGGCCGCCGTCTCCAGCAGCTTGAGCACCACGTTGACGCCCACGCTCATGTTGGGCGCCATCATGATGGCGATGTCCTTGGACGCGGCGGCGATCTCGGCCTTCTGCGCGTCGGTGAAGCCGGTGGTGCCGATCACCATCTTGACGCCCAGCTCGCGGCACACCGCGAGGTGCGCCATCGTGCCCTCGGGCCGAGTGAAGTCGATCAGGCAGTGCGAGCCCTGGAGCCCCGCGCGCAGGTCACCGCTGACCGGCACGCCGCTGCTGCGGCCCAGAAAGGCGGTGGCGTCCTCACCGAGCGCCTGGCTGTCGAAGCGGTCCAGTGCGCCAGCCAGCACACAGTCGTCGGCACCCAGCACCGCCTCGATGAGCATGTGACCCATGCGGCCGGTGCTGCCGGCGATCGCGATGCGGTGCTTGGAATCCTTGGCCATCTTCGAATCAGGGGTCATCACGGTCATCTCGGTCGCTGCGGTGGGAAAGCAGGTGTGCGCCGGTCGTGCGGCAAGAAAAGGGAAAGGAACGCGGGGGCGACGCGGCGGCCCAGCCGGGTCGCGATCAGCGTTTGGCGTCCGGCTCGAGCGGCGGGTAAATGCGCTGCGCCGCACTGGCGGGGTTGGCCGGCGCGGCGGCGGCCAGCGTCGCACTGCGGCCCACCGGCAGCGGCAGGGCGCGCAGACTCTCCTCGTCAAGCTCCAGCGGTTTGCGACGCGGGGCCGGCCTGGACACATCAATCGAGGAGACAAACTCGCGCTCACTCGGCAAATCGCCGGCCTCGTGGGTGGTCAGGCGGTCGCTGCTGAAAAACAGCGTCACCCGGCGCTGCTGGGGCGCGGCGCCCTGGCGACGGATCGTGAAGACGTAGTCCCAGCGGTCGGCATGAAAGACATCGGTCAGCAGCGGCGAGCCCAGCAGGCTGCGCACCTGATCGCGCGACAGCCCCGGGCGCAGCTGCTCGGCCATCTCGCGGGTGACGACGTTGCCCTGCACCACTTCCATGCGGTAGGGCGACAGGCGATCGACCAGCGAGCCGCTCGACGACGAGGAGGCGCAGCCACCGATCAGGATCGGCAGCATCGCGAATGCCAGCGGGAACGCCCCGCGCCAAGACTGCAAAGACATGGCGTGCATTGTGCCTCGACACCACGCCGGCGGGCGCGGGCCGATATGATCGGCGGGTCGTTTCGAGCCCCCTGAGCACGCTGCCCTCCCCATGACCCACGCGGAAGAGATCAAGAATTCCGGCCTGAAGGCAACGCTGCCCCGCATCAAGATCCTGGAGATCTTTCAGCGCTCGCCCCAGCGCCACCTGACGGCGGAAGACGTGTTCAAGCTGCTGTTGAACGACGCCGCCGACATCGGGCTGGCCACGGTCTACCGCGTGCTGATGCAGTTCGAGCAGGCCGGCATCCTCTCGCGCAACCACTTCGAGGCCGGCAAGGCGGTGTTCGAGCTCAACGAAGGGCACCACCACGACCACCTGGTCTGCGTGGACTGCGGCCACGTCGAAGAGTTTTTCGACGCGCAGATCGAAATCCGCCAGCGCGACGTCGCGCAGGAGCGCGGCTTTCGGCTTGAGGAGCATTCGCTCGCGCTGTACGCGCGCTGCCTCAACACCGACTGCGCACGCCGGCCGAAGAAGACCAAGCCGGCCCAGTGACCCGACCGGGCGACAACGGACGGGTCAACCGCCGGCGTCGTCCCGCTCCATCATCTCCCGGTGGCGCTGGATGAATTCCTTGTAGGTGTCGATGCCGCGCAGCTGCAGCACGGTGTTGCGCACCGCCGCCTCGACCAGCACCGCCAGGTTGCGGCCCGCGTCCACCGCGATCACCACCTTGCGCACCGGCATGCTCAGCACCTCTTCGTACAGCGGCTCGTAGGGCAGGCGCTCGAAATCGCGGTCCAGCGTTTCCTTGCGCACCAGGTGCACGATCAGCTTGAGGCGCATCTTCCGACGCACCGCCGTTTCACCGAAGATGGCCTTGATGTCGAGCAGGCCGATGCCGCGCACTTCCAGCAGGTTGCGCAGCAGCTCAGGGCAGCGCCCTTCGATGGCCGACTGGGACACGCGAAACAGGTCCACCACGTCGTCGGCCACCAAGCCATGGCCGCGAGAGACGAGCTCGAGGCCCAATTCACTCTTGCCTAGGCCGGACTCGCCGGTCAACAGCACGCCCAACCCGAGGATGTCCATGAACACCCCATGGCGCGAAGTGCGCTCGGCGAAGTGCTGGCCCAGGTAGCCACGCAGCACGTCGATCACGTGCCCGGCCGAATCCTGGGTGGAAAACAGCGGAATCGCGGCGCGCTCACACATCGCCACCAGGCGGTCGGGCGGCGCACAGCCGTCGGCCACCACCAGCACCGGCGGCTCGAGCGTCACGATGCGCGAGATGCGGCGCTCCTGCACCTCGGCATCGCCCACCTCGAGGTACTTCACCTCGCGCCGGCCGACGATCTGGACGCGGTAGGGATGGATGTAATTCAGGTAACCGACCAGGTCGGCGGAGGACTGCGCATCGCGGACGGCCACCTCGTCGAAGCGGCGCTCGGGGTGGGCATGCCCGGCGATCCACTCCCATTTCAGCGCCGACTGGTGGGTATCAAACAGCTCCTCGGCACTGATGACGGTGGGTTTCACGGTCTCTGGCGCCCCGTCAGGCCACCGACTTCAGCGGTTCCCAGCGCGAGATCAGCTCGTGCACCTTGACCGGGTCCGCCTCGACCTTGATCTGCTCCCTCAGTTCACGGTCAGACAGCAGCTCGGCGATTTCGGACAGGATCTCCAGGTGCCGCTGCGTGGCCGCCTCGGGCACGAGCAGAAAGATCAGCAGCGACACCGGCTCGTCGTCCGGCGCCTCGAACGGAATGGGTTGCTGCACGCGCAGCACCGCGGCGAGCGGGTTCTTCAGTCCCTTGATGCGTCCATGCGGAATCGCCACGCCATGGCCCAGACCCGTAGAACCCAGTCGTTCACGGGCAAAGAGGTTGTCGGTGACGGTGGCACGGGCAATCGCATGGCCGTTCTCGAACAGCAGCCCCGCCTGCTCGAACACACGCTTCTTGCTGGATGCCTCCACGTTCACCAGCACATTGCTGGGCGGCAGGATGGCGGCGAGACGGTTCATGGATGCCAGACAACTGAGGGGCGGATCACGCGGTATCGCGGGCTGCGGTGCCCCACGATCCATGGGGATGCGGATTATAGGAATCGCTGCGCCCAAGGCCCAGCAGCAGAGCCACCTCCAGCCTCGGGGGAGCCTCCAAGGTTGCCACAGGGCAACAACCCTGACACCGACGTGACTTGTTGAATGCCGAAAATGAAAAAGCCCCCGAAGGGGCTTCTTGATCTGGCGTCTTCTGATTCAGATCAACCAGAAGACGGGTCGACGGAATCAGAAGGTCTCGCCGACCAGTGCGCCGCGCTTGGGCGACTCGTGGTGGTGGTTCTGGAGCCGATCCTTGTGGCGCACGACCTGGCGGTCCAGCTTGTCCATGACTTGATCGATCGCGGCGTAGAGATCCTCGTGCGAGCACTCGACGAAGATGTCCTTGCCCTTGGCATGCAGGGTCACTTCTGCACGCTGGCGTCGCTCCTTTTCCTTCTGCTTTTCGACAGTGAGCAGCACGCTGACGTCCACCACCTGGTCGAAATGCCGGGTCACGCGATCCAGCTTGGTGAGAACGTACTCACGCAGGGCGGGAGTGACTTCCAGATGATGACCGCTGATCGTCAGGTTCATGAGACCTCCTTTCGGATAGAGGTTGGTGGGTGGGAATCCGGACGGTAACCGATGCACCCCGCTGTCGATCCCGTCTGTGTGAAATGAGTGTGACGGTTGACGCGCCGTCTGGCAAGACCAGGCATACGCTCCCCGAATACACCGTGTGGGAATCCGCTTGCGAAGCGGAATTTGAGGGTAGGCTTCGGGTTTGTCGCCATTCAGACCCAGCCGACGCGGTACGCCCAGCCGCCCAACGCGGCCACGGCCAGCGCAAGAGCACCGTGAGGCGCGGTGACATAATTCGTTGCCCGGTTTTTTGGAGCTTTCCTTGGACGCCAGTCACCCTCGGTGACCGTCCCTCCGCAGCCTGCCCTGGCGGCTTCCGCGCGGAGTGAGACGGTTTCCCTCACCGCCCCCCGCCCGTTCCCCGGAACCCCAATCGACACGCGCCCGTGCAGCCGTCAGCCGCTGCCGCCGGGCCGGTGCAGGATTTGCGATGCTGAATGTCTTCACCCTGGCCAACGGCCGCCTGACCCAGCAGGAAATCGACGACCCCACCACGCTCGCCACCGTCGAGCCTGTCTGGGTCGATCTCGAAGCCCCCACCGCCGCCGAGAAGGGCTGGGTGCAGGCGCGCTTCGGCCTGACGATCCCCGACGACATCGTCGATGAGGACCTGGAAGAGTCGGCGCGCTTCTACGAGGAAGACAACGGCGAGCTGCACATCCGCTCGGACTTCCTGATCGACGACGGCGAGACGCCGCGCAACGTGCGGGTGGCCTTCATCCTGCACCACCGCGTGCTGTTTTCGGTGCACGCCGAAGATCTGCCGGTGTTTCGTCTGCTGCGCCTGCGGGCGCGCCGCATCCCGGCGCTGATCGAGGACGCCAAGGACGTGCTGCTCAAGCTCTACGACGCCGACGCGGAGTACTCCGCCGATGCGCTGGAAGGCATCTACGACGAGCTGGAAAAGGTCAGCGCCCGCGTACTGAAGCAGGACTTCGACGACCACGCCGCCGGGCTGGCGCTGGCGACGATCGCCCGCGAGGAGGACCTCAACGGCCGCATCCGCCGCAACGTGATGGACACGCGCCGCGCGGTGAGCTTCATGATGCGCGCGCGCATGCTCAACGCCGAGCAGTTCGAGGAGGCCCGCCAGATCCTGCGCGACATCGACTCGCTGGACTCGCACACCGCCTTCGTGTTCGACAAGATCAACTTCCTGATGGACGCCACGGTCGGCTTCATCAACATCAACCAGAACAAGATCATCAAGATCTTCTCGGTGGCCAGCGTCGCCCTGCTGCCGCCCACGCTGATCGCCAGCATCTACGGCATGAACTTCAAGTTCATGCCCGAGCTCGAGCAGCCCTGGGGCTACCCCTTCGCGCTGGCGTTGATGCTGTGCTCGGTGGCCGCGCCATTGATTTACTTCCGCCGCAAGGGCTGGATGCGCTGACGACACACGCACCCCGCACGATGCGAGCCGCAGGCCCTCAACGACCCTCGTGACCGCCCAACCGCCGCCATGACCCTGCGCCGTCGACCGATCGCCCGCTCTTTGCTCGTCCTTGGCTTGGCCGCCATGGTTTGCTCCACAGTCTGGGCCCAATTCGCCACCACGCCTGCGCCACTGCCCGCACCCGAGCTGGGCGTCTCATTGGCGGAAACGCCCAAGGCCTATCGAATCGACGCCGCCCGCCACCTCTACGCCAGCTACCCGATGCAGGTGCTGCGCGGAAAACTGCCCCCCAGGCTTTACGCCATCGCCGTGGTGGAGACCACACTCGACGCCGACGGCCAGGTGCAGCAAATCGAAATCACCCGCGAGCCGGCGGTGGCCAAGGAGGTGATGCCCTGGCTGCTGCAGATGATTCGTCGTGCCGCACCCTACCCCGCCGCGCAGAAACTTGGCTCGGTCGTCTACACCGAGGTCTGGCTGGTCGACAAGAGCGGGCGCTTTCAGCTCGACACCCTGAGTGAAGGCCAGCGCAGCGAGTCCGGCGGCGACTGACTCTCTCCACCCCGCCGAGGACGCGCACGAAATGTAAGAAGGCCGTGCAGCACCCCGAAGCCAACTAGGGAGGAGGGAGGAGGAGGAGAGGCGCTTCGGAGGGAACAACCCGGACACCCGGGCGGCTGCACGGCTCAAAACCGTCGCCGTGTCGCAGACCGAGGTCCAGCACGGCATGCGGTCTGTGACCAGGCCAAATCGGGAAAGTTCCCAAGCCCTGGCCCGCGCATGCGTCCACCCTCTGTCCATGACAAAATAAGTTCAGTCCATGAACACCTCCGCCGCCCCGCCCCCTTCCATCGGCCTGAGTGTCGCTGGCTGGACCATCGCCGCCGTCGAGCGCGACATCGGCATCGGCAAGGACACGCTTCGGGTTTGGGAACGGCGCTACGGCTTTCCGAATCCGACCCGCGACGCACAGGGCGAACGGCTGTACCCGGCCGATCAGGTGGAGCGGCTGCGGCACATCCGCCGGCTGCTCGATGCCGGACACCGCCCTGGGCGCATCGTCGCGCTGCCCCTTGAGGACCTGCGCCGCCTCGGCGAGGGCGGGCCTGGGCGTGACGGCCAGGACGGCATGCCCGCCCAACCAGCCAGCGCCGCGCACGCCGAGCGGGCTGCGGGCCATGCGGACCTCGCCGCGGTGGCGGCGCTGCTCGCGCAGGTGCGCGCCCACGACGCGCAGGGCCTGCGCTGCGCCCTCGGTCAGGCACTGCTGCGCCTCGGGCTGGGCCGCTTCGTCACTGAGCTGGCGGTGCCGCTGCTCACCGAGATCGGTGCCGCCTGGGCACGTGGCCAGCTCGAGATCTACCAAGAGCACCTGTGCAGTGAGGTGCTGGAGTCCATGCTGCGCGCCGCCCACCTGAGCGCGCCGGCCACCGACCCGCTGGGTCGGCCCCGCGTGGTTCTGACGACGCTGCCCGGCGAGCAGCACGGCCTGGCCCTGCTGATGGCCGACGTGCTCTTTTCCGTCGAAGGCTGTCCGGTGCTGAACCTGGGCCGGCAGACGCCCCTGCACGATCTGCTGCTGGCGGTGCAGCGGCAGCGTGCACAGGTGCTGGCCCTGAGCTTTTCGGCCGCGCAGCCGCCAGGAACGATTGCCGACAGCCTGATCGACCTGCGCCGCCGCCTCGACCCCGCTGTCGAGATCTGGGCGGGCGTGCCCTTTCCCGCGCTGCTGCGGCGCGGCATCGACGGCGTGCTGCTGCTCGGACAGCTGGAGGACATCCCCGCCGCGGTACAGCGTTGGCGGGAACGGCTTGCCCAGTCCGGCGTCGCCACGCCACCGGCCCACCCCTGACGCTCCCGCCCGACACCATGACCCTCCCCCTCCCAGCCTGCGCCGCGCCCCGCTGGGCCTGCCTGGATCGGGCGCGCGACCACGACCCGAAGCGCCGCCGCCCCTGGAGCCTGGCAACGCCCGGCGGCGAGGCGATTCCCGCCGGCAGCCTGGCCCCGGAGCACGTCGCGGTGCTGCTCGACCTCCTGCCGGCGCGCCCGGGACCCAGCGCCGCGCTGGGCGCGCGCATGGCCGCCGAGGGCATGCTGGTTCTTGAAGGCGAGGCCGAGTCCCTCGACGCGGGCTTCGTCGCCCTGCACCGCCACCTGCAGCGCGAGGGCCTGATCCTCGGCTGGCGTGAGGAGCTCTTCCCGCTCTGGCCGCTCGACCAGCCCACCGTCACCTGCGTGCACGGCGGCAGTGCCCGCCCCCTGGCGCGCATCGAACGCGCCGCCGCGCGCTTCTGGGGCAGCCTGACGCTGGGGGCGCACTGCAACGGCTGGGTCGCCGACGCGCAGGGCCGCCCGACGCACCTGTGGATCGCCCGGCGCTCCCGCCACAAGGCCACCGACCCCGGCCGGCTGGACAACCTCGTCGGCGGCGGCGTGCCCGACGGCCAGACCCCCGCCCAGACGCTTCGGCGCGAGGGCTGGGAGGAGGCCGGCCTGACGCCGCAGCGCATGACCGCCGCCCGCGCGGGCCGCAGCCTGCTGCTGATGCACGACCTGCCCGAGGGCCTGCAGCGCGAATGCCTCTACGGCTACGACCTCCTGCTCGGCCCCGACGAACGGCCCGCGAACCAGGACGGCGAGGTCGAGTCCTTCACCTGCCTGTCGGTGGCCGAGGCCCTCGAGGCCGCCGCCACGGGCGAGATGACGGTGGACGCCGCGCTGGTCACCCTCGACTTCGCGCTGCGCCACGACCTCCTGGGCGCGTCGGCGCCCGAACTCGCCGCGCGGCTGCGGGCCCGGGCGCTGCTGCCGGGTTGAGGCGTACGGCCCGCGATCGGCCGGGGCGGCCCGCTGGCGCCGCTCACGCTGGCTGTTCGAAGTTTTCCAACGGCGGCATCAGCGCCGGTGAACCTGGGGCCGAAGGGGGCTCGTTAAGCTCTCGCCCAGACTTCACGCCTTGAGCCACCTCAACATGTCCTCGACTTCTTCCTCCGGCGGCCGCTACAGCCCCACCGCGATCGCGCTGCACTGGCTGCTGGCCGTGGCGATCCTGGCGGTGTTCGCCCTGGGCCTGTACATGCACGAGCTGCCGCTGTCGCCGCAGCGCCTGAAGCTCTACAGCTGGCACAAGTGGGCGGGGGTGTGCATCCTGGCGCTGTCGCTGCTGCGCCTGGTCTGGCGCATCACGCACCGCCCGCCCGCCCTGCCCGAGGCCATGAGCGCTGCCATGCCGGCCTGGCAGCGCGCCGCCCACCACGGCGTGCACCACCTGATGTACCTGCTGTTCTTCGCGGTGCCGCTGGTGGGCTGGGCCTACAGCTCGGCCGCGGGCTTCCCGATCGTGCTGTTCGGCGTCTGGCCGCTGCCGGACTTCGTGCCGGTGGACAAGGCGCTGGCCCAGCTCATCAAGCCCTGGCACGAGCTCACTGCCTTCGCGCTGATCGGCCTGGTCGGCCTGCACGTGGCCGCCGCCCTGAAGCACCAGTGGATCGACCGCGACGGCCTGCTCGACCGCATGCGCCCCTTCGCCTCGCGCTGAGCCGCTGCGCCACCCCTGGCCCGCGGCCCCGCCACCCCAATTTTTCTGGAATATCTGGAAGTGCCATGAACGCCACCCAACTCCTCCTCGCCGGCCTGATCGGCGGCGGCGCCCTCCTCGCCAGCGGCAGCGCCCTGGCGCAGCAGAAGGTCGACCTCGCCAAGAGCGAGATCGCCTTCGTCAGCAAGCAGATGGGCGTGCCCGTCGACGGGCGCTTCCGCAAGTTCGATGCGCAAATCGCCTTCGACCCGAAGAAGCCCGAGACCGGCAAGGTCGCCTTCACGATCGACCTGGCCAGCGCCACGATCAGCCCGGACGCCGACGCCGAGCTGCCCAAGGCGCCCTGGTTCAACACCGCCAAGTTCCCGCAGGCCACCTTCCAGTCCACCGCGATCAAGGGCGCGGGCGCCGGCAAGTTCGACGTCACCGGCAAGCTGGTCATCAAGGGCAGCAGCCGCGACGTCGTCGTGCCCGTGACGCTGACGCAGGCCGGTGGCGCCACCACCGCGGCCGGCAGCTTCGCGATCAAGCGCCTGGACTTCAAGATCGGTGAAGGCGACTGGGCCGACACCTCGATGGTCGCCAACGACGTGCAGGTCAAGTTCAAGCTGACGCTCAGCGGCGTCGGCCCGCTCTGACCCGACCCCGCTGCGCCGCGCCGCGGCACCGCCTCCCCCCGGATTTTTCCGTTCCCCCCGCTGTCAACATCCAACCTGGAAGCTTCATCATGCGTCTGACCCACTCCCTCGCCGCCCTCGCCCTGGCCGCCGTCGCCGCCTCCGCCTCGGCCGCCCCCGCGACCTACAACGTCGACCCGACCCACACCTTCCCGCGCTTCTCGTACAGCCACCTGGGCCTGTCGACGCAGCTGAGCAAGTTCAACAAGGTCAGCGGCGCGGTGGTGCTGGACAAGGAAGCCAAGACCGGCTCGGTGGACGTGACCATCGACATGACCTCGGTGGACACCGGCTCGACCGTGTTCAACGGCCACATCCAGGGCGAAGACTTCCTGGACACCGCCAAGTACCCCACCGCCACCTTCAAGTCCACCAAGGTGAACTTCGCCGGTGACAAGCCCGACACCATCGACGGCAACCTGACCATCAAGGGCGTGACCAAGCCCGTGACCCTGAAGGTCACGCACTTCGTCAACAAGGAGCACCCGATGATGAAGCGCGACACCATCGGTGCCGACGCCACCGTCACCGTCAAGCGCACCGAGTTCAACGCCGGCAAGTACGCGCCGTACGTGGGCGACGACGTGACCATCACCGTCTCGATCGAAGCCCTGAAGTGAGGCGCGGGGGCTGAAGCCCCCGCCCCAAAGCAAAACGGCGTGCCTGAGGCACGCCGTTTTGCTTTGGGGAACTCGCCCTTCAGAGGCCGTTTGACGGGGCCAGCGTCGGCCCCGCAGAAGCCCAGCGCCGCAGCAGCTGATCCAGGCCGTGCAGACGCAACGCCGGACGGTGACGACGCCCCAGGCCCAGCGCGACAAAGGGGAAGGTCAGAAGCAGGAGCGCCAACGAGGCCGTCATGCCCGCCAGCACCGCCGGAAGCGCCAGGGCCACCAGTCCAGCACCAACCACCAGACGAACCATGCGGGACAGGGAGCTGCGGGGAGCGACGATCGGGGAGTGCATGGTTTCGGGGCCTTTCAGAGGGGGAGGACAAAAACGGGCTTCGGGCGCATCGGGGGTTTCTTCAGCCCGCAGCCTGTGTGGCATGGGTCACACGTTAGCGGCAGCCCCCGAGTGGCTCGTGAGAAATTGCTGCCGCTCGTAGCGAAGTCCCGGCCAGTTTCGCGCGCCACCTTCACCGTGAAGATCGCTCCAGCGAAGCCACCGATGGCCATTCCCGGCTCAATAAATGGGCATTTTGCCCATTTATTGAGAGGCCGTGCAATCCCCGGGGACCCCAAACACGAGCCAGCAATGCAGCGGAAACGCGCTCCCCGTTGGGTTCACCCCCCAGGCATGCAGCAGGTCAGGGCGTGACATCCGCAACAGATGGATGCACTTGAGGCCCATTTGAATCGTCACGCCAGCAGGAATGGCTCCCGCGGATCCACCGATCGATCCCCTCAAGCCGGAGCGCGTCTTTACATGGCTTTGCGCAAGCCGTCGACACCGGGCGACGCCGCGGCGCGACGGCGCCCCTCCGAGCCTCGCGTCAGTCGGCCCGCTTGTTTGAGCAGCCGCTGGCGTTCACCGACGATCTCGACCTCGGTGACGGCGTGCGGCCCGGTGGTGAGCCGCTGGCCGGTGTGGAAGTCGGCGAACTTCATCGTGAGCAAGAGGTCCGTGGCCTCAATAGGTCTCGAGGTGCAGGCGACCTTCGCGCTTGAGCGCAGCGCCGACCGTGTCCCAGCTCAGCCCGGCCTTCTCGGCGATGTCGCGCAGCGCCAGCACGACGCCCTCCTCCATCGCCTTCAGGCCGCAGACGTAGAAGCAGGTGTTCGGGTCCTTGAGCAGCTCGGTCAGGTCGGCGGCGCGCTCGCGCAGCGCGTCCTGCACGTAGCGCTTGGGCGCGCCGGGCGTGCGGGAGAAGGCGAACTCGATGTCGATGAAGTCCTTCGGCAGGCTCTGCAGCGGGCCGAAGTAGGGCAGCTCCTCCTGCGTGCGCGCGCCGAAAAAGAGCATCAGCTTGCCACCCTCGAACTTGCCGGACTTGCGCAGCCGGCGGCGCCACTCGGTCATCGCGCGCATCGGCGCCGAGCCGGTGCCGGTGCAGATCATGACGATGTTCGAGCGCGGGTGGTTGGGCATCAGGAAGCTCGAACCGAACGGCCCGATCACCTGCACCGTGTCGCCCACCTGCAGGTCGCAGACGTAGTTCGACGCCACACCGCGCACCGGCCGCCCCTGGTGGTCGGCCAGCACCCGCTTCACCGTCAGCGAGACGTTGTTGTAACCGGCGCGCTCGCCATTGCGCGGGCTGGCGATGCTGTACTGCCGCGCATGGTGCGGCTTGCCGGCGGCGTCCACGCCCGGCGGGACGATGCCGATGGACTGCCCCTCCAGCACCGGAAACGGCATCGCGCCGAAGTCCAGCACGATGTGGTGGGTGTCGCTCTCGAAGCCGGCGTCGGTGACGCGCACGTTGCCCACCACCTTCGCGGGGGTCGGCGCCTTCGGGCCGTAGAGGTTGGTGTAAGGGTGCGCGGCGGACCAGGGACCGATCGTCGAGCCCCAGTCCCCTGCGCGGAATTCGCTCTCGCCGTTGGCCGCCGCCGGCAGCGCCGGGGCCGCCGCAGCGGGCGCGGCCGGTTCAGCCTCGGCGCCTGCCGCCCCACCGGCCGCCGCCAACTGATCGCGCGACAGCTCGGTGGGCAGCTCGTCCCAGCCGAACTGGTCGTCCAGGCTGTACGCCGCCGCCTTTGTCATCGTGCGGTAGTTGTCGATCGCACCCGTCGGGCAGGGCGGGATGCAGGCGTTGCACCAGTTGCAGATCGCCACGTCCACCACGTAGTTGCGCGAGTCGTGCGTGATCGCGTTGATCGGGCAACTCGCCTCGCAGGTGTTGCAGCGGATGCAGATCTCGGGGTCGATGACGTGCTGCTTGATCACAGCGCCTTCCAGGGGGGCGTTCATGGTTGTCTCTGCTGTAGCTGTCGATGGAGCCCGGACTTTAGCCAGCAGACGCCGCGGATCCGGCTCAGCCGGTCCGCCAGCGTCGCCCCCTTGAGGGGGAGCGCCGTCAGGCGCAACGGGGGTGAGCGTCAGTTAAAACGCACATATTCAAAGTCGATCGGCTGGCGGTTGATGCCGATGACCGGCGGCGCGATCCAGTTGGCGAACTTGCCCGGCTCGACCACGCGGCCCATCAGCGAGGCGACGTAGGCGCGGTCCTCGTCGGTGGGCAGCCAGTGCTCGACGCTCTGGTTCCACTCGTGGTCGGACACCACGCGGCCGTCCGGCGACACCTTCACACCCGACAGGGTGCCGATGTTGCGGTGGAAGGCCTTGTGCGGCACGGTCAGCTTGAAGGGGATGCCCGCCTTCTCGATCACGCGGTTCCAGCGGTCCACGCCGCCCTTGGAGTCGGTGATGTAGTCGTCGCGCAGCACCTCGTTCAGGGCGTTGAGCATCGGCACCTCCTTCTCGCGCAGCTGGCCGTCGGCCACCTCGAGGATCTTGTAGTTCTGGCCCTTGAGCACGTGGTCGTCCGTGCGCTTGCCTTCCTCGTAGCGCCCCTTCAGGCCCGACGAGTAGAAGGTGGCGGCGTTGGACGACTGGTCGGCGCCGAACAGGTCGATCGTCACCGAGAAGTGGAAGTTGATGTAGCGCTGGATGGTCGGCAGGTCGATCACGCCGGCCGCGCGCAGCTTGCCGACGTCGTCCGTCTTGAGCTGGTTCATCGCGTCCACGGTGCGCTGGATCACGCGGCTGACGCCCGACTCGCCCACGAACATGTGGTGGGCTTCCTCGGTCAGCATGAACTTGGTCGTGCGCGCCAGCGGGTCGAAGCTGGATTCGGCCAGGGCACAGAGCTGGAACTTGCCGTCCCGGTCCGTGAAGTAGGTGAACATGAAGAAGCTCAGCCAGTCCGGCGTCTTCTCGTTGAAGGCCTGCAGGATGCGCGGGTTGTCCGCGTTGCCGCTGCGGCGATCCAGCAGCGCCTCGGCCTCCTCGCGGCCGTCGCGGCCGAAGTAGCGGTGCAGCAGGTAGACCATCGCCCAGAGGTGGCGGCCTTCCTCGACGTTGACCTGGAAGAGGTTGCGCAGGTCGTACTGGCTCGGGCAGGTCAGGCCGAGGTGGCGCTGCTGCTCGACCGACGCCGGCTCCGTGTCGCCCTGCGTGACGATGATGCGGCGCAGGTTGGCGCGGTGTTCGCCAGGCACGTCCTGCCAGGCGGCTTCGCCCTTGTGGTCACCGAAGTGGATCTTGCGGTCGGCTTCGGCCGGGTTCAGGAAGATGCCCCAGCGGTAGTCGGGCATCTTGACGTGGCCAAACTGCGCCCAGCCCTGAGGATCGACGCTGACCGCCGTGCGCAGGTAGACGTCGAAGTCCTGGCTGCCGTCCGGGCCCATGTCCTGCCACCACTGCAGGTAGTTGGGCTGCCAGTGCTCCAGCGCGCGCTGCAGCGTGCGGTCTTCCGACAGGTTGACGTTGTTGGGGATCTTTTCGCTGTAGTTGATCGTGGACATGTCAGAGTCTCCTTGGAAGTTCAGACGCAGTTTCAGACGCGGTTCCAGTCGAACGAAGCCTTCTCGCCCTTGCCATAGACCTTCAGCGCCCCCTTCTCGCCGACGGCGTTCGGGCGGATGAAGATCCAGTTCTGCCAGGCCGACAGGCGCCCGAAGACGCGGGTGGCCATGTTCTCCTTGCCTGCGAAGCGCAGGTTGGCTTCCAGGCCCGTCAGCGAGTCGGGCGACATGCTGGCGCGCTCTTCCAGCACCAGGCGCACCTCGTCGGCCCAGTCGATGTCGTCCAGCGCGGCGGTCACCAGGCCCAGCTGGGCGGCGGCGTCGCCGTTGAGTGCCTGGCCGATTGCGGCCTGCGCGGCGCCCATCGGGCCGGCCTCTTCGTAGAAGCGGCGCGCCAGGCGGGACTGGTCGTTGACCATCGGGAAGGTGCCGAAGTTCAGCGCCGACAGCGTCAGCTTCGGCTCCTGCGCCGGCTCGTTGGGCAGGATGGCCATGTAGGTCCGGTCGGCGCAGAAGGCCAGCTCGGCCAGCGTGCCGGCGAAGCAGGAGCCCGGCTCGATCAGCGCGACCAACGTGCGCGAGGACACGTCCAGCCGCGCCAGGGTGCGGCGCAGCGCGCCCGTCACTTCGCGCACGAACCAGTGGCCGGCGTGCTGCTGCAGCGCGGCGTCGCAGGCCAGCACGGCCTCAGCGTCGCCCTCGGTCTTCAGGATCCAGGTGCCGATGTCCAGCTCGTTGGTGCGCAGATGCAGGATCGCATCGTCCAGCTCGCGCTGCATCGCAAACGGCCACCAGGCGGTGCCCGCGGCCTCGATGCCGGCGATGTCCGTCGGCTGCGCGGTCTTCGGCGCCCGCACCGTGATCGTCACGTGGCGCTTGGCGCGGTCGATCTGCACGCCCACGTTCGGGTACTGCACGCCGTCGGCGGTGTACTCGCGGGCAATCGGCGTCAGCGCCACACCCTTGCCGTTGGCCGGGCGGTCGCTCTGCTCGGCCAGCTTGGCGGCGCGCTCCTGCACCACCTGCGGGAACTGCTGCGGCTTGGCGATCGCGTCCACCAGGCGCCAGTCGACGGCGCGCTGGCCGCGCACGCCCTCCGTCGTGGTGCAGAAGATGTCGGCCAGATCGTGGCGCACACGGCGCTTGTCGGTCACGCGGGTCAGGCCGCCGGTGCCGGGCAGCACGCCCAGCAGCGGCACCTCGGGCAGGGACACCGCCGAGCTGCGGTCGTCCACCAGCACGAGGTCGTCACAGGCCAGCGCCACCTCGTAGCCGCCGCCAGCGCAGGAGCCGTTGATGGCGGCCAGGAACTTCAGGCCCGAGTGCTTGCTGGAATCCTCGATGCCGTTGCGGGTCTCGTTGGTGAACTTGCAGAAGTTCACCTTCCAGGCGTGGGTCGACAGGCCCAGCATGAAGATGTTGGCGCCCGAGCAGAACACGCGGTCGCGCTGGCTGGTCAGGATGACCGTGCGCACCTCCGGGTGCTCGAAGCGGATGCGGTTGATCGCGTCGTGCAGCTCGATGTCCACGCCCAGGTCGTAGCTGTTGAGCTTGAGCTTGTAGCCGGGGCGGATGCCGGCGTTCTCGTCCACGCCCATCGCCAGCGTGGCGACGTTGCCCTCGAAGCTCAGCTTCCAGTGGCGGTAGCGGGAGGGCTCGGTCTGATAGTCGACGCGGGTCACTTCGGCGGCGGTGGCGGTGCTCATGGGGTGGGTCCTCGGCGGTCGGCGACAGGCACCTCAGAACAATAGTGCATGTCTTGTGAATCGATGACATGCATCATATTGCATGCCTCGTTCGAGGGTCAATGCAGCCGAGTGCTTCCCAGGCCCACCCCCGGGAAAGTCCCAGGGCCGGTCCGTCGCCCACCCCGCGCCCAAGAAAAAACCCCGGAGGCACGGGGCCACCGGGGTTCGTTCGATGAATGCGGCGGGGCTTCGGGCCGCCCGCCCCGTCCTGGGGTCAGGACTTGGCTTGGGCCGCGCCCTCGTCGCCGTGATCCAGGCCATCCAGCGGGTCGTAGCGCTGCCCCCGCAGCAGCGCGATCGGCGAGCGCCAGTAGCCGTCGATGTTGTGGAAGGGGTCGGTGATGATCTTCACCGCCCAGGCCAGGCCCCAGGACGGCCCGCGCAGGAAGAACAGGTGCACGGTGCGGAACAGCACGCCGCCGACGCCCAGCGCCAGCCACATCAGACCGACGTCGTGCAGGTAGCCCATCAGGCCGTGGGCCGGCTGGATCAGCCCGAACAGGCTCGGGCTCAGCGCCAGCAGCAGCGGCAGCGACAGCCACACGCCGATCAGGAGGCCCTTGCGCTCCATGTTGTAGCCGGCCTTGATCGACTCCTTGTACTCGTAGCTGACGTGGTGGATGCGGTCCATGCCCCGCGGCTCGAAGAAGATGTGGCCGGACTGGCGCGTCACCATGCCCACCAGCCAGCCCGTCAGCCCGGCCCAGGCCGGCTCGACGAACAGCAGCGCGTAGGTGACCAGGAAGCTGATCGCGCTGATCAGGTGCAGCGTCTGGTTGATGCGGCACTGGTGGTAATAGCGGTGGTCGTCCCAGCGCAGGGTCTCGACCTTCTTCATGAATTCACTCACGCAGGGCTCCTTGTCAGATGGCGTGGGGCGGGGCGCGTCGAAGCGCCCGCGTGACTGAATCGTGACCAGCGCGCATGAAACATCGGTGACCCGACGATGGCAGAACGATGTCGCCCGCCCTGCCCCTGCGCCGCGTCAAGCCCGCAGCGGAAGCAGGCGGGGGCGGCTCACGAGCCGCCTCACACCGGCGGGTGCAGCGCGATGGTGAGCAGCGCCGACGAGGGCTCGCGCGCGGTCACCGCGTGCACGGCGCCGCCGGGCAGGTAGACCAGCTGGCCGGGCGCCAGCTCGGTGGTCTGGCCCTGCACCACGACTTCGAGCAGCCCTTCCAGGCACTGCAGCGTCAGCTCGCCGCCCAGCTTGTGCGGGGGCATCGCCTTGCCGGCGGCCAGCACGAGGCGCATGACCTCCAGGTCGCGCGACTTGAACAGCGCAACCGTCTGGCTGCTGGCGAGGCGCTCGCCCAGCGGGCTCACGTCGATGGGCTGACCGGGGGTGGCGTGCAGGATGGCCATGGCATTCCTCGAATCGTGGCAACGCGGAGGGCGACACGTTAACCAGCCGGCCGGGCGCTGTCCACTGGCCTGGATCAAGCGGCCCAGGCCGCCCAGTCCGGCCTGCGTGGCCTGCCCGCTGGCGTTCAGGGCCGGATGACTTCGGCGCCTTCGCCGTACAGCGCGGCCACCTTGTCGGCCCGGCGGGTCAGCACCGCGCGCTGGTTGATGTAGCCCTTGTCGGTGATCTCGCCGTCGTCCACGGTGGGCGGCTCGTCGAGGATCAGCGCGCGCGTCGGGCACTGCGAGGTGCCGCCACCCTCGGCCTTGATCGCGCGCAGGCCGGCGGCGATGGTCTCGCGCACGGTTTCGATGGGCAGCGCCTTGGCCTGCGGGGTGAGGAAGACCAGCAGGCCCACCTCCTCGCGGTCGTGGCCGGTCACCACCGCGTCGGCCACGTGCGGCGCGCAGGCGCTGACGCTGCGGATGCGCACGCTGCCCACGCTGACCCAGGTGCCGCTCATGAGCTTGAAGTCCTCGGCCACCCGGCCGTCGAAGGCCACGCCGCGCTCCGGGCGGGTCTCGTCCACCAGCTTGCCGGCGTCGCCGATGCGGTAGTAGCCCTCCTCGTCGAAGGCAGCGGCGTTGGCCTCGGGGTTGTGGCGGTAGCCGGGGAAGATCGACGGGCCGCGCACGCGCATTTCCAGCTTGCCGCCGTTGGGCAGGAACTTCAGCTCGATGCCCGGCAGCGGCAGGCCGATGCAGCCGGCGCGGTCGATGCGCCAGTGCACCGTGGTGGCCGCGGGCGCCGTCTCGGTGCTGCCCCAGGAGGAGGTGAACCACAGCGGGCGGTCACGCACCTTGCGCGCCACCGCCTCCAGGCGCTCCCACAGGCTCTGCGGCAGCGCGGCGGCGGCGTAGAAGATGCCTTCGAGGTTCTCGAAGAACTGGCGCGCGAACTCGAGGTCGTTCTCCAGGTAGGGCAGCAGCATGTCGTAGCCGCGCGGCACGTTGAAGAGGAAGTTGGGCTTCACCTCGCGCAGGTTGGCCACCGTCTTCTCGATCAGGCCCGGCATCGGCCGGCCTTCGTCGATGGTCAGGCTGCCGCCGTGCGAGAGCACCATGTTGAAGTTGTGGTTGCCGCCGAAGGTGTGGCTCCAGGGCAGCCAGTCGACCAGCCGCAACGGGTAGCGCACCAGCATCGGCCAGGCCTGAGCCATCTGCTGCTGGTTGGCGCAGAGCATGCGGTGGGTGTTGACCACCACCTTGGGCACGCCGGTGGAGCCCGAGGTGAGCAGGTACTTGGCCGGCCACTCGGGGCGGATGGCGTGGTACAGGTCGATGACCGCCTCGGTCTCCTCGGCCTCCTGCAGCGCGGCAAAGTGCAGCGCGCCGTCGTAGTCACCGGCGTTGCTGCTGAAGACGGCCGGGCAGCGCCGCCCGGCGCCCCAGCTGCGCGCCGCACCGCCGTAGACCTTGGCGTCCGAAGCGTAGACCAGCGCCGGGTCGAGCGCGTCCAGGATCGCGCAGATCTTGCTGTGGTCCTTGGTCAGGCGGCTGTAGGCGCTGGACACCGTGCAGCTGACGCGGCCGATGTGCATCGTCGCGAGCATCAGCAGGGCGTGGTCGATCGAGTTGTCCGACAGGATCACCACCGGCTTGTGCTCGGGCAGGTCGAGGTTGAGCAGCGCCTGGGCGATGCGGCCGACCTGCTGGCGCGCCTCGCCGTAGTTCAGCCGGCGCCAGCCGCCGTCGGGCCTGCGCTCGGACAGGAAGGGCGAGCGCGGCGTCATGCGCGCCCAGTGCTCCAGCCAGGAGCCGATGCTGCGGGCGAAGGGCTGCAGCGCCTCGGGCGAGCGCAGCACGAACCCGCCACCGGGCAGGTCCTCCTTGACGACGTGGGCCGGCGCCAGCGCCGCGGCATCGTCGAAGGGAAGCAGATCCATGGGGTGTCTCCTGGGTTTGGAATGGGAACGGCCGGGCGACCGCCGGTTGCCTGGGCGCCTCAGACGCCGAGGTAGCCGGCCAGCTCCGCGCTGCCGCGCAGTTCGCCGGAAGGCCCGGCCAGCACCAACCGGCCCTTTTGCAGCACCACCAGCCGGTCGGACTCGGTGCAGACCTTGCGGTAGTCGCGGTCCACCACCAGGGTGGCGATGCCGCTGGCGCGGATCTGGCCGATCACGCGCCAGATCTCGGCGACGATCAGCGGCGCCAGGCCCTCGGTGGCCTCGTCGAGGACGATCGCGTCGGGGTTGGTCATCAGCGCCCGGCCGATCGAGAGCATCTGCTGCTCGCCCCCCGACAGCTGGCTGCCCAGGTTGTTCAAGCGCTCGGACAGGCGCGGGAAGGTCTTCATCACCCGCTCGAAGTCCCACTCGCGCTGGCCGCGGGTGCCGGCGCGCTCAGTCATCACGAGGTTCTCGCGCACGCTAAGCGTCGGGAAGATGCCGCGGCCCTCGGGCACGTAGGCGATGCCGAGCTTCGCCACCTCGTGCGGCGCCCCGCGCGAGAGGTCCTGCCCGGCGATGCGGATCTCGCCCTGGCGCTGCTTGACGTGGCCCAGCAGCGTGCGGATCAGCGTGGACTTGCCCATGCCGTTGCGGCCCAGCAGGCCCACGGTCTCGCCGCGGGCGAGCTGGAAGTCGATGCCGTGCAGGATGTGGCTGCTGCCGTACCAGGCCTGCACGCCCCGGGCGTCGATGAGGAGGTCGCTGCTCATGGGAACTCCGGGCTCAGTGGCCGCCGAGGTAGGCGGCCTGCACGTCGCGGTTGCGGCGCACCTCGTCGGGCGCGCCGGTGGCGATCACCGCGCCGTTGACCATCACGGTGATGCGGTCGGCCACCGCGAAGACCGCGTCCATGTCGTGCTCGACCAGCAGGATGGCGTGGCCGCGCTTGAGCTCGCGCAGCAGCGCCAGCATGCGCTGCGACTCCTCCGGGCCCATGCCGGCCAGCGGCTCGTCGAGCAGCAGCACAGCGGGCTGGGTGGCCAGGCACATCGCGATCTCGAGCTGGCGCTTCTGGCCGTGCGAGAGGCTGGCGGCCGTGCGCTGCGCCACCGCCGCCAGGCCGGCGCGCTCCAGCGCGGCCTGGGCGCGCTCGACGCTCGTGCGGCAGCGCTGCGCCGACTCCCAGATCGCCCAGGGCCGCGGCGTGCGCGCCTGCGCGGCGAGCCGGCAGTTCTCGGCCACGCTCAGCGGCAGGAAGATGGTGTTGCGCTGGTAGCTGCGGCCGATGCCGGCGTGCGCCAGCTGCGGCTGCGACCAGCGCGTCACCTCGCGGCCCTGCAGCAGCAGCTGGCCGTCCGACGGCGGCAGCTCGCCCGACAGCAGGTTGATCAGCGTGGACTTGCCCGCGCCGTTGGTGCCGATGACGGCGTGGATCTCGTCGGCGTGAAGCGCCACCGAGACGCGGTCCACCGCCACCAGCGCACCGAAGCGCTTGCTGACGGCGCGGGCCTCGAACAGAACGGGGCTCATGCCTGGGCTCCTTGCGTCACGTCCTGCGCCGGCTCGGTCGCGGTCGGTGCGCGGCGGCGGGCAAGGCGGCTGCGCCCCTGCGCGATCGCCCCGGCCAGCCCCTGCGGCAGCAGCGCCACCGACAGGATCACGAAGCCGCCCAGCAGCAGCTGCCAGTGCTTGGTCAGCGTCTGGAACCCCTCGCCCAGCAGCACGAAAACGAAGGCGCCGGCCACCGCGCCGCCCAGGCTGCCCAGGCCGCCAAGGATGATCATCACCAGCGCGTTGCCGCTGTGGTGCCAGGACAGGATCTCCGGCGTCACGAAGCCGTACTGCACCGCGTAGAGGAAGCCGCCCAGCCCCGCCAGCGTGCCCCCGGCGACGAAGCTGCCCAGCTTGTAGAGCAGCGTGGCGTAGCCGGCCGCGCGCATGCGCTGCTCGTTGTGCTGGATGCCCACCAGCGCGTGGCCGAAGCGCGAGCGCAGCAGCAGCGCCAGCACGCCCAGCGTCAGCGCCAGCGCGCCGAGCACGAACCAGAAGAAGGTCCGGCTGTTGTCCAGGTCCAGCAGCCGCACGCCGCCCAGCGTGAACTCGGGCTTGAAGTAGACGTAGGCCCCGTCCGAGCCGCCGGCGATCTTGGTGTCGTGGAAGACGAAGAACACCAGCTGCGTGAAGGCCAGCGTCACCATGATGAAGTAGATGCCCTTGGTGCGCATCACCAGCGCGCCGATCAGCAGCGACAGCGCCGCCGCGCCGGCCAGCGCCGCGCCCAGCAGCAGCCAACCGTTGCCCGGGCCGTCGGGCGGCGCGAGCATGGCCACCATGTAGCCGCCCAGCCCGAAGAAGGCCGCGTGGCCCAGGCTGACCAGCCCGGTGAAGCCCACCAGCAGCTGCAGGCTGGCGGCGAAGATCGACAGGATCATCACCTTGCTGAGCAGCTCGGTGTGGAACTTGCTGCCGATGGGCTCGGGCAGCAGTGGGAAGACCGCCAGCGCCGCAAACAGCAGCAGCCAGCCCAGCCCGGTTGTCTTGGAAGCGGTCGTCATCGTCGTGTGCCTCGAAGTCCTCGGTCGCTCAACCGGCCTTGAACAGCCCTTCGGGCTTCCACAGCAGGATCACCGCCATCGCGAGGTAGACCATCGCGCCGGCCCCCTCCTGCCAGAACACCTTGCCGAAGGTGTCGACGAAGCCGATCAGCAGCGCGGCGAGCATCGCGCCCTGGATCGAGCCGATGCCGCCGATCACCACGATCACGAAGCACAGGATCAGCACGCCGTCGCCCATCTTCGGGTAGACCGAGGACACCGGTGCGGCCAGCATCCCGGCCAGCACCGCCAGCGCGACGCCGGCTGCGAACACGACGCGGTACAGCAGCGTGATGTTGATGCCCAGCGACTGCACCATCTCGCGGTTGGTGGCGCCGGCGCGCACCATCATCCCGAGCTTGGTGCGGCGGATCACCCACCAGATGCCCGCGGCCACGCCCAAGCAGACCAGCGACAGCGCCAGCCGGTAGACCGGGTAGGTCATGCCGTTGCCGATGGCCACCGCGCCGGAGAGGAAGTCGGGCATCGGCACGCCGTGCACGTCGTCACCCGCCAGGAGGCTGCGCAGCTCCTCGGCCACCAGGATCAGGCCGAAGGTCATCAGCACCTGCTGCAGGTGGTCGCGCTCGTAGAGGTAGCTGAAGAACACCCACTCCAGCAGGTAGCCCAGCGCCACCGCCAACACGAGGCCCAGCGGCAGCGCGATCAGCAGGCTGCCGGTCAGCGAGGCCAGCGCGAAGGCCAGGTAGGCGCCCACCATGTAGAAGCTGCCGTGGGCGAGGTTGATGACGCCCATGATCCCGAAGATCAGCGTCAGCCCGGAGGCCACCAGGAACAGCAGCAGCCCGTACTGCACGCTGTTCAGGCACTGGATGAGGAAGGTGGTCAAGTCCATGGCAAACGCCCGGTTCGGCCCCGCGGGCCGTGCAGTGGCGACCGGCGGCGCGCACTCAGGCGGCGCCGGTCGGCACCAGGTTCAGGAGGCCTTGCAGCCGCGCGCCGGGTCGGCCAGACCCTTCACCGCCACGCCTTCGTTCTTGTTGAGCTTGCCCACCACCTTGCGCAGGTAGAGGTCCTGCACCGGGTTGTGGGCCTTGCTCAGCGTGAAGGGGCCGCGCGGGCTGTCGATCTTGGCGGACTCGATGGCCTTGACCAGGCCGTCGCGGTTCTTCAGGTCGCCCTTGACCGCCACCAGGCCGGCGCCCAGCATCTGCGCGGCGTCGTAGCCCTGCACCGCGTAGACGTCCGGCTGCAGCTTGTAGGTCTTGGCGTACTGCAGGCGGAAGGCACGGTCCTTCGCATTGGTCAGGTCGTCGGCGTAGTGCAGCGTGGTCAGCAGGCCCTCGGCCGCACCGCCGGCGGCCTCGATCGTGCCGTCGGTCAGGAAGCCCGCGCCGATCAGCTGGATCTTGTCCTTCAGGCCCGCGGCGGCCCAGTCCTTCATCAGCTTGGGCGCCCCGCCACCAGCGAAGAAGACGTAGACCGCGTCCGGCTTGATCGAGGCGATCTCGGTCAGCAGCGCCTGGAACTCCACGTTCGGGAAGGGCAGGTTCAGCTCCTTGAGCACCTTGCCGCCGCCCGCCTCGAAGCCCTCCTTGAAGCCGCGGACCGACTCATCCCCGGCGGCGTACTTCCAGGTCAGCGTCACTGCGGTCTTGATCTTGCGATCCGCCGCCACCTTGCCCATCGCATAGCCCGGTTGCCAGTTCGAGAAGGAGCTGCGGAACACGTTGGGCGCGCACAGCGGGCCAGTGATCGCGTCCGCGCCGGCATTGGCCACCAGCAGCAGCGTGTTGTTGTCCTTGGCGACCTTGGCCATCGCCATCGCGACGCCGGAGTGCACCGTGCCGACCATCACGTCGACGTTGTCGCGCTTGACCAGCTTGTTGGCGTTATCGGCCGCCTTGGACGGGTCGGACTCGTCGTCCACCTTGACGTACTCGACCGCCTTGCCGCCCAGCTTGCCGCCCTGCTCGTCCACGTACTGCCTGAAGCCGTTCTCGATGGCCACGCCGAGCGCGGCGTAGGTGCCGGTGTAGGGCAGCATGAAGCCGACCTTGATCTTCTCCTGCGCCGTGGCGGGCAGCGCGCACAGGCCGGCGACGGCCGTGGCGATCAAGGTGCGGGCAAGGGTCGTGGCGAAGTTCATCGTTGTCTCCTAGGGGTGTGAATCGAAGCCGGCGCGACGATGCATGAAATCGACCCCCCGGTCGATCAGGACTTTCGGCTGGTCCCGGTGGGGCGAGTGGCCGCAGGCGTCGAGCTTCAGCAGCTCGACCTGCCCGGCAGGCAAACCGGTGGCAATGCGCTCGATCTGCGCCATCGTCCCGTATTGGTCGTCGTGGCCCTGCACCGCCAGCACCGGGCAGCGGACGCTGGCCACCTCGGCCTCAATGGTCCAGGCGAGGAAGTCCGGGTCCAGCCAGATGTCGTTCCAGCCGCGGAAGGCCGAGTCCGGGTCGTCGTGGTGCTTGGCCAGCTTCGCGCGCAGGTCCGTCGTCGCGTAGGCCTCGCGGGCCTGCTCGATGCTGGCGACGGTCAGCGTCTCGACGAAGAGGTGCGGCGCGCAGACCACCAGCCCGGCGACCCGGTCGGGAAAGGCCGCGGCGTGCAGCAGCGCGATCGAGCCGCCGTCGCTGTGGCCGAAGAGCCAGTACGGCCCCTCCGCCACGCCGAGTGCGGCCAGCACGGGCGGCAGCACCTCCTGCGCCTGGCGGTGCATGAAGTCCGGGCGCCAGCGCGTGTCGGGCAGCTTGGGCGTCGAGCGGCCATAGGCCGGGCGCGAATAGACCAGGCCGCGCCAGCCCAGAGCCTGCGCCAGCCGATGCGGAAAGTCCCGCCACATCGACACCGAGCCCAGCCCCTCGTGCAGGAAGACGATCAGCGGCGCGGTGGGGTCGTCCACGCCGACGCGGGCGAACTCGACGCGCTGGCGCCGGTCGTCCCAGTCGATCTCGATGAAGCCCTCGCGCCGCGCAGTGTCCTGAATCGACATCGGGAAGGCTCCGTTCAGGCCTGGCCGCCGGTGCTGCCGCCCGTCGCTTCGCGCTCGCGCAGCTTGAAGCGCTGGATCTTGCCGGTGGCCGTCTTCGGCAGCTCCTCGACGAACTCGATCTGCCGCGGGTACTTGTAGGGCGCCAGCTTGTCCTTCACGAAGGCCTTCAGCGCCTCGTCGGACACCTCGCTGCCGGACTTCAGCACCACGAAGGCCTTGGTCTTGGTCAGGCCGTCGGCGTCGTTCACGCCGATCACCGCCGCCTCCAGCACCGCCGGGTGCTGCACCAGCGTGGCCTCGACCTCGAAGGGGCTGACGTAGATGCCGCTGACCTTGAGCATGTCGTCCGAGCGGCCGCCGTAGGTGTAGCTGCCGTCGGCGTTGCGCACGTACTTGTCGCCGCTCTTGGTCCAGCCGCCCTGGAAGGTGTCGCGCGTCTTCTGCCGGTTGCCCCAGTACATCATCGCGGCACTCGGCCCGTGGATGTAGAGGTCACCCGGCTCGGTGGACCCATCGGGGTTTTGGAGCACGGGCTGGCCGTCCTCGCCGCGCAGCTCGATCTCGTAGCCTGGCACCGGCCAGCCGGTGGTGCCGTAGCGCACCTTCTCGGGCCGGTTGCTCAGGAAGATGTGCAGCATCTCGGTCGAGCCGATGCCATCCACGATGTCCACGCCGAAGTGGCGCTGGAAGCGCTCGCCCAGCTCGCCGGGCAGCGCCTCGCCGGCCGAGGAGACCAGGCGCATCGCCACGTCGGTGCGCGCGGGCAGCCCCGGGTGCGCCAGCATGCCGGCAAAGCCGGTGGGCGCGCCGAAGAAGACGGTGGGTTTGAGGCCCTTCTGGCTGGGCAGCGCGGCGGTCCAGCGCTTGAAAGTGGCGTCGGGCGTCGGGCGCTCGCCCATCAGCACCGTGGTCGCGCCCACCGTCATCGGGAAGGTCAGCGCATTGCCCAGGCCGTAGGCGAAGAAGAGCTTGGCCGCGGAGAAGCAGACGTCGTCCTCGCGCAGGCCCAGCACCCCCTTGCCGTAGAGCTCGCTGGTCCAGTAAGGGTTGGCGTGCGAGTGCACCGTGCCCTTGGGCCGGCCGGTGGAACCCGACGAATAGAGCCAGAAGCCGGGGTCGTCCCCGCTGGTGGCCGCCGGCTTGGCGGCGGGCGTCTGCGCGGCCAGGAAGGCCTCGAACTCGACTTCGGCCGGGTGCAGCGGCGCCGCGGGGCGCGAGACGATCACCTTGCCCACCTCGTGGTCGGACTTGATCATCGCCATCGTCAGCGTGGGCAGCAGCGCGCCGGAGACCAGCACCGCCTGGGCGCGCGAGTGCTCCAGCATGTAGGCGTAGTCGTCGGCGGTCAGCAGCGTGTTCACCGCCACCGGCACCAGGCCGGCGTACATCGCGCCCAGGAAGCTCACCGGCCAATCGATGCTGTCCTGCATCAGCAGCAGCACGCGCTCCTCGCGCCGGATGCCCAGGCCGCGCAGACCGGCGGCCAGGCGGCGCACCCGGTCGTCCAGGCCGGCGTAGGTCAGGCTGCCCGCCTCGTCGATGAAGGCGGTCTTGCCCGGGCGGCCGGCGTTGAGCGCCAGCAGGTGCTGGGCGAAGTTGAAGGTCGGGCCAGGGGCCGCAACGCCGGTGTCGAGGGCGGGACCGGGGGCAAATTCGGTGGTCGGGCTCATGTTCTGTCTCCTGGTCTGCGGCGCGGGGGCACCCGCAGCCATTCGGTCGCTTCAGGCGGCGGGCGTCAACCGGGTCAGCACCGAGGCGCTGGCCTGTACGGCCGCACGGCGGTGGTAGAAATTCAGCGCGCGCAGCCCACCCAGCTCCTCGCCACCGCCGGCGCGGCCCGGCCCGCCGTGCAGCGACTGCGGCATGACGTTGCCGTGGCCGCTGTGCAGCGCGGCGACGTCGGGGGTGATCACGTGCACGCGGCCGTGGCTGGCGGCCAGGTTCAGCGCCGTGCCGGCGAGCGCGGCGGCGGCCTCGGCGCTGTCCTCGCCGTACAGCGAGCAGGCCAGCGAGCCTTCGCCGCGCTCGACCAGCGCCTCGGCCTGCGCCAGGTCGCGGTAGGCCATCAGCGTGGCGACGGGGCCGAAGACCTCGGTGCGGTGCAGCAGCTCGGCGCTGTCCGCATCGCGCCGGCCCAACAGCACGGGGGCGTGGCAGGCAGCGACCGCCGGATCGGCATCGATGAACGCGGCACCGCGGCCGTCGAAGAGCAACTGCGCCTCGGCCTGCAGCTGCGCGACGCCGTCCTGCACGCTGCGCAGCTGCGCGCGGCTGACCAGCGCGCCCATGCGCACCGCCTCGTTGCGCGGGTTGCCCACGGTCGTCTTGGCCAGGCGCGCGCCGATGGCCTCGGCCGCCGCGTCGTAGACCGACTCGGGCACGAAGACGCGGCGGATCGCGGTGCATTTCTGGCCGGACTTCTGCGTCATCTCGCGCACCACCTCCTTGACCAGCAGGTCGAAGGCGGGGGAGCCGGGCGCAGCACCCGGCATCAGCAGCGCGGAGTTGACGCTGTCGGCCTCGATGTTCACGCGCACCGAGCGCTCGGCCACCGCCGGGTGGCGGCGCAGCAGCGCGGCGGTGTCGGCCGAGCCGGTGAAGCTCAGCAGGTCGAAGGGCTGCAGCGCGTCCAGCAGGCCGGCGGAGCCACCGCAGACGACATTCAGCGCGCCCTCGGGCAGCAGGCCGGCGTCGACCACGTCCTTCACCATGCGCTGGGTCAGCCAGGCGGTGGCGGTGGCCGGCTTGACCACCACCGGTACGCCAGCCAGCAGCGCGGGCGCGGCCTTTTCCCACAGGCCCCAGCTCGGGAAGTTGAAGGCGTTGATGAACAGCGCCAGCCCGCGCGTGGGCACCCGCACGTGCTGGCTGGCGAAGGCGCCGCCCTTGGCCAGCGCGGCGAGTTCACCGTCCGGCAGGTAGGGCGTCTCTGGCAGCGTGGCGCCCAGCTTGGCGTAGACGCCCAGGGTGTAGATCGCGCCGTCGATGTCCACGCCCGAGTCGGCCTTCGTGGTGCCCGAGTTGGCGGTGGCGATCTCGTAGTAGGCGTCGCGGTTGACCTGCAGCACTTTGGCGATGGCGCCCAGCAGTTCCGCGCGCTGGCGATAGCTCAGCGCACGCAGGCCGGCTCCGCCGACGCGGCGGGCGTGGGCGAATCCGCCCGGCAGGTCCAACCCGCTGGCATCGACGCGCACCAGCTCGGTTCCGAGCACCGGGTCGACGAGGGCGGTGCCGGTGCCGAGGCCGGAGGTCCAGCGGCCGCCGAGGTGGTTGGCAAGAAGTTCGGTCATGGGGCAATCCGGTGAAGGCCGCGGCGCTCAGGCGCGGGTGAATTCGATGGCGCCCGCAGGCAGGAGGTAGAGCACGTAGGCACGCCCGCCGCGCACCGTCGGGCGGTGGGCGCTGCCGGGCGGGTAGACCAGCCAGCCGGCGCCGCGGCCGTCGAAGGTGGCGTCGGCGTCCACCGGCACGATCAGGTCGATCTCGCCGTTCGGGTGCGCGTGGTGCGGGCCGGCGAGGTCGGCCATGTCCACCACGTCCACCGAGAAGCCGGCCAGCGCCGCGCTGGGCTTGAAGATGCGGCCGTAGCGGATGCCGCCGCTGTCCCCGGGCGATTGCCGGTTGCAGAGCCAGCCCTCGGCCACGCCGCTGCGGATCGACTCGGCCAGTTCGGCGAAGGTGGCGCTGGCCGCGCCGTGGTGTTCGTTCAGCCAGGCGTCGAGCGCGCCATCCAGCGGCCGACCGGCCAGTTCGGCGGTGAGGCGGGCGATCCGGGACTGCATCAGGTCTTGTGACATCATGGCTCGTGACGACTCGGAGGGACGGTGCTGCACGCCTGCGGCGCCGCCCCGGCGGGGCGCTGTGGGCCCCGCTGCGTGCGGGTGACCTGCCTTGCGACCGGGACGTTTATGCATTATTGTGCGTGCATTCAAACGATATCCAGCGGGTCCTAGGGTGTCAAGCAATATAGTGCATGTCTGGTGTTTCCCCTAGGCTCAGCTTTCCACCGATGCCCGCCCACCTTCCGGCCGCCGACGACCGCCCGTCCGTCGTGGACCCCTCCCCGTCGCCGTCAACCCCTCCCCCGCCCCCCGCCGACGCGGGCACCGATGACGAGGGCAAGAACCCCTTCCTGGTCGCGCTCGGCGAGCGGGTGCGCAGCCTGCGCGCGCGCCGCGGGCTCACGCGCAAGGCCGTCGCCGTGGCGGCGGACGTCTCCGAGCGCCACCTCGCCAACCTGGAGTACGGCATCGGCAACGCGTCGATCCTGGTGCTGCAGCAGGTGGCGGGGGCGCTGCAGTCCTCGCTGGCCGAGCTGATCGGCGACGTCACCACCTCCTCGCCCGAGTGGCTGCTCATCCGTGAGCTGCTGGAGCCCCGCAGCGAGGACGAGCTGCGCCGCGCGCGCATCGAGCTGGCCGAGCTCTTCGGCAACCGCACCGACGAGCGCACGCGCAGCAACCGCATCGCGCTGATCGGCCTGCGCGGCGCCGGCAAGTCCACGCTGGGCCAGATGCTGGCCGAGGACCTGGGCTACCCCTTCATCGAGCTGAGCCGCGAGATCGAGAAGTTCGCCGGCTGCAGCGTGCGCGAGATCCAGGACCTCTACGGCACCAACGCCTACCGCCGCTACGAGCGCCGCGCGCTGGAGGAGGCGATCCAGATCTACCCCGAGGTGGTCATCGCGACGCCGGGCGGCATCGTCTCCGACCCGGCCACCTTCAACCTGCTGCTGGCGCACTGCTACACCATCTGGCTGCAGGCCGAGCCGGAGGACCACATGGGCCGCGTCGTCGCGCAGGGCGACATGCGGCCGATGGCGGCCAGCCGGGAGGCGATGGACGACCTCAAGCGCATCCTCGAAGGCCGCTCGGCCTTCTACTCCAAGGCCGACCTGGTGTTCGACACCAGCCCCCAGGCGCTGCAGCCCAGCCGCGAGGCGCTGTGCGCGCGGGTCAAGGCCGCGCTCGGGCTGGCCTGAGCGGCCTCGGCGCAGGACGCTGCGCCAACCGCTGCACCGCCCCGTCTCGCCGCCACCGCGGACCATCCATCCCGGTGGCCTCGTTCAGCGCGCCTAATGGTCCTGCGCGACGCCTTCATTCGCACGACGCGGCCGGCCGACCAGCCGGCGGCCGTAATCCCCCCAGGCCGACGGATCCGTCAAGAGGCGATGGAACACCCGCCCCCCCATCTCCCACCCCCGCAGCAGCGCCGCCGCGAGTGCGTCCGTCGGTGCCAGGCGGGCCAGCAGCCAGAGCACCGCAGCCGGCCAGAAGGCCCGACGCCAGGACATCGCCTGGCGAAGGTGCTGGCGAGCCGTTTCGCACTGCCCAGCGGCCAATGCCGTGCGCCCAACCCACAGCTCGTAATGCCGGCGGATGACCCGCAATTCAGGGTCGTCCGGGTTCGGGGTATAGAACAGCTCGTCGAAATACCGCAGCTTGTTGACTTCAAAGCGGTGCGCCCCGGCGCCCGACGCCAGATGGTCGCATTTCAATTTGCCACCCCCAACGGCATTTTCATGCTTGACTGCACAGGGCACTGAAATCATGGCGGCCGGGAAATGCTTGCACAGCAACGCCATGAAGCGGAAATCGGCCGCGCTGCGGGTGGCGGTGCTGAATTCACCAATCGTGGCCAAGGCCTCGCGCCGCAATACCGTGATCGGCAGCCAATTCAGGTAACCCCAGCGCATGTGGCGGAAGAGGTCACCGCAATACACCTGCGTTTCGGGACGGCCGATTTTCTCGATAATCGCGCGCCCCCAGGCGCCCACGGGCTCGCGTTCGCTGTAGATGCGCAGGTAATCATCGTCCTTGGGTTGAGCGATGTCGGCGCCCCCCAAACCCAAGGCCCTGGCGCGCTGCGCATAATTCGGCAGGTGGACGCGGTCGTACACCTGGTTCAACCGCCCGGCCGCGTGGCTGTGATACTCCGTGGTGACAAACATCTGACGAGGATGCGCATCCAGGAACGCGACCGTCAATTCCAGGTAATGGGGATACCATTCATCGTCCGAATCCAGGAATGCGATGTAGCGGCCGGTCGCGAGCTTCAAGCCGGCATTGCGAGCCCGGTACACCCCCGCATTTTCCTGACGAACCGCGCGGATGCGCGGATCGGTTTGAGCGGCCAACCAGGCCCCGGTCTCGTCGGTGGAGCCGTCGTCGATGAGGATCAACTCCCAATCCTCGAGGGTCTGCCGGCGCACGCTGTCGACCGCCTGGGCCAACACCTCCGACCGGTTGTAGGTGGGGAGAATGATCGAAACGCTGGGTGGTTGATGCATGGCCCGGATTCCCTCGTGTCCGACCCGTCCGCCAGGCGCCCGGAACGACTCCAGGCGTGTCAATTGGGGCTGCCGGAACCGGCAACGACGATTGTAGCGAGGCCCTGAGCCCCGCCCGATGGGGCGCTCGATGTGACGCCCGTAGCCCACGATGTCGCCCGTCACGCCGCCCCGCCCGCTCAAACCTCGGGGGATTTTCAGGTCAGCGCCTCGAGGGGTTACGAAACCTGCCGCGCGAGGCCGCTCAAAGCCCTTCCCGGCCGCATCGAGGCGGCTCGCCGGCAAAGGCGGAGTTTTATTTTTTCGGCGGCAGCAGAAATTCAATGCTTGCCGTCATACACGCAGGGTGAGAATCCGCCCCCCCGGCGCCCACCTGACGCGGCCGCCGGAACGCGCCGACGGTCGGGCCTCAGGCGCACAGGGCGCGCCAGTCCTCGGGCACCGGCACGGCCTCGATGGCGTGGGGGTCGCTGCCGTCGCCCTTGCGGCGGGCGAAGACGCGCACCTCGGTGATCTCGCAGAGGGTGTCCTCGCCGCGCAGGATGCTGTGGCGCATCACGAAGCTGGTGCGGCGCCACTCGGGCACGAAGCTGTCGATGCGCAGCACGTCGCCGTAGGAGGCGGGGCGCTTGAAGCGGGCGTGGGTGTCCACCAGCGGGGTGCCGATGATGCCGCGCTCGGCCTCGCTGACCTTCCAGCTCGGCAGGCCGCATTCGATGAAGAAGTGCCGGCTGGCGGCGTCGGCCCAGCGGAAGTAGTTCGGAAACCAGACGATCTGCGCGGGGTCGCAGTCCCCGAACTCGACGCGCAGGGAATAGGTGTGGACGCGGTGCATGCGGGTCAGTGTGGCATGGGCGGCAGTGCCGCTCGGGTCACACACGTTCCAGGATGAGGGCAATCCCCTGGCCGACGCCGATGCACATCGTGCACAGCGCGTAGCGCCCGCCGCTGCGGTGCAGCTGGTTGACCGCGGTGGTGGCCAGGCGGGCACCGCTGGCGCCCAGCGGGTGGCCCAGGGCGATGGCGCCGCCGTTGGGGTTGACGCGGGCGTCGTCGTCGGCCAGGCCCAGGTCGCGCAGCACCGCCAGGCCCTGGGCGGCGAAGGCCTCGTTGAGCTCGATCACGTCGAGCTGCGCCAGCGTCAGGCCGGTGAGCTCCAGCACCTTGCGGGTGGCCGGCGCGGGACCGATCCCCATCACGCGCGGCGGCACGCCGGCGGTGGCCATGCCGACCACGCGGGCGCGCGGGGTCAGGCCGTGCTGGGCGGCGCTGGCTTCATCGGCCAGCAGTAGGGCGCAGGCGCCGTCGTTGACGCCGCTGGCGTTGCCGGCGGTCACCGTGCCGTCCGGGCGCACGACGCCCTTGAGCTTGGCCAGCGCCTCCAGGCTGGTTTCGCGCGGGTGCTCGTCCTTGGCGACGACGACGGCCTCGCCCTTCTTCTGCGGGATGGTGACCGGGCAGATCTCGGCGTCGAAGTAGCCGGCCTTCTGCGCGGCCACCGCCTTCATCTGGCTGGCCAGGGCCATGTGGTCCTGGGCCTCGCGCTCGATCTTCCAGTCGGTGGCGACGTTCTCGGCGGTCTCGGGCATCGAGTCGACGCCGTAGAGTTCCTTCATCTTCTTGTTGATGAAGCGCCAGCCGATGGTGGTGTCGTAGACGGCGTTGGCGCGCGAGAAGGCGCTTTCGGCCTTGGGCATCACGAAGGGCGCGCGGCTCATGCTCTCGACGCCGCCGGCGATCATCAAGCCGGCCTCGCCGGCCTTGATGGCGCGCGCGGCGGTCCCCACCGCGTCCAGCCCGGAGCCGCAGAGGCGGTTGATGGTCGAGCCCGGCAGCGCCAGCGGCAGGCCGGCCAGCAGCGTGGCCATGTGGGCGACGTTGCGGTTGTCCTCGCCGGCCTGGTTGGCGCAGCCGTAGATCGCGTCGGTCACCGCCGCCCAGTCGACGCTGGGGTTGCGCGCCATCAGCGCCTTCAGCGGGAGGGCGGCCAGGTCGTCGGTGCGCACCGAGGACAGCGCGCCGCCGTAGCGGCCGAAGGGGGTGCGGATGGCGTCGCAGATGTAGGCGTGGCGGGTGGTCATGCAGTCTCCGGAGTCATGGACAGGCGGCCCCATCGGCGGCCGCCTTGACAATTGTTCGTATATCGAACGATGATTCGAATGTAGAACGAATCATGCTAAAGATGCCCCCTGCCTCTGTCAATGCGGAGCCCTCCGCGGACGCCGACCCAGCCCCTGCCGCCGATGCCGCACCGCGCCCGGGCGACGGCTACGTGCAATCCTTTGCCCGCGGGCTGGCGGTGCTGCGCAGCTTCGGCGCCCACGCGCCGACGCAGACGCTCACCGAGGCGGCCGAGCGCGCCGGGCTCACGCGCGCGGGCGCCCGGCGCATCCTGCTGACGCTGCAGCAGCTGGGCTATGTGGAAACCGTGGAGGGCGACGGCCGGCGCTTCCGCCTCACGGCCAAGGTGCTGGAGCTGGGCTTCGCCTACCTCAGCTCGCTGCCGCTGTGGCACCTGGCGCAGCCGAGCATGGAGGAGCTGGTGCGCGAGATCGGCGAGTCCTGCTCGGCGGCGGTGCTGGAGGGCGCGGACATCGTCTACGTGCTGCGGGTGCCGGCCGGCAAGATCATGGCGATCAACCTGGGCGCGGGCAGCCGCCTGCCGGCGCACTGCACCTCGATGGGCCGGGTGCTGCTGGCCGGGCTGGACGATGCGGCGCTGGACGAGCGCCTGGGCCAGCTGACGATGCAGGCGATGACGCCGCGCACGCTCACCGACCGCGACGCGCTGCGCGCCGAGCTGCTGCGGGTGCGCGCGCAGGGCTACGCGCTGGTCGACGGGGAGCTGGAGGAGGGGCTGATGTCGATCGCCGCGCCGATCGTGCACCGCAGCGGGCGCGTGGTGGCGGCCATCAACATCAGCGGCCAGAGCGGGCGCACGCCGGTGGCGCAGATGACCACCCAGTTCCTGCCCCGGCTGCTGGCCACGGCGCAGCGCATCAACGCGCTGATGCGCGCGCAGGACTGACCAGTCCGCCGAGAACCCCGAGGCCTTGACGACCGCGGCCCAGCGCGTGGCCTCGGCCTTGAGCATGCGCTCGGTCTCGGCGCGGCCGCTGCCGACGACGCTGAAGCCGGCGTCCTGCAGCTTCTGGCGCAGCTCGGGCTGCTGGAGTGCGGCCACCACCTGGCGGCTGAGCGCATCGGCCTGCGCCGCCGGCGTCGCCGCGGGCAGCAGCACCGCGAACCAGGCGGCGAAGTCGGCCTTGGCGTAGCCCGCTTCGGTGAAGGTGGGCACCTCCGGCAGCAGCGGCGAACGGTGAGGCGCCGTGGTGGCCAGCGCGCGCATCTTGCCGCCCTTGACCTGCGCCAGCGCCAGCGCGGTGGAGACGAAGGCGCCCTTGACGTCGCCCGCGATGATGGCGGTGACGGCGTCGCCGGTGGCGCGGTAGTGCACCGGCTCGACCTTGAAGCCGGCTAGGTCGCCGAAGACCTCCGCGCCGAAGTGGCCCGGCGTGCCGGCGCCGAAGGTGGCGAGGTTGACCTTGTCCTTCTGCGCCCGAGCCGCGGCGACGAACTCGGCCACCGTGCGCACCGGCGCCGTGGCGGGCACCACCAGTACGAAGTCGGAGCGCACCACCTCGGCCACGCCGATGAAGTCCCGCGCCGGGTCGTAGGGCAGCTTGCTGTACGCGGCCGGGGAGATGCTGATCGAGCCGACCTCGCCGAGCAGGAAGGTCGTGCCGTCCGCCGGCGAGCGCGCCACCGCCTGCGCGGCGATCTGCCCGCCCGCGCCGGCGCGGTTGTCGATCACCACCTGCTGCTTGACCTGCTCGGCCAGGCGCTGGCCGAGGTGGCGGGCCACCACGTCCGGCCCGGAGCCGGGCGGGAAGCCGACCACGAGCTTGAGCGGCCGGTCCGGCCAGGTCTGGGCGAGCGCACGGGGCGCTACGCCGAGGGCGGCGGCGCTCGTCAAGGCCAGCGCAGCGAGGGTGGACAGGGCGTGGCGGCGGGTGGGCATCGGGGGTCTCCTCGTTCGGCGGGCGTCGGCAGGGCGCTGGGCCCAAACCGGATCGACGCAGTGTGCCGGCGCCGCCGGACCGCGCCTGTCATCCCAGAGGTGGACAGCGGACCGGGCGAGGCTCAGCCGCGCGGCACGAAGGCGGCGAAGAGCTCGCTCTTGAAGTGCAGCCCCAGGCGCTCGAAGGCGCGGGCGCGGTAGGTCTTGACCGTGGCGGTGGACAGGCCCAGGTCCGCAGCGATGCCGTCGTAGCTCAGGCCGCGCAGCAGGCGCTCGCAGACGTCCAGCTCGCGCTCGGTCAGCTCGGCACAGCGGGCCCGCAGCGCCCCCCGCAGCCCGGGCCTCGGGTGGACCGCGCCGGGTTCGCCGTCGCTCACCGCGGCCGGCTGCAGCGCCAGGTGGCGCTGCACCGCCGCCAGCAGCAGCGGCGCCAGCGCGGCGAACGCCTCGACCTCGCCGGCGCCGAAACGCCCCTGGTGCGCGTGGCGGTAGAGGTTGACCGCGAAGACGTCCACCTCCGACTCGCGCCGCACCACCGACAGGCGCTCCACCACGCCGTGACGCAGGTAAATGGCCTCGCGGTGGTCCCGGCTGGGCGCCTCGTCGGCGTGCATGCGCAGCACCGCCGCGTGGCCGGGGCGCACGCTGTCGAAGCTGCTGTCGCGCCGGTACAGGCCCTCGCGGTAGGCGGCAAAGCAGTCGCGCGTGGTGTCGGGCACGCCAACGCTGCCCGACAGGTGCAGCACCGGCGCTCGCTCGCGCCCCACCCGGTAGACCGACCAGGAGGCCGCCCGCAGGTCGGCCTCGTTCAGCGCCACCAGGCCCTGCTGGGCGAACTCCGGCGCGCCGATGGCGCCCACGAGCGCACCCAGCGGGGCGACCCAGGCCGGGGCAGCGGCGGTGGACAGGGCCCAGACGTTCATGGGGGGCGAGCCAGCGAAAGCGGGAGAACGGGGGTTGGGGAATGGCGGTGACCTGGGGCCCGTCGCGGCCGCGGCGTCATCCTCTCGGATGACGGCGCGTGGGTGGGCGACGGCGGCCCCTGAGGGCAAGATGATCGCCAGCCGCGGCGCGCCGGTCCATCCCGACTGACCCGCAAGCCGGGCCCCCTTCCCCACCGCCCCCTTTCCCCACTGCCCCTCTGGAGCCGCCGATGACCGACCTGCAGATCCCGCCCCCGCCCGCCCTGATCCCGATGGCCCGGGTGCGCTGCGAGGTCGGCGACCTGGTCAGCCTGGGTGGGCCGGCCAAGCACGGCGAGCGCCGCTACGTGCCGCTGACCGGCGGGCGCGTGGACGGGCCGGAGCTCAGTGGCGAGATCCTCAGCGGCGGGGTGGACTGGCAGGTGCTGCGCGGCGACGGCGTGCTGGAGATCGCGGCGCACTACGTGGTCCGCAGCGACGACGGCGCGCTGATCGAGATCCAGAGCGACGGCCTGCGCCACGGCCCGGCCGACGTGATGGCCCGCCTGGCGCGCGGCGAGGCGGTGCCGCGCGAGGCCTACTTCTTCCGCACGGTGGTGCGCTTCACCACCGGGACGCCGGCCTGGGCGCACCTGAACCGCACGCTGGCGCTGGCCGTGGGGCAGCGCGAGGCCCGCGTGGTGACGCTGGACTTCTACCGCATCACCTGAGGCCGGCGGCCGGGTGCCGTCAGCCTCGGGCCGGGTGCGGTCAACCGGCGGCCGGCACCAGCTCGACCGGGTAGCTGGCGCTGCCCGCGGCCCAGGCGATCAGCCGGTCGATGTTCGGGTGCGCGCCGGGGCGGGCCTGGGCGTCGGCCGTGTGCTCGCCGTAGAGCGCCAGGCCTTCGGCTGCAGCGGCCGGGGTGATCACCCCGCCGTGGCGCTGCGCCAGGGCGTGGTACAGGCGCAGCGAACCGGCCTGACCGGGCTTGTTCTCGATCGTCGCGACGATCTGGCCCGCGCCGTCACGCAGGTTCAGGGCGGCCAGGTGGTCGATGGTCGGCAGGGTGGCAAGGGTGTCGGCGAAGGCCATGGGCAAAAAGTCCAAGCGATAAGTAGTGAAGGGCAGAACTGGCCCCGGTCGAGGCCCAGGTTGGCCATGCGTCCGGAGAGACCCCGATTGTCGCGGTACCCCTGGGGGTGCGAGTCTGCGGGCCATTCAGGTTGCAGGGGCCGCCTTGGCTTGGACCGGGCCGGCGCGGAGTAACGGCCTGACCCGAGCCCCACGACGCAGTCCGATCCGCCTAAAATTGAAAAAATCACACACCACAGGAGCACCGAGGTTCCCCGCGAATCTCGGCAGGGCCACAACCCGGCACGACCTGCTGGCGGGAGGGCGATTGATCACTGACATCTGGCTGGCGCTGGTCCATGGCCCGCGGTGCCTGTTCATGGCGTCAAGCCGCGGGCGCACCCGGTGGGGCTGCTTCATCGCGCCGGGGTTGCTTGCGCTGGCGCTGTGCGCTGGACCCGTTCAGGCCGTCGCGGCCGCTGCGCTGGAGGCGTCGGCCCCCACGCTGCGGGTCATCACCGACGAGAACTACCCGCCCTATCTGTTTCGCAACGGCGACGGTCAGATGGAGGGCTACCTGGTCGACTACTGGCGGCTGTGGCAGCAGCGCAGCGGGCAGCGCGTCGAGCTGGTTGCCACCGACTGGGCGACGGCGCAGCGCACGCTGCTCGATGGACGGGCCGATGTCATCGACATGCTGTTTCGCACCCCGGTGCGCGAGGCGAACTACGACTTCTCCCCGCCCTGGGCCGACCTGCCGGTGAGCATCTTCACCCACGTCGACATCTCCGGCATCCGCGGTGTTGCGGCGCTCAAGGGCTTTCACGTCGGCGTGCAAGAGGGCGACGCCTGCATTGAGCGCCTGTTCGAGGCGGGCATCACGACGCTGCGCACCTACACGAACTACGAAGAGTTGATCGGCGCGGCGCAGCGCTCGGAGGTCAAGGTGTTCTGCCTGGACGAGGCCCCGGCCAACTTTTACCTGTACCGAGCCGGCACCAGCCACGAGTTCAAGAAGGCCTTCGAGTTCTACGTCGGCCAGTTCCACCGCGGCGTGCGCAAGGGCGATGCGGCCACCCTCGCGATCGTCGAGCGCGGCATGCAGGCGATCCGGCCGGAGGAGGACGCCGCGCTGCGCCAGAAATGGCTCGGCACGCCGCTGAGCGCTCCGCCGCCGTCGCTGCCACGCGAATTCTGGTGGACGGTGCTGGTGATGGTCGGCGTCGCCGCGGCGATGCTGCTGTGGATCGCGCTGCTGCGCCGCCAGGTGGCCACGCGCACCGCCGACCTGCGCCGCACGCTCGACGAGTTGGCCGCGGCGCACGCCGAGACCGAGGCGGCGCGCAGCAACCTGTCGGCCACCTTGGCGGCGATCCCCGACATGCTGTTCGAGTTCGACCCCAGCGGCCGCTACCTCGACGTCTATGCCGGCAGCTCGCCGGAGCTGCTGGTCGACGAGCGCAGCCGCCTCATCGGCCAGCGCGTCGAGGAGGTGCTGCCCACGCGCGCCGCCTGGACGGTGATGGACGCGATCGCCGCGGCGCTGAAGAACGGCCGCGACAGCGGGCGCAGCATCTGCCTGACCTTCGGCAGCGCAGCGCGCTGGTTCGAGCTCTCCGCGGCGTTGAAGACCGGTGAAGGCTTGCCGACCCGGGTGCTGGTGTTGTCGCGCGACATCACCGCCCGGCGCGCCGCGGAGGCCGCGCTGAGCCGCGCCATCGAAGCCGAGGCCCAGGCCGAACGCGATCGGCAGTTCCGTGCCCTCTTCGACGCCGCACCGGTGGCGATGGCCTACCTGCGCGGGCCGACGATCGAGCGGGTGAACCGCTGCTTCGTGGACTGGTTCGGCTACCAGGAAGACGAGCTGCACACGCTCGAGGACTGGTGGCCGCGGGCCTACCCGGATGCCGCCTACCGCGCCCAGGTGCAACGCGACTGGGGCGCCACCGTGGCCGCGGCCGATGCGCACCAGGGCCGCATCGAGTCGAAGGAATACCAGGTTCAGACCCGCGACGGCCGGCGCCTGAGTCTGCTGATCGGCGGGCAGCGCGTCGGCGACGGCGTGGTCGTGGCGATGTCGGACGTGACGCCGCAGCGGCTCGCGCAGGAGGCCGCCGAAGCGGCCAACGCGGCCAAGAGTACGTTCCTGGCCACGATGAGCCACGAGATCCGCACGCCGCTGAACGCCGTCATCGGCATGACGCTGCTGGCCCTGCAGACCGAGCTGACACCGCGCCAGCGCGACTACCTGCGCAAGGTCCAGGGCGCCGGGCAGCTGCTGCTGGGCACGATCAACGACGTGCTGGACTACTCGAAGATCGAGGCCGGCCGGCTGGAGCTGGACCGCCACGAATTCGACCTCGAGGAGCTGCTCGCCACCGTCGGCGCCCAGCTCAGCGAGCGCGCCGCCTCGCGGGGGCTGGAGCTGGTGATCGATGTGGCGCCGGAGCTGCCGCGCCGCCTGATCGGCGACCAGGTGCGGCTCGGCCAGATCCTGCTCAACCTGGGCGGCAACGCGCTGAAGTTCACCGAGCGCGGCGGCGCCTGCATCCGCGCGCGCCTGCAACAACTCGACGGCGACGCGCTGCTGCTGCGCTGCGAGGTCGAGGACAGCGGCATCGGCCTGACGGCCGAGCAGCAGGGCCGCCTGTTCGAGCGCTTCCAGCAGGCCGACAGCTCCATCACCCGCCGCTTCGGTGGCACCGGGCTGGGCCTGGCGATTTCCAAGCACCTCGCCGAGGCGATGGGCGGCGAAATCGGCGTGCGCAGCCAGCCGGGCCGGGGCTCCACCTTCTGGTTCACCGTGCGCCTGGAGGTCGGTGCCCCGGTGGTGGCGCCCTGGACCCGCGCCACCGCGCTCAAAGGCAAGCGCGCGCTGGTGGTGGACGACCACGCCCCGGCGCGCGAGGTGCTGCAGGCCCTGCTGCACCAAATGGGCCTGGAGGCCCACACCTGCGCCGACGCACTGCAGGCGCTCGGCGAAGTGACCGCGGCAGAAGCCGACGCCCAGCCCTTCGACGTGGTGCTGCTGGACTGGCAGATGCCGGCCATCGACGGCATCGAGCTGGCCGACCTGATCGGCGCGCAAAGCCTGGTGCACCCCCCGGCGCTGGTGCTGGTGACCGGCTTCGACCACGAGGAGCTGCTGCCCGCCGCGCAGGCCGCCGGCATCCAGCGTGTGCTGACCAAGCCGGTGACGGCCTCGGTGATGTTCGACTCGCTGGCGCTGGTCTTCGACAGCGCCGCGCGCCTGACGCCCAGCCCCAGCCGCGGCCAGGGCCTGAGCTCAACCACCGCACTGCGGGGCTGCCGTGCGCTGCTGGTCGAGGACAACGAGCTGAACCGTCAGGTGGCCGCCGAGCTGCTCGACGCGCTCGGGCTGGTGGTGGACACGGCCGAAAACGGCGCCGAGGCCATCGACCAGGTGCACCAGCAGACCTACGACGTGGTGCTGATGGACATGCAGATGCCGGTGATGGACGGCCTGAGCGCCACCCGGGCGCTGCGCGCATTGCCCGCGGGCGCCCACCTGCCCATCCTGGCGATGACCGCCAACGCGATGCTCAGCGACCGCGAGCGCTGCCTTGAGGCGGGCATGAACGACCACATCGCCAAGCCCATCGACCCGGAAGACCTCACCGCCAAGCTGCTGCGCTGGGTAGCCCCCCGCGGACCGGCACCGCAATTCACCGCCTCGCCGGAAGCCCACCCGATGTCCGCCCAGAACGCCCCCGCGCCCGCCGCACCTCCTCCCGCGCCCCCTTCGCCCGCCAGCGGACTGCCGGTGCTGGACCGCGACGCCGGGCTGCACCTGACGGGCGGCAATGTGTCGCTCTACAACTCCCTGCTGGGCCGCTTCGGCAAGGCCCAGACCGAGACCGCCGACCAGCTGCGCGCGGCCCGGCTCGCGCAGGACACGGCGCTGGCACGCCGCATCGCCCACAGCCTGAAGGGCAGTGCCGCGCAGCTCGGCGCCCCAGCGCTGGCCGAGGCAGCCGCGCAGCTGGAGCAGGCCATCCTCGACGCCCAGCCCGACACCCAGATCGCGCGGCAGGTCGCAGCCCTCGAACAGGAGCAGGCCCGCCTGCTTGCCCACCTGGCCGAGAGGCAGGTGGGCGTCCCATCCAGTCAGAATTGAGGCCTTACTGAAAGCCTTTGGATGGAACGATTCGACAGTGTGGTCATCGGCGCCGGTGTGGTCGGCCTGGCGGTGGCGCGTGCGCTGGCCGAGCGCGGTCAGGAGACCCTGCTGCTCGAAACCGAGCGCAGCATCGGCTGCGGCACCAGCTCGCGCAACAGCGAGGTGATCCACGCCGGCCTCTACTACGAGCCCGGCTCGCTGAAGGCCGAACTCTGCGTGCGCGGGCGCGCGCTGCTCTATGACTTCTGCGCCAGCCACGGCGTGCCGCACCGGCGCTGCGGCAAGTTCATCGTCGCCACCGACGCGGCGCAGGCCGAATCGCTGGAGCGGCTGCTGGCCATCGGGCAGCGCAACGGCGTCGACGACCTCGCGCCGATCGGCGCCGACGCCGCGATGCGCGCCGAGCCGGCGCTGCGCTGCGTGGCGGCGCTGCACAGCGGCTCGACGGGCATCGTCGACAGCCACGCGCTGATGCTGGCGCTGCAGGGCGACTTCGAGCGCGCGGGCGGCACGCTGGCCTGCGGCGCCGAGCTGCTCGGCGCCAGCGCCGAGGCCGACGGCGGCCTGACCCTGCACGTCGGCGGGGACGAGCCGATGGCGCTGCGCTGCGACCACCTGGTCAACAGCGCCGGGCTGCAGGCGCAGGCGGTCGCCGCGCGCATCGACGGCCTGCGCCCCGGCAGCGTACCGGGCTGCCACTACGCCAAGGGCAATTACTACAGCCTGGCCGGGCGTGCGCCCTTCTCGCGGCTGATCTACCCGGTGCCCGAGCCCGGCGGCCTGGGCGTGCACCTGACGCTCGACCTGGGCGGGCAGGCGCGCTTCGGCCCCGACGTCGAGTGGGTCGAGGCGATCGATTACCGCGTTGACCCCGCGCGCGCCCAGGGCTTCTACGCCGCGATCCGCCGCTACTGGCCCGGCCTGAGCGACGGCGCGCTGCAGCCGGCCTACTCGGGCATTCGCCCCAAGCTGCACCCGGCCGGGGGCGGCAACGCCGACTTCTTGATCCAGACCGCTGAAGCGCACGGCCTGCCCGGCCTGGTGAACCTCTTCGGCATCGAGTCGCCCGGGCTCACCGCCTCGCTGGCGATCGCCGAGCGCGTCGCCCAGGCGCTGCTCGGCCGCACCTGAACCGCCATGACCCGACTGCAGTCCGAATTCCGCCGCCTTTACCTGCCCACCGCCGCACCGTCCGCCGCGCAGACCGCCGAGTCGCAGGGCTCGGCGCTGATCGGCGCCGACGGCCGCGTGCGCGCGCTGGTGATCGAACTCACCGACCCGGCCGACTGGGAGCCCCTGGCGCCGCTGTGGCGCGGCGTGCAGACCGAGCTCGACCTGCCCGCCCCGGCGATCGCGGTGTCCGGCAGCCACGGCCTGCAGCTCTGGTTCTCCCTGGTCGAGGCGGTGGACGTCGCGACGGCGCAGGCCTTCCTTGAAGCGCTGCGCCGTCGCTACCTCGGCGCACTGCCCGAGCGGCGGCTGCGCCTGCTGCCCAGCGCGACACCGTCGAACCGCCAAGACCTGCCGACCGGCGCGATCGACCATGCCGCGCCCCTGCCCGCGCTGCAGCCGACCACCGGGCTGTGGTCGGCCTTTGTCGCCCCGGACCTGGCGCCGCTGTTCAGCGACACGCCCTGGCTGGACGTACCGCCCGGCGACGAGGGCCAGGCCAACCTGCTCGCAGCGCTGGTCAGCATCCGACCGGCGCAGTTCGACGCCGCGTTGGCCCGGCTGCAGCCCGCCGAGTCGGCGCCCCGACCGGCCCCAGTGACAGCCCCAGTGCCAGCCGTCACGCCTCACCCAGCCGCTGCCGCCCAGCCGTTCGACCGGGTGGGCCCAGGCAGCGGCCCCACCACGCCCTTCCACGACCCGCGCGAGTTCCTGCGGGCGGTGATGAATGACCCCGGCGTGACGCTTGCGCTGCGCATCGAAGCGGCCCGAGCGCTGCTGCCCGCCTCGGGCTGAGCGGCCTGACCGCGCAGCGACCCGCGCGTTGTCGCATCCACGCCATGCGCCGCGCCCAGGCGGCCCCGCGCCTGAGCGGTCTCTCCCACTTTCGGGGGATCCGACTTCGACCCGACCTGCTGCACCCTCGGGGGATGCCACTGTCCGATGTTGTCGTTCTGTCCCTGGCGGGTCTGCCGTTGGGTTATCTGCTGGCCCAGCGTTGGGCCACCCTCTGGCGCGAAACCGCCGAAAGATCCGCCGCTGCGCCGACCCAGGCGAACGCTGAGGCCAGCCGCGGGGGCCTCACGGTGCGGGAGCTCCGTGCATCCAGTCCCGACGTCGAGGTGGGCGCCGACGGCCCCGTGCCGCTGCCCAGCGAGTACCTCGCCCGCTGGACGATCGACTACGACGCCGGTGGCGCACAACTGAGCACCCGCACCGTGCGCGTGCTGCGCGTGCACCCTCGGCTGATGGGCCTGATGTGCTACTGCGAGGACACGCACCACATCCGCAACTTCGCCTGGCAGGGGCTGCGCTCGGTGCGCGATCCCGAAAGCGGCCAGCCGGTGGACTTCAGCGCCTGGGTGAACGCAGCCGCGGACGCGGCCTGACTCGACGGACCGATTCAACCAAGACAGGAGGACAGGCTCATGACTCCCATCGCAAGGGCTGGATCGGCCCGCGTGCGCCGCGGCAACGCACGGCTGCCCACGCCCTCGGCCCGCTGGATCGGGCAGTGGTGGCTGTGGGCGCCGCCGGTGGTGGTCGCCAGCTCGTTCGTGACGGGTCTGATCGTCGCCAACACGCCGCGCGCACGCGAAGAGACGCAAGCCCGCCAGGCCATCGACGCCTGTTGGAGCGGCTTCAAGACGCCGCCGAGTCAGGACAGCGGGGAATTCGACCCGGCGGTCTGCGAGCGCCTCGAAGCCTCGTTCCACGCGCGCTTTGGTCGCGCACGCTGAGGCTCATACGCTCGCGTGGCCCCCGGGCGTCGCCGGGGAAGTCAGTGGGGTGGTAGGCCGTGCAGGGCTCGAACCTGCGACCAAAGGATTCCGGTTGGTGCCCGTTTCCGGACTCCCTGGACTATGCCTTCACCATGGGCCCGAAGGCCGACAGGCGGGCGCCGTCTAGTCTCTACACCTTCCCGGCCGATCTCACGATCCCCCGGGCTTGGCTCGGCATTGCCTTGCGCAGCGAAGCTGGGATGCTCCGCGGCCGTCAGGTTTCACCGAATTTGACGCCATTCACGCGCCGGGTTTCCCGCGGCGGTGCACAACTTTCGCTATGAGTCCTCTGCTCTAACCGACTGAGCTAACGGCCCACTGGGGACGATTGTAGAGGACGGCCTGGGCGCCCCGGCCGCCCAGGGCAGGCGAGCCGGACGTGCGGGACGTATGCTTGGGCGAAACCGTTGCATGCTTCCCAGAAGGCGCTCCCGATGCTCGATCTGCTCATCACCCACGCCACCCTCCCCGACGGCCGCAGCGACATGAGCGTCGCGGTGCAGGACGGGCGCATCGTGGAAGTCACTCCCGGTCTGCAGGCGCCCGCGCACGAGACGGTGGACGCCGCGGGCCAGCTGCTGAGCCCGCCGTTCTGCGACCCGCACTTCCACCTCGACGCCACGCTGAGCTACGGCCTGCCGCGGGTGAACCAGAGCGGCACGCTGCTGGAGGGCATCGCGCTGTGGGGCGAGCTCAAGCCGCTGCTGACCGAAGACGCGCTGATCGAGCGCGCCCTGACCTACTGCGACTGGGCGGTGGCGCAGGGCCTGTTGGCGATTCGCAGCCACGTGGACACCAGCGACCCCAGCCTGCGCCCGGTGCGGGCGATGCTGGAGGTGCGCCGGCGTGTGGCGCCCTACCTCGACCTGCAGCTGGTCGCCTTTCCGCAGGACGGCGTGCTGCGCACGCCCGGCGGGCTCGTCAGCCTGAGGCGCGCGCTCGACCTGGGCGTGGACGTGGTCGGCGGCATCCCGCACTTCGAGCGCACGATGGCCGACGGTGCCGCCAGCGTGCGGCTGCTCTGCGAGCTGGCGGCCGAGCGCGGCCTGCCGGTGGACATGCACTGCGACGAGAGCGACGACCCGCTGTCGCGCCACATCGAGACCCTGGCCTTCGAGACCCAGCGCCTGGGGCTGCAGGGCCGCGTCAACGGCTCGCACCTGACCTCCATGCACAGCATGGACAACTACTACGTCAGCAAGCTGATCCCGCTGATCGCCGAGGCGCAGGTCAGCGCGGTGGCCAACCCGCTGATCAACCTCACGCTGCAGGGCCGCCACGACACCTACCCCAAGCGCCGCGGCATGACGCGCGTGCCCGAACTGCTGGCCGCGGGCGTGACGGTGGCCTTCGGCCACGACTGCGTGATGGACCCCTGGTACTCGCTGGGCTCGGCCGACATGCTGGAGGTGGCGCAGATGGGCCTGCACGTGGCGCAGATGACCAGCCAGGCCGGCATGCGCCAGTGCTTCGACGCGGTGACCACGAACGCCGCCGCGGTGATGGGGCTGCGCGACCACGGCCTCGCCGCCGGGCGGGACGCCAGCTTCGTGCTGCTGCAGGCGCGCGACCCGATCGAGGCGATCCGCCTGCGCGCCACGCGGCTGAAGGTCTGGCGCCGCGGCCGCCTGCTGGCGCAGACCGCGCCGGTCGAGGCCCGGCTGTCGCTGCCCGGCCGCCCGGACCGCACCACCTTCCAGCCGCCGCGCGCCTGAGCCTGCGGCCTACTGCGGCCGACTGCGGCCTACTGCGACCTACTTCTGGCTGAGGGCGTTGCCCACCAGCCGGGCGGTGATGTCGACGATCTGGATCATGCGGTCGTAGGCCATGCGCGTCGGGCCGATCACGCCCAGTGTGCCCACCAGCTGGCCGTTGACCTCGTAGGGCGCCGAGACCACCGACAGCTCCTCCATCGGCACCACACCGCTCTCGCCGCCGATGTAGATGCGCACGCCGTCGGCGCGGCTGGAGCCGTCGAGCAGCCGCAGGATCTGCGCCTTCTGCTCGAAGAGGTCGAACATCTTGCGCAGCGAGCCCAGGTCGCTGCCGAAGTCCTGCACGCCCAGCAGGTTGCGCTCGCCGGCGATCACCACCTGCTCGTCCTGCTCGCTGGCGGCCTCGCTGCCAGCCTGCACCGCCGCCTGCATCAGCGCGGCGATCTCGGTGCGCAGCACGTCCACCTCACCCTTCAGGCGCTCGCGGATGGCCTCGATGCTCAGGCCGGCGCAGTGCGCGTTCAGGTAGTTGGTCGCCTCGATCAGCTGCGTCTGGGTGTAGTCCTGCTGGGTGAAGAGCACGCGGTTCTGCACGTCGCCGTCCGAGGTGACGAGGATCAGCAGCACGCGGCGATCGCCCAGGCGCAGGAACTCCATGTGGCGCAGCACACCGGGCTGGCGGGGCACGGTCACCACCCCGACGAAGTGCGACAGGCTCGACAGCAGGTGCGCGGCGTTGGCAATCACGCGCCGCGGCTGGTCCGGCAGCAGCGGCTCGACCGGCTGGCCCAGGCTCAGCTCGTCGGACGACAGCGCCGACAGCGGCCGGGTGGTCAGCATGCTGTCGACGAAGATGCGGTAGCCGCGCGAGGTGGGCACGCGCCCGGCCGAGGTGTGCGGGCTGGCGATCAGGCCCAGCTCCTCGAGGTCGGCCATGACGTTGCGGATGGTCGCGGGCGACAGGTCCAGCCCCGGCGCCTTCGACAGGGTGCGTGAGCCCACGGGCTGACCCTCGGCGATGTAGCGCTCGATCAGCGTGTTCAGCAGCAGCTTGGCTCGGTCATCCAGCATGCAAACGATTGTAGGAGCTGACCGGCGTGGGGCGGGCCGCGCAAACGGGCGTGGGCCCGAGATGCAAGAGCCGCATCGCTCATCGGGCTGTCACCACCCTGTGGTGTAATTTCTCGCATGGTCCAACGCTTCCGTCATGTTGCGCTCGTCGGCAAGTACCAGGCACGCGGCATGCGCCCGCTGCTGGAGGACATCGCGCACCTTTTGACCCGCCTCGGTCTCGATGTGTCGATCGAGGCCGAGACCTCCGCCAACACCGGTCTGTCCGACTACCCCGCGCTGAGCACCGAGGAGCTCGGTCGCCAGTGCGACGTGGCCGTGGTGGTGGGCGGCGACGGCACGATGCTCGGCATCGCCCGCGACCTGGCGCGCCACGACATCCCGATGGTCGGCGTCAACCAGGGCCGACTGGGCTTCGTCACCGACATCCCGGTGGCGCGCGTGGCGCAGGCGCTCAAGGCGATGTTCGCCGGCGACTACGAGGAAGAGCAGCGCGCGATGCTCGAAGGCCAGGTGCGGCGCGACGGCGAGACGATCTACGAGGCGTTGGCAATGAACGACGTCGTGCTGCGCAGCGTCGCCACCGCGATGCTCGAAGCCCGCGTCGAGGTGGACGGCCAGTTCGTCGCCAACTTCCGCGCCGACGGCCTGATCCTCGCCTCGCCCACGGGCTCGACCGCCTACTCGCTGTCCGCCGGCGGGCCCATCCTGCACCCCGGCGTGGCGGGCTGGCTGCTCGTACCGATCGCCTCGCACATGCTGTCGAACCGGCCCATCGTGATCCCCGACTCGGGCGAGGTGGTCATCGAGGTGGTCACTGGCCGCGAGATCAGCGCCAACTTCGACATGCAGTCGCTCGCCAGCCTGATGCACGGCGACCGCATCTGCGTGCGCCGCTCGGCCCACCGCGTGCGCTTCCTGCACCCGCGCGGCTGGAACTACTACGCCACCCTGCGCCGCAAACTCCACTGGAACGAAGGCGCACTGCCCGGCGACGGAGGACTGTGATGCTCAAGCGCCTGGCGCTGCGCGACTTCGTGATCGTGACCGCCGTGGAGGTGGAGTTCACGGCGGCGAACGGAATCCACGGCAAGGCGGGTCACGCCGCCGCCGGCGGCTTTGCCGTGCTGACCGGCGAGACCGGCGCGGGCAAGTCCATCCTGATCGACGCACTGCAGCTCGCACTCGGTGGGCGCGGCGATGCCGGCGTCGTGCGCGAGGGCGCCCAGCGCGCCGAGATCAGCGCCGAGTTCGAGCCCGTGTCGCCCGCGCTGCTGCGCTGGCTGGACGAGGCGGGCTTCGGCATCGAAGAGCCCTTGCTGCTGCGCCGCACCGTGGACGCGCAAGGCAAGAGCCGCGCCTGGATCAACGGCAGCAGCGCCACCGTCGCGCAGCTCAAGGAGCTGGGCGAGTCGCTGGTGGACATCCACGGCCAGCACGCCTGGCAAAGCCTGACCCGCCCGGCGGCGGTGCGCGCCCTGCTCGACGGCTACGCCGGCGTCGACGCCCAGCCGCTGGCCGCGCTCTGGGCGCGCTGGCGCCAGGCGCGCGAGGCGCTGGAGGCGGCCAGGAGCCGCGGCGAGGAGCGCGAGCGCGAACGCGAACGCCTGGCCTGGCAGATCGGCGAGCTCGACAAGCTGGCCCCCGGCGCCGACGAGTGGCACGAGCTGAACAGCGAGCACCAGCGCCTGGCGCACGCCCAGACCATCCTCGACGCGGTGCAGCTCGCGCTGGACGCCACCAGCGAGGCCGAGGACAGCGCCAGCTCGCTGACGGCACGCGCCGCCGACGCGCTGGCCGAGGTGGCCCATTTCGACGCCACGATCGCCAACGCGCTGGCGGTGCTGCGCGAGGCGCAGGCCCAGCTCGACGACGCGGCCCACAGCCTGCACGCCGCGCTGCGCCACACCGAGCTGGACCCCGATCGCCTGGGCGAGCTCGACACGCGCCTGTCGGCCTGGCTCGGACTGGCGCGGCGCTTTCGCCGCCAGCCGGAAGAGCTGCCGGCCACGTTGGCGGCCTGGCGTCAGGAGCTCCAGGCGGTCGAGGCGGCCGGGGACCTGGAGGGCCTGCAGCGCGCGGCCGACGCGGCCCGCGAGGCCTTTCTCGCCGAAGCCCAGGTGATCGCCGCTGCGCGCCGCCAGGCCGCACCGCTGTGGAGCGAAGCGGTCACCGCCGCGATGCAGCAGCTGGGCATGGCCGGCGGGCGCTTCGAGATCGCGCTGGAGCCGCTGGCCGAGCCGCAGGCGCACGGGCTGGAGGCGGTGGAGTTCCGCGTCGCCGGCCACGCCGGCAGCACGCCGCGGGCGCTGGGCAAGGTGGCCTCGGGCGGCGAGCTGTCGCGCCTGGCACTGGCCATCGCGGTGACCGGCTGCGAACGCCGCCAGGCCCAGGGCGGCGGCGCGGCCACACTGATTTTCGACGAGGTGGACGCCGGCATTGGTGGCGCCGTGGCCGACACCGTCGGGCGGCTGATGCGCCGCCTTGGGCGCGAGCGCCAGGTGCTGGCGGTGACTCACCTCGCGCAGGTGGCCGCCTGCGCCGACCAGCACCTCGTCGTGGCCAAGGCCGTCGGCGCCGACGGCCGCACCGCCAGCCGCATCGCGCCGGTGCTCGGCGAGGCCCGCGTCGCCGAGGTGGCGCGCATGCTCGGCGGCGCCGCACAATCCAGCACCGGACTGGGGCATGCCCGCGAAATGCTGGCCAGCGCCGTGCACGACGCGACCGCACCCGCCGCATACACCGATTCCCCCCCCGCCCCCTGACGCATTGAAGCCCTTGAGTGAGGACTCCGTGACCGCCACCCCCGTTTCGCCATCGAACGACCCCACACCGCCGCCGGTGGTGCTGATCTCCGGCATCTCGGGCTCGGGCAAGTCGGTGGCGCTCAATGCGCTGGAAGACGCCGGCTACTTCTGCGTGGACAACCTGCCCACCGAGCTGCTGCGCGACTTCATCGGCCTGCAGCGCGCCCAGGGCATCCACCTCATCGCCGTGGCCGCCGAAGTGCGCAGCACCAGTTCACTGCCCAAGCTGCTGCCGCTGCTCGACGAGCTGCGCCGCGAGGGCACGCCGGTGCTGTCGCTCTTCCTCGACTCGCGCACCGAGACGCTGGTGCGGCGTTTTTCCGAGACGCGCCGACGCCATCCGCTGTCGCTCACCCGCGACGACAGCGGCACGCAGTCGCGCTCGGCGCTGATCGAGGCGATCGAGCGCGAGCGCGAGCTGCTGGTGTCGCTGCGCGAGGTCAGCACGGTGATCGACACCAGCGACCTGCGACCCGCTCAGATGCGAAGCTGGGTGCGCCAACTCTGCGGCGCCGCACAAGGTGAGCTCGCCTTGGTGTTCGAGTCCTTCGCGTTCAAGCACGGCGTGCCGCGCGATGCCGATCTGGTGTTCGACCTGCGCGTGCTGCCCAACCCGCACTACGTGCGCGAGCTGCGCGCCTTGACCGGGCGCGATCAAGGGGTGATCGACTTCCTGAAGGCGCAGCCCGAAGCCACCGAGATGCTCGCGCAGATCGAGGCCTTCCTGGATCGCTGGCTGCCCGCCTACGAGCAGGACCAGCGCAGCTACCTGACGGTGGCGCTGGGCTGCACCGGCGGCCAGCACCGCTCGGTGTACTGCGTCGAGCAGATGGCGGCGCGCTTTCGCTCCCGCATGCCCACGCTGGTGCGCCACCGCGAGCTCGAAGCCCGCGAGGAACGCTGAGCCCCACCGTGGACACCGCGCCCGGCCCCTGGCTCGCTCAAGATCCGGTGGAGGGCTGGACCGACCGGCCGCTCTTCCCGCTGGGCAGCGTGCTGTTTCCCGGCGGGCTGCTGCCGCTGAAGATCTTCGAGGCGCGTTACCTCGACCTGATCGGCCGCTGCCTGCGCGAGGGGCTGGCCTTTGGCGTGGTGGCGCTGACGCGCGGCGGCGAAGTGCGCCAGACCGGCGAGGCGGTGACTTTCGCCAGCGTCGGCTGCCTGGCCGAGGTGATGGGCTGTGACAGCGAACAGGCCGGCATCCTGCATGTACGCTGCCGCGGCGGGCAGCGCTTCGAGCTGGAGCGGCCGCGTCAGCGCGAGGACGGCCTCTGGGAGGCCGCCACCCGCGTGTTGCCGGGCGACGCGCCCACCGCACCCGCTCCCCAGGCCGCCGGCTGCGTGGCCGCGCTGGAGCGCGCGGTCGCAGCACTGAGCGCGCAGGGCCACATGCCTTTTCTGGACCCACTGCGCTTCGACGACGCAGGCTGGGTCGCCAACCGCTGGTGCGAGCTGCTGCCGATTCCGCTGGCCACCCGCCACAAGCTGATGGCCCTGCCCGATCCACAGGCGCGCCTGGCGCTGGTCGACGGCTTCCTGCGCCGCCACGGCATCGTCAAAGGCTGAGCCGGCTCAGGCGATCGGCAAACGCTGGCGCAGAGGCGCGGGCAGGCCCAATTCGGCCAGCGCCACCTGCGGCCACCAGCGCCCCGGACCGAGCAACCGGGTCAGCGCCTCGTCCGGCAGTGCGTCGGCACGCGCCACCACCAGCCGACGCGGGTGCATCGTCCAATCGCGGTGCGTCAGCACGTGCTTGAAGCTCTCGAGCGCTTCGAGGCCCACGGCGTCCGCCGCCCCTCCCGCGCGTTGGGTCACGTCGGCCGCGGCCACTTGGCAGGCCGCCTCGCCGTCGAACATCGGCCAGGCCCAGAGCCCCGCCCAGATGCCCGGCGTCGGACGCTGCTGCAGCCACACCGCGCCCCTGGCGTCGGCGATCCAGAGGCACCAGCTTTCGGTCGCCTGGCGGGCGGCTTTGCGGCTGCGTTGCGGGTAAGCGGTCGGCCGCCCCTCAGCGCTGGCCACGCACAGGCGTTGCCAGGGGCAGGCGTCGCAGGCCGCTTGGCGCGGCTGGCACACCGTGGCCCCCAGATCCATCAGGCCCTGGGTGTAGGCAGGCATGTCGGTGGGATCCGTGGGCAGCAGCGTCTGGGCCAGCGCATTCAGGCTGCGCACATGGCGCGCCGACGCCAGGTCCTCCCCGAAGCCGAGCAGCCGGGCCAGCACGCGCTGAACGTTGCCATCCAGGATCGAGATGCGTTCATCGAAGCAGAAGGCCGCGATCGCCGCCGCCGTCGACGGGCCGATGCCTGGCAGCTCGGCCAGTTGCGCCGCGCGACGCGGGAAGGCGCCCGCGTGCTGAGTCATCACCAGCTGCGCGCAGCGGTGCAGGTTGCGCGCCCGGCTGTAATAGCCCAGACCGGCCCACAGACCGAGCACCTCGTCCAGTGGCGCGGCGGCCAGCGCCGCCACGTCGGGAAATCGACTCAGGAACCGCGCGTAGTAGCCGCAGACGGTGGTGACCTGGGTCTGCTGCAGCATGATCTCCGACAGCCAGACGCGGTAAGGGTCACGCGAGCCCTGCCAGGGCAGATCGTGGCGGCCCTGCACGCGCTGCCAGGCCACCAGCGCGGGAGCAACACAGGCGGCTGCCGCAGCGGGCAACGCACAGCCGGCCGCGCCAGCCGGCGGCTGAAGGGGGCGACGGGTCACGGATCGTCTGCCCTTCAGGCCCGCGAGGCACGGGACTTGGCCCCCCCGGGCGCCCCGCTCCTCCCGCCACCGCTACCGCCGCCGCCGCCATCCGGCCCCATCCCTGCCGATTCGACGGGGCCGTCCGCCACGAAGGGCGCGTTCATCGGATCAAGCAAAGGCAACGGCTCCAGGACCGGCAGGGGGTGCAGCATCGGCGAGCGCGCCGCCGCGTCCGGTGCCTTGGGGGCGGGGATGGGGGCCAGCGGCATGAACGACGACGTCGGCACGCTGTGATCCGTGCGCGGGGCCAGCTCACGCCGGGTGGCCGCGCGGCGCGCGTCCTCGAACAGCTGCGCCAGGTGCACCTCGATGGTCGCCATGCGGGCGTCCTGCGCCTCGATCTCGCTCAGGCGCACGTCCAGCTCGGAGGCGGCGCTCTGGATGCGTTCGAGCGAATCGCGGCGGCGCTTGAAGGCCTTGCGGCGCTCGCGCAGCTGCGCGTCGACCTGCGCCGACGCGGTGCGGTTCCACAGCTCGATCTCGCTGGCCGCGCCTTCGAAGACCACACGGAGGCGGGAAATCAGCATGCGCCGGAACTGGTCGAGAAAGCGCGGCTGCGCCAGGCGCATCGCCTGGCTCAGGCCCAGGTACTGGACGTAGCTGCGCTCGATCAGCGCCAGGTCGTCCCGGAAGCGCGACAGCTCGGGCATCGAGGCGGCCACCAGGCTGAAGCCGAACTCGGTGTTCAGGCGGGTGAAGTACGCGCCCAGCATGTCGCGCACGTCGGTGCAGCGTTTCTGGGCGTCGTCGAGCATCAGCCGCAGGGCAGCAAAGAGCTGGGTGTACGAGCGCTTGGCCCCGAGCTTGAGCAACGATTCCCGGATCGCGCGCACCATCGCGTCCACCTCGCTGCGCAGGCGATCGCCGGCGAGCTGCGCCATCTGGTCCTTGAGCATGCGGCCGTGCACCGCACGCAGCGCCGACAGCTGCGTCGTGCAGGCCTCGAACTCCTGGGTCTCGGCGTTGACGCGCTGCAGCATCAGCTTGACCTTGCCGACGTTCTTGCCTCGCAGCTCGCGCAGTTCCAGCAGCTGCTCGGCCAGATGGCGGCGCAGGTCGGTCAGGTTGCGCACCGTCTGCTGCTGCACCACGCCCAGGGCCTCGAGCGTGAGCTGCTCGAAGACCGCGCGACGCTGCGGCAGCAGCTGCTGCGCCAGCGCCTGCTCCAACGCCAGCAGCCGGCTGTCCACCAGCAGGCGCGGATTGCCCTCGACGCGGGCCTCCAGCGCCTGGCGCGCCGAGATCGGAAAGACGCGCGCCTGCGGGATCTGCAGCGTGCGCGCCACCTGGGCGCACTGGCTTTCGATCTGCGCTTCGCTGTGCTCGACCGAGGACAGCGGGTCGTAGAGCGCGTCGATCTTGTTGAGCACCACGTAGCGCGTCAGCACCTGCGAGGCGAGGTGGTCGCGCCAGATCTCCAGGTCCGAGCGCGTCACGCCGGTGTCCGCGCCCAGCACGAAGACCACCACGTGCGCACTGGGCAGCAGGCCCACGGTCAGCTCGGGCTCGGCGCCGATCGCGTTCAGCCCCGGCGTGTCCAGCACCACCAGGCCGCGCTTGAGCAGCGGGTGCGGCACGTTGATCAGCGCGTGACGCCAGCGCGGCACCTCGACCTGACCGTCGCTGGTCATCGGCGGGTTGTCGGCGGGCTGCTCGTCATTCCAGAAGCCCAGCGCGCGCGCCTCTTCCAGGGCCACCGCGCGCGTGTCCATCACCGCGCGCAGGGCCTGCGAGAAGGACTCGGGGTCGTTGATGTCCACCGGCTTGCGCGTCCAGGCCGAGCGCTTGTGGCGCAGCTCGGCCAAGGACGTTCCATCAAGCCGCGTCTCGATCGGCAGCAGCGACAGCCCCGGCGGATCCTCGGGGTCCCAACCCAGCTCGACCGGGCACATCGTCGTGCGCCCCGGCGACGCGGGCATGATGCGACGCTTGTTGTCGGCAAAGAAGATCGCGTTGATCAACTCCGATTTGCCGCGCGAGAACTCGGCGACAAAGGCCACCACCAGCTTCTCGCCCGCCAGGCGCTGACGCAGCGAGTCCAGCAGGTCGCTGGCGGCCTCGTCCAGCAGACTCTGTTCGCGCAGGTAGCGCACCAGGTCACGCACCCGCTCTTCCAGCGTCGCCCGCCAGATCCCCAGCGCATCCAGGCTGCGCACGAAGGGCTCGTGAACCGCGGCGGATTCAGCGGCACCCGCGGTGGGTGCAGCCAGGGAACTGCTGTGGGGCTTGGAGGAGTCGGTCATTTTGGATTTGTGTCCTGCAAGGCGTCCGGCGCGGACGCTGGACCACCGATCATGGTAGCTCAGCCCCCCACGGCTCAAGTGCTGACTTTCCCCCGCGGCTGAGCAGGTGGTGCGAGCCAAACTCCTGCATGGCGCCGATTTCGGGGCGATTTCGCGTGATCAAGGCCTTTCCGGCGGGAGGCCCGGCGCTCAAGCGTCCCCACGCGGGCCGCCTGGTGACCGGTCGATGCAACGGGTTCCAACCAACCTTGCCCTGTAGGCCACACCTCAGTGGTGCTGGCAGCCCGGGCAGTAGTAGGTGGCTCTTTGGCCCTGGACGATGCGGCGAATCGCCGCCCCACAACGCCGGCAGGGCAATCCGACGCGGCCATAGACCTGCGCCTGGTCCTGGAAGGCGCCCCCCTGACCGTGCGCATCGTGGAAGTCCCGCAGCGTCGAACCGCCTGCGGCCACTGCGCGTTCCAGCACCTCGCGCACCGCACGCACCAGCCGTTCGCAGCGCGGCAGCGCCAGCCGGCCAGCGGGGGTGCGCGGATCGATCCCCGCGCCAAACAGCGCCTCGGAACAATAAATGTTGCCCACGCCCACCACCACGTCGCCGGCCAGCAAGGCGGGCTTGATCGCCACGCGACGCCCACGGAGCCCGGCGTGCAGCACTTCGGCCGTGAAACCACGCTCCAGCGGCTCGACCCCCAGGCGGGCCAGCAGGCAAGCGGCCGGATCTACATCGCGCCCCGGCGACCAGACCACCGCCCCGAAGCGCCGCGGATCGTGCAACCGCAGCAAGCCACGATCGGTCCACCAATCGGCATGGTCGTGCGGCCCCGGCTCGGGAGGGCGGGGGCCTGTCTCGGACCCATCGAAAAAGCGCAGCGCCCCCGACATGCCCAGGTGGATCAGCAGGCCGGGGGACTCCGCGGCCGGCGGCTCCACGACCGAGTCCGCAGGGCACAAGGGCATCCAGAGGTACTTGCCGCGTCGCTGGAGCCGGCCGATGACCCGGCCAGCCAGCGCATTCGGCGCAATGCCCAGTGGCCAGCGCAGCGGCTTGCCCAGGCGCAGCGCCTGAAGCTGTGCGCCTTCGAGGCGCTCCACCAGGCTCAGGCGAGTGACTTCGACTTCCGGCAACTCGGGCATGGGCCCATTATCAAACGGCGACGGCCCGCCGGAGGCAGCCCCTAGAATCGTCCGCATCGTCCGATTGCATTCCCGGTTCGCACCGCCCCGCCATGCCCCAGCCTTTCCGTGCGCCGCGCCGCGCCTGGTCCGTCGTCGCTGCGCTGGCATTTGCCGCGACGGCCTGCGCAATCACGCCCAACGTCTGGGCCCAAGGCCCGACGCCGGCCAACGCGCCGGCCCCCTCCGCGCTCGACGCCGATCTGTTCTACCAGCTGATGCTTGGTGAACTTGAACAGCGCCAAGGCGAGGCGGCCAACGCGGTGCAGCGCCTCACCGAGGTGGCGCGCAAGACCCGCGATGACCGGCTGTTTCGCCGTGCGGTGGACATCGCGATCGAGGCCCGCTCGGCCGACCTGGCGCTGACCGCGCTCAAGGACTGGCGCAAGGCCCTGCCGCGCTCGCTGCCGGCCGCCGAGATGCAGGCCCAGGTGCTGATGGCGCTGGGCAAGCCCAACGAGGCCCAGGAGCCGATCAAGGCGCTGATCGAGGCCACACCCGCCGCCCAACGCGCCGCCGCGCTGGCGACGCTGCCGCGCTTGGTGGTGCGCGGCAAGCAGGCCAAGGCCTCGGCCCAAGCACTCGACGAGGTGCTCAAGCCTTGGCGCGACGGCGCCTCGATCCCCGCGGCCACTCGCCTGGCCGCCCAAGTGGCCACCGCGCGCTGCTGGGCGATCGCCGCAGAGAGCGCTCGGGCGCTGGAGCTCGCCCGCCTGGCCCAGCAATCGCACCCCGACGCCGCCGACATCGCCCAGCTCGCCCTCGACCTGATGGGGCTGGAGCCGCGCGCCGAAGAGCTGGTGCAGACCTATCTGAAAACCTCCAAGCCCGATGCGCAGCTGCGCCTAGCCTACGCGAGGCGGCTGACCGCCTCGCAGCGCTACGCCGACGCACTGGCCTCGGCGCGCGCGGCCACCACCAGCGATGCCCAGCTGGCCGCGGGCTGGTTGATGCAAGGGGCGCTGCAGCTCGAACTCGGCCAGCCGCGCGAGGCGCAGACCGCACTCGAGCGCTACTTGGCGGTGCGGACGGCCGCAGCGGCGCCCGTCGCGTCGCCAACGCAACCTGCCGCCAGCGCTCCCCCCGCCAGCCAGGAAGCCGGCGACGAAGACGAGGCAGACGACGACGAAGCCCAGCACGGTCCCCGTGCCCAGGCGGCCCAGGAGCTGTCGCAGGCCTACCTGATGCTCGCCCAGGCCAGCGAGCAGCTCAAGGACTACCGCGCGGCACTGGCCTGGCTCGACAAGGCAGCGCAAGCGCAGCCAGGCGCGTCGGCTTCGGTGCTGCTGCGACGAGCCTCGTTGCTGCTGCGCCAGGGCAAGCTCGACGAAGCGCGCGCGCTGGTGCAGACGCTGCCCGAAAGCAACCCCGAGGAGCTGCGCGCCAAGGTGATGGGCGAGGCCCAGCTGCTGCGCGATGCCCAGCGCTGGCAGGCCGCCTACGACGTGCTGAACGCCGCCAACGACCGATTGCCGGGCGACCCGGACCTGCTCTACGAACAGGCGCTGGTGGCCGAGAAGCTGCGCCGCTTCGATGAGATGGAGCGGCAGTTGCGTCGCGTCATCGAATTAAAGCCCGACCAGCAGCACGCCTACAACGCGCTGGGCTACAGCCTCGCCGATCGCGGCCTGCGGCTCGCTGAGGCGCGCGAGCTGGTGGCCAAGGCGCTGACCCTGGCGCCGGGCGACCCCTTCATCACCGACAGCATGGGCTGGGTCGAATTCCGCAGCGGCAACCGCGCCGCGGCGTTGAAGCTGCTGCGAGAGGCCTACGAGCGCCGGCCCGACGTCGAGATCGCCGCGCACCTGGGCGAAGTGCTCTGGGCCGATGGCCAGCGCGACGCCGCACGTCAGGTCTGGCGCGCCGGACAATTGCGCGACGCGGGCAACGACGTGCTGCTCGAAACGTTGACGCGCTTGAAGGCCGCGCTCTGATGCCTGCATCGCGCCGACACTGGCTGCTCGGCACCGGTGGATCGCTGCTGGGCTGGGCTGCGGGCGCCGGCCTTGTGTCGAGCACACTGGCGGGCTGTCAGACGATGTCGCCCGCCTCCGCCCTGCCGCTGCGCCACAGCGGCCGGCTCGCGCTGGTGGTGGCCGGGCAAAGCGACCGCTCGTTCAGCGCCGGCTTCGAGCTGCGCGGCACCGCGGCCATCGGCAGCCTGGCCCTGATGACCCCACTGGGCACCCGACAGGGTGAAGCCACTTGGCGCCCCGGCTCGGCTCGCCTGAGCAGCGGCGACGGTGAGCGGCACTACACCAGCCTCGACGAGCTCTCCCTGGACCTGTTCGGCGAGTCCATGCCGGTGGCGGCCCTGTTCGACTGGCTTGACGGTCACCCCTGGGCCGGCGCGCCGGCCGACGCCGCTCCGGCCGCGAGCAACGGCAGCGTCGACTTCGCCCAGCGAGGCTGGCAGATCGGGACCGGCCGCCTCGGTGACGGACTGCTCGTGGCCACACGTGCCCAGCCCGAACCGCGGGTCACGCTGCGCGTCAAGCTCGACCGCCCCTGAGATCCGCCTCACCGCCGGCCCCACGCCTCAGCCCCTCCGGACCATGACCCTCCAGGCCCTCTACGACCTGCCTGCGCCAGCCAAGTTGAATCTCTTCCTGCATGTGGTCGGCCGCCGCCCGGACGGCTACCACCTGCTGCAGTCCGTCTTCGTGCTGATCGACTGGATGGACACGCTGCACATCGAGCTGCGACGCGACGGCCAGCTCAGCCGCAGCGACTTGACGGCCGAGCTGCCGGCCGACGACCTCTGCCTGCGCGCCGCGCGGGCGCTGCAGGCCGCCAGCGGCTGCACACTGGGCGCGCACATCGCGATCGACAAGCAGGTACCCTGGGGCGCCGGACTGGGCGGCGGCAGCTCCGACGCGGCCACCACGCTGCTGGCACTCAATCGCTTGTGGGGCCTGAACTGGCCACGCCAGCGTTTGCTGGAACTGGGGCTGCGCCTGGGGGCCGACGTGCCCTTTTTCCTGGGCGGCGACAACGCCTGGGTCGAAGGCGTTGGCGAGAGGCTCACCCCCTTGCCCTGGCCCTCGCGCCCGTACATGGTGCTCAAGCCGCCTGTAGCGATTCCGACACAGGCGATTTTTTCGAGCCCCCTCTTGCATCGCAACACACCGCTCGCTACAATGGCTGTCTTTCTTGCAAACACTGAGTTGTTCAGCAAAAACGACTTGCAAGCGGCTGCGGCGGCTTACAGTTCGGAAGTTGGTGAAGCACTCCAGTTGCTGGATCGGCATGTGGGCCCAGGTCGCATGAGTGGTTCAGGCAGTGCGGTGTTTGCAGGCGCGGGAGATGATCCCGGTGCAAGCGAAATGTTCGAGCGCTCGAAGCAAGTGTTGGCGACCTTGCAGTCGGGTTGGACAGGTCGGTTGTGCCGAAGTCTGACGGCTCATCCTTTGAAGGAATGGGCAGGAGACTGAAGCGCAAAATTTCAGGCTGCGCCGAAAGGTGCGGCCCGTGTAGGGGAGTCGCCAAGTTGGTTAAGGCATCGGATTTTGATTCCGACATGCGAGGGTTCGAGTCCTTCCTCCCCTGCCAAACCATCACAGGCGCCCGCCGGCTTCCGGCGAGGCGCCTGTTTCGTTCCTGACGCGCATTCGCCTTGGTGCGCACGCACCGCGTCGTCGGGATGACTTGTCCGGACCACCGCCATGCTCGCTGATACCGTCCTCTTCACCGGCAACGCCAATCCCGCCCTCGCTCAGGAGATCGCCAACGACCTGCGCATCGAACTGGGCCAGGCATCCGTGGGTCGGTTCTCCGACGGCGAAGTCACGATCGAGATCCAGCAGAACGTTCGCGCTCGCGACGTGTTCGTGGTTCAGCCCACCTGTGCGCCGACCAACGAGCACCTGATGGAGCTGCTGCTGATGGTCGACGCGCTCAAGCGCGCCTCGGCACGCCGCATCACCGCCGTCATCCCCTACTTCGGCTACGCCCGACAGGACCGCCGGCCGCGCTCCACCCGCGTGCCGATCAGCGCCAAGGTGGTGGCCAACATGCTCGAAGCCGCCGGCGTCAACCGCGTGCTGACGATGGACCTGCACGCCGACCAGATCCAGGGCTTCTTCGACATCCCGGTGGACAACATCTACGCTTCGCCGGTGCTGCTGTCGGACCTGCAGGGCAAGCGCTACAGCGACCTGGTGGTCGTGTCGCCGGACGTCGGTGGCGTGGTGCGCGCCCGTGCGCTGGCCAAGCAGCTGGGCTGCGACCTGGCCATCATCGACAAGCGCCGCCCGAAGGCGAACGTCTCCGAGGTGATGCACATCATCGGCGACATCGACAAGCGCACCTGCGTGGTCATGGACGACATGATCGACACCGCCGGCACGCTGGTGAAGGCCGCCGAGGTGCTCAAGGACCGCGGCGCCAAGAGCGTGTTCGCGTACTGCACGCACCCGATCCTCTCCGGCCCGGCGGTCGAGCGCATCCGCAATTCGCACCTCGACGAGGTGGTGATCACCAACACCATCCCGCTGCGCGGTGAAGCGGTGGACTGCCCGAAGATCCGCCAGCTGTCGGTGGCCTTCCTGTTCGCCGAGACGATCCGCCGCATTTCCGACGGCGAGTCCGTCACGTCCCTGTTCGCGGAACAGAACAACAACTTCTGATCCGCCACGCCGCTGCCTGACCATGGGGGTAAGGCAGCGACTTCAGCGCCTGGTCGCGGGCGCTTTATTCCATCATCTGGAGTTTTCCATGAAATTCGTCGCATTCCCGCGTGAGCTGCAGGGGACCGGAGCGAGCCGCCGCCTGCGCCTCACCGGCAAGGTTCCGGGCATCGTCTACGGCGCCGGTGAATCGGTCATGATCGAGCTGGATCACAACGCGCTGTTCCACGCCCTGAAGAAGGAAGCGTTCCACTCCTCCGTGCTGGAGATGGAACTCAACGGCGCCGTCACCAAGGTTGTGCTGCGCGACGTGCAGAAGCACGCCTACAAGCCGCTGATCCAGCACATCGACTTCCAGCGCGTGGACGCCACCACCCGCATCCACAAGCGCGTGCCGCTGCACTTCGTCAACGAGGCCGAGTCGCAGGCCGTCAAGTTCGACAAGTGCCTGATCAACCACGTGATCAGCGATCTGGAAATCGAGTGCCTGGCCGAGAAGCTGCCCGAGTTCCTGACCGTCGACCTGAGCGCCATGGCCAAGGGCCAGTCGCTGCACGTCGATGACCTGAAGCTCGACGCCACCATCAAGGTCGTCACCCACGGTCGCAAGAACCCGCTGGTCGCCGTCGTGGTGCCCATCGTCGAGGAAGAGATCGTCGTCGCCGCCGCCCCGGCTGCCGCCAAGGGCAAGGGCGCCAAGGGCAAGAAGGACGAGAAGCAGAACAAGAAGTGATGCCCAGGGCCACGCTCGCCGTGGCCCCGCACTCACCGTCTGGACCCCGCCTCGCGCGGGGTTTTGCACTTCTGAAGGGGATCGAAGGCGATGATCCGTTTGATGGTCGGCCTGGGCAATCCGGGCCCTGAATACGAAGCCACCCGCCACAACGCCGGCTTCTGGTGGATCGACGCGCTGGCGCGCCAGTGGGGCGTGACGCTGCACCCCGAGCGGGCCTACTTTGGCCTCGCCGCACGGCCAACCCGTCACGGCCACACCATCTGGCTGCTCGAGCCGCAGACCTACATGAATCTGTCGGGCAAGTCGGTGGGGGCGCTGGCGCGCTTCTTCAAGATTGCGCCGGACGAGGTCCTGGTGGTGCACGACGAGCTGGATCTGCCCCCAGGTCAGGCCAAGCTCAAGCAGGGCGGGAGCGCCGCCGGCCACAACGGCCTCAAGGACATCCAGGCCCAGCTGGGCAGTCCCGACTTCTGGCGTCTGCGCCTGGGGATCGGCCATCCTGGCGATCGCGCCGAGGTGGCGAATTTCGTGCTGCGCCGCCCACCCGAGGCGGAGCGCCGCGCACTCGAAGACAGCATCGCGCGCACCTTGCCGGCGGCCGAGCACTTCCTCACCGGCGACATGACCAAGGCCACCTCGCTGATCCACGCCAAGCCGGAGCGGCCCAAGCCGCCGCGCAAGCCACCGATAGGCGAAGCCGCACGCTCAACCGACGTCAATCCCGGGGCCACCCATCCCGCCGCAGCGTCCGACGAGACCCCATCAGCCGGCTGACGCCGGGCGTCAGTCCGCGGTGCGGGGTTGGAGGTGGGGCTGGGCGGCGCTCGAGCTGCCAGCCGGCCCCACGAGCTGCATGCGCTTGTCCGCCTGCAGGCGCTCGTACTTCGCCTGCAGCTGCTCGCGGTTTTCCAGGTGGAAGGGATCCAGCGGGATGCACTCGACCGGACAGACCTGGATGCACTGCGGTTCGCCAAAGTGGCCAACGCACTCGGTGCAGCGCTGCGGATCGATGACGTAGAAGGCCTCGCCCATCGAGATCGCCTGGTTCGGGCACTCGGGCTCGCAGACGTCGCAGTTGATGCACTCGGCGGTGATCATCAGCGCCATCACCGACCTCCCGCGCCTTGGGATTGTGGCTGCCGCATGCGCCTCACCCCTGCGCCACGCGCACCTGCAGGCGCGCCAGCACCGACGGGGCGACGAACTTCGACACATCGCCCCCCAGCATCGCGATCTCACGCACGAAGGTCCCGCTGACGAACTGGTACTGGTCGCTGGGCGTGAGGAACAGCGTCTCGACGTCGGGCATCAGCTGGCGGTTCATGCCAGCCATCTGAAACTCGTACTCGAAGTCGCTCACCGCGCGCAGGCCACGCACCACCACCTTACCGCCCCGCTCGACGACGAAGTTGCGCAGCAGGCCCCGAAAGGCGATGACGTCCACGTTTGGATAGGGCGCAGCCAGCTCCTTCGCGATCTCCAGCCGCTCTTCGAGGCTGAACATCGTGCGCTTGTGATGGCCAGCGGCGACCGCGACGATCAGGCGGCTGAACAGCCGGCTGGCGCGCCGCATCAGGTCCTGGTGACCCAGTGTCATCGGGTCGAAGGTACCGGGATAGATGGCCGTGAGGTCCTGCGTCACCGGGGTCAATTCATGCTCCTGAATGGGGTGCGGGGAGTTTAGTCGGTCGAATCGTCCAACCGCCTCAGCAGATGGAAATGCACCGCTCCGGCGTGGCCGCAGCGCCAGCGCAGCCAGCCCTGAGCCGCCAGCTCATCGGCGGCCCATTCGTGATCGTCTTCGAGGTAGACCAGCCCCTGTGGCGCCAACCAGCGGCGGCTGGCTTGCAGTGCCCCCGCCTGCAGGCGCGCCGCGTAGGGCGGATCCAGCAGGATCAAGTCATAAAGCGGCCCGTCGGGCGCGCGAGCCAGCAGCGCCAGGGCATCCGCGCCCAGGACGCGCACGCCGTCGGCCTTCAGCCGCTGGCAGGTGGCCTCCAGCGCGGTGCGCGCGCGCCGATCGGCCTCCACCATCAGCACCGCAGCCGCGCCGCGCGAGGCCGCCTCCAGACCAAGTGCACCGCTGCCCGCGAAGGCGTCGAGCACGCGCCAGCCGGTCAGGTCCTGCCCCAGCCAGTTGAACAGCGTTTCTCGCACGCGGTCGGGCGTCGGGCGCAGGCCTGGCACCTCCAGCACGTCGATGCGGCTGCGCTTCCACTGGCCGCCGATGATGCGCAGCTCAGAGCGGGCGGCGGATCGGCCCGCCGAGGGAGATTGGGGTTTGGACACGGGCTGGATTCTAGGCAGGCTGGCCGCCCCCGCCAGGAGGCCCTGGCCGCCTGCCTACAATGGACGTTCTGCAATCGCCGCCCTTCGCCGGCCCCCCATGTTCAGTTTCTTTCGGCGCAAGCCCGCCGCCCCCCCTCCTCCGGCGCCCGGCGCCGAGCCCGTCACCCCTCGCGCCGGCACGCCGACCAGCGAACCGATCGTGGGCAGCCCTTCGCCCACGCCCCCAATCGCTCCAGCCGCTCCAGCAGCGCCCGTTGGCTCGCTCGCTGCGGCCACTGCGGCCACTGAGGACGCCGCCCCTGCCGAACGCGGCTCCTGGCTCAGCCGCCTGCGCAAGGGCTTGCAGCGCACCGGCGCGAGCATCGCCCAGGTCTTCACCGGCACGCAGATCGACGATGCGCTGTACGAAGAACTCGAAGCCGCACTGCTGATGGCCGACGCCGGCGTCGGCGCCACGCAGTACCTGCTCGATGCCCTGAAGAAGCGCGTCAAGGACGCCCGCTGCACCGACCCGCAGGGCGTCAAGGCGCTGCTGGCCGACGTGCTGGCCGATCTGCTGGCGCCTCTGCAGGGCAGCCTGGTGCTGGGCCAGCAGCAACCCACCGTGGTGATGGTCGCGGGCGTCAATGGCGCGGGCAAGACCACCAGCATTGGCAAGCTGACCCGTCACCTGGCGGGCATGGACTGCAAGGTCTTGTTGGCGGCGGCCGACACCTTCCGCGCGGCGGCACGCGAGCAACTGACCGTCTGGGCGGACCGCAACCGCGTCGAGATCGTCAGCCAGGAGGGCGGTGACCCCGCGGCGGTGTGCTTCGACGCGGTCAGCGCCGGCAAGGCCCGCGGCTGCGACGTGGTGATCGCCGACACCGCCGGGCGCCTGGCCACACAGCTGCACCTGATGGAAGAGCTGCGCAAGATCCATCGCTCGCTGGGCCGCGCGATGGAGGGCGCTCCACACGAGGTGCTGCTGGTCGTGGACGGCAACACCGGTCAGAACGCGTTGGCCCAGGTCAAGGCCTTCGACGCCGCACTCGGGCTGACTGGCTTGGTCGTGACCAAACTGGACGGCACCGCCAAGGGCGGCGTGCTGGCGGCGATCGCGCTGTGGGTGCGTGATCGCATGGCGGCCGGCAAGGGCGCCGTGCCGGTCTATTTCATCGGCGTGGGCGAGAAGCTGGAGGACCTCCAGACCTTCGATCCGCGCGAGTTCGCGCAGGCGCTGCTGGCCTGAAATGGACGCGCCGCCCGATCAGGCGGGCTGGCGCATCAGCCGTTCCGATCCGCCAGCCAAGTCTGCAACCGGGCGGCCAAGTCCTCGGCCGCGCCCGCAGGCAGATCCAGATTCTGACGGCTGTGGTCCGCTGGCGGCTGCTCACTGAGCATCGTGCGCACCCGCTTGTCGAGCGCGTACACCGGCTCATCGGCGCCGTAGCACAGCGTGGGCAGCCCCAGCCATTGAGCGACATCCGCCAGCACTTGGCCAGACTGGACCACCGCCGCACTGGCACCGCGCAGGATGCTGAGCTGATCGGTCAGTGAGCCGACCACCCGCACCAGAAGAGGAATGCTGTTCATTCGATCGCGATCCTGAGGCGCGCGCGGCCCGTCGCCAGCAATGAGGCACACCTTGCCAGCCAGCTCAGGCGCAGCGTCAAGCACACCTTGCAGCGCAGCGGCACTGGCCTCATCCATCAGCCACAGGCACTTGGGCAGCGACTTCAAGGAGGTGGACAAGGCGACGACCTGGTCGACGCGCTGACGCAACCTCTCTGGGCACCCGCTATCCAGCGTCAAACTAGCCACAGCGTAGGGCGTCCCCTCCCCTGCGTGTTCAGACCATGTCGGACCGAGATAGATCGGCATCGCATGGCGCATGAAGGCCCCGTAGGGGGTCGTCACCTCGGGCCAGATGGCCGCCAGGCCATCGACATTGAGTCGGCCAGCCACGGTGCGACAGCGGCTGGCATCGATGCCCTGTCGTTGCAGGCGCAGCAGCGCCCCTCCCTCGTCGGCCAACAACAGCAGATCCGCCATCCGGGCGATCAGTGCAGCATTGAGGGCCTCAGCGGATCGATCCGTCAATCCACCTGCGGCCAGCTGCACCAGAGGAACACCCTGCTTGCAGGCGGTCATGGCGCAGGTCAGCAGCGCATCACTGCTCCCCAGAACCACGACAGCCACCGGCTGGAGCGACTCCATCGCCTGTGCCATGCCCGTGATCAGGCGAGGAGCCTCTGAGGCATAAGGCCCCCGCGAGGCCCCCAGATGAAGCCCAACCTCGAAGCGCGGCAGCACGCGCGTCATGGAATCCCAGGGCCAAGCCTGGTTCGCATCACCGGGGTTGAGCAGAACCACCCGCAGACCGGAAGCGCCGCCAGGCAAGTGATTGGACAGTGCGGCAAATGTCAGCGCCGCCGTCTCGCTGTCGGCCAGACACAGAACGACATCGCGCCGCACCGATTGCGCGGCACTCGGACCGCGCGCCGGCAGCTGCAGCGTGGGGACAGACCTCGCGGCCACGGCAACCGCAGCGGCCACCTGTTCAGCAACTTCAGGCACTGAAGGTCCGGCTTCGACAACGTCCGCCGAAACTCGTCCGCCTCCGTTTGTCGCGGTGGCCACAGCTGCCGCCGCCGACTCCTCAGAATCCGTGGAGATCGGATCGATGGAGACCTCACCAGATCCAGCATCTCGCGACTCGACCTCAGGTGGTGCCTCACTCGTCACAACGGTTGGACCCGACTCGTCGCGCACCTCCGCGTCACTGCCCTGAGGCTCGGTGACGACCGGCGGTGCGTCCGCCGTTTCTGGCGCATCTTTCGGCGGCGCCGGAGCTTCGGTCGTCGTTGCTGCCCCATCCTCCGCAGGAGACGTGCGCACGGGAAGAGGCAGAGGTTGGTAGCTGCTCTCCCCAATTTCGGTGCGCAGCTCCATCGCGGTCTGCTCAACCAGCGCGGGGGTGATCAGATCTGCATTTTCAAGGTAAGCGGCCAGCAGCAGGCGATTGGCCAGTCGGTTGATTCGCCGAGGCACCCCTCCCGACCAGGCATAGACGTGGTCGAAGGCCCCCGGCGCAAACGCGGGTCTGTCGGTCCAGCCGACACGACGCAAGCGGTGCTCAACGTAGGCCTGAGTTTCATCAGGCCCCAGCGGCCCCAAATGCTGCGAGGCGATGACGCGCTGGCGCAGCTGCTCAAGTTGAGGTGACTCGAGCAGTCGACGCAGTTCAGGCTGACCAACCAGGAAGCTTTGCAGCAGCGCGTGGTTACCGAGCTGAAAGTTCGAGAGCATGCGCAGCTCTTCGACTGCCTTCTCGTTGAGATTCTGAGCCTCATCAACGATCAGCAGCGCGTGCCGGCCCTGCGCCGCCAGCGCGGTGAGAAAGGCCTCCAGCGTGGCGATCAAATGGGCCTTGGAAGTGCCCTGTGCCGGAATGCCAAAAGCAGTGATGATCGCCTGCAGAAGCTCGCCGGATTCCAGCTGGGTGCTGACGATTTGCGCAGCGAGCACCTTCTGGCGATCAAGCCCTTCAAGCAAGGTGCGCAGCAAGGTGGTCTTTCCGGCCCCAATCTCGCCGGTAATGACGATGAAGCCCTCGCCCTGCATCACACCGTACTGCAGGTACCCCATGGCACGGCTGTGCCCCTTGCTGTTGAAATAAAACTCAGGATCCGGATTGAGCTGAAAGGGGGACCCGCTGAAGCCGAAGTGAGATTCGTACATCGCCGCTCAGAACCGGTGCAGCACGCCAATCGACAAAGCATTCGATCGGATGCGAGTGGATGAGGCCGGAACCGTCACGCTATTGGCCGTATACCCCGGCGCGTCGCTGGTCACCAGCTGTCGTTTCAGGCTGGCGCTGGCGGTGGTTCGGGGCGACAAGGACTCGGACACTCCGACGCGCCACAGCAGATTATCGGTCTTTCGACCCAAGTTGATGCCCTCGCCGAGCACTTGCGAATAGGTCACACCGATGTCACCCGCCATACTCGCCGTCAATCGATGAGAATAATTAAGGCTGGCACCACGCTGATCGGCGTCGGCGGACAGAAAAACATATTCAGACGCATCACGCAAATCCCGCACGCGCTGAACAAAATACTGTGCAGTGATCGTGTCCCGCGGCCCCATCCAGGCCAGACTGACATTGCTGCCCTGCAACACCTGCACCGTTCCCGAGTACATTTCCAGCGGACTGCCCAAGGACGCCGGCAGGCCGCGTTGGGCGATGATGTCCTGGACCGCGATGGCTCGGGCCGCCGCATCCGGAATCCGCGTGATGAGCATCTGGTCGATCAGATAGGAGACATCCGATGTGGTTCCCAGCAAGCCTTGTCGAGAAGCATAGGTCGATACCGTTCGATGGATATTCCCAGAAAACGCCACATACGGCGAACGATGGGTCAACGTGGTATTCCAACCATTACCAAAAAATCGCTTCTCAACCACCGTATCCAGCAAGGTTCGCTGACTTGGCGCCCACCGCAGACTTCCGCCTGTGAGCGTATCACTTATCCGGTTGGTGGTGTATTCACCCTGATCCGTACCCGCAATGGCACCCAAGGTCAACTCTGGATTCGGCGCATACAGCGCAGTGGCCCGCATCGTGCGAATTTCAATGCGATTATTGCCAGCCTCCTTCGTATATTCGGTCGCCTGACGATCATAGGTCAACCGAACCCCCAACGGGGTAGGCTTGCGCTCATACCGAATGGCCTGAGTTTCTACATAAGCGTCATTGGCCAGTTGAGCACTGTCACCACCAAATCCATTCGACCATGCATGGCTGCTGCGCATCGTCAGCCGATCGAGAGGGGACAACTCTCGATCGATATACGGACTGATGCTGAATCGGGCCACTTTGTTGCGATTCAAAAAAGTAGGGCCATCCCCGATGGGACCAAACGGATCTGAGGCGGTGGTTTTGACCGACGCATCGGCATCGACAAAGAAGAGACGGGGGAGCACCTGAACCTTGCCCGCCAAGTTCCCTTGAGGGAACAACCGGTCGGCCAGCGTGCGCCCGAGATAAACCAGGGCATCTGCCGAAATCGAACCGTTCAGCTCGTACTCCGGACCTTTTCCAGTCAAGCGCAAAGCGGGCGTGGTCACCAAGACCACGTCGGAGCGAGTATCGGTCGAAGTGAACGACACGTTGTCAGAAGCAACGGCCGTCACGCGAAGCGATGGCTCCACATGGAATCCCTGGCCGGCAGCCGTCGAGGGGGTCGAGGTCTGTGCGACCGCAATGATTGGCAGCCCCACGGCCCACCACGTCAACAGACGCAGGACCCGATGCGCCCCCACAGAGAGTTGCACGTCAGGTCGCGTAACCGTATCCATAAGCCTCCCTCCCGCCCTTGCTCGAGCACTTGTTCAGCACCGAGAGGACCACTGGGCATTGCTCGACGGCGGTGTAGGCCTGCGCCACCTGAGCATGGGTGGTGTTTTCCGCCTCGACCACCATCACGACCTGTCCAACCCTCGACGCCAGGACCCGCGACTCGGTGGTGGGGATCAACGGCGGAGAATCAAAAACAATAATTCGGTCTGAATACTTGGCGGCCAACTCGTCGAGCAGTTCGGCCATCGCCGCACTGGCAAGCATTTCAGTGGATTTCGCGTTCGCAGTGCCGGAGGGCAACAGGCTGAGCTTCGGCACGTTGGTGCGCAACATCACATCCGCCATGTCGATCTTCTGCTTGGGATCCAGAACATCCATCAGACCGGGCGAGGGCTCAATTCCCAACCGCGCCAAGACCGATGGCCTCAGGACATCGGCGTCGACCAGCAACACCGAATGATCCACCTCCATCGCAATGCTCATGGCGAGATTGATGGCGAAGAAAGTCTTTCCTTCCCCCGGCATTGCACTGACCACCTGAATCAGGTTGGCGCGAGGAATGGCACGCGCTTCCGCGTCACGTGTATTTGCCAGCAGGGGTCGCTTGATGATCCGCAACTGCTCGGCCAGAGACGAGCGGGCCTGAGACGGCACCAGGTAGCCCTCACGCTCCAACCGCGAGAGCTCCAGCGACACCTCCCGCGATCGACGAACCATCAAGGGGGGCGACTCGGCAGAAGCGGCGGGCGCCGCCGGAACCGGCGACACCAGGGAAACTGTCGCGGGCACCGACGGCACCAGCGGCACCTCAATGCCTGCTCGCTTGAGCTCTTCCAGACGGCGCTTGGCGGCCTGTTCGATGATATTCATCGGAGTATCCTCAGATCAGACGGGTCACCGCATTGAAAGCCAGACCAGCCAGCCCAAGTGCGCCAGGACAAATGTGCCCATTGCAGCCGCGACCCTCATTCGATCTTTTCGGTCCAACACCTGTTGACGCACATCAACCAGTTTGACCAGACTACCCAGCACAGGGCGCTTGGTGAACTCCCGAAGTTCTCGCTCCGAGGAGAACGTCGGCTTCAGCAAGCTGGCGGCATAGCCAGTGGCCAACCCAATCGCAAGGGCCAGAATCATGGCACCCAATGCCAAGTGAGTGCGCCCCGGGAAAACAGGAGTCGAAGAAACCCGGGGCGGTTCGATGACACGGAAGTCTGCCAAAGGAGACTGCTGGTCAATCTTCACACCCATCGATGCCTGCTCGCGACGGGCAACCAGAGCCTCGTAGTTCTTTCGAATGATGTCGTAGTCGCGGTTGAGCTGAGCGAGCTCGGCCTCCGCCTGCGGAACACGACCCGCCTGTGCCTTGATTTCCTCCAGGCGTGCCACCTGCATCGAGAGCTGCCCCTGGAGGGACGCCACATTGGCTTCGGCATCGGCCAGCGACACCTGCAGCTTTTGGTGCACGGGATTCGCAGCGGTGGCCGCAGCCCGAGCGCGACTGGATGTGGCCTGCGACCTGAACGCCTCTATTTCTGAACGGCGCTGCGCCTCCAGTTGTGCGATCGTGCGCAGAGTCGTTTGCACATCCGGATGCTCGTCGGTATAGCGACGACGCATGTCATCGAGTTGACGGCGCTGGGCATCGATGCGCGCATCCAGATCCGGCGTCAGTGACATGGCACCTGGAGAGGCCACCACCTCACCCAAGACGGGCTCGGCGGCGGTCAAATTCTTCTTGAAGGTGTCTCTCGACTTCTCTGCGGCCGACAGGGCCAACCGCAACTTGGCCACCTCCTCATTGAGCGCGGACATGCGACCGAAATAATCCTTGTCGCTGCCCCCGCCAGCCACACTCATGTTGCGCAGCTTGAACTCCTTGAGCCGATTCTCTGAATCGATCAGCTTGCTTTCATAGGTTCGAATCTGCTCATCAATGAAGCGGCTCGCCTCTTCTGAGTCGCGCCGCTTCGTATCGGTGCTGGACACCATGAACAAATTGACCAATGCGGTAACGAGGCGGTGCGCCCGTTGCCCATCGCTGTCGCGGTAGGTGATCGCGTAGAGGTTGGTTCCCCCCGAGGTTTCCACCTTGATCGATTTCAGCAGGGCCTCGACGCGTCGATTGGTCTGCTCCGGCGTGGACTTCGGCCAACCGATGGTGGGATCGCTGGCCAGTTTCTCGACGTTGGGACGCGAAATCAATGTACGCCCCAGCATGCGAACCTGTTGATCGATGTCGGGCTGAAAGGCCAAGCCGTTCATCAGCGGCTTCAACACCGTTTGAGTGTCCACGTGGATGCGTGCGCCCGCTTCAAATCGCTCCTGCGACACCGCCACCCCGGCAACGCCCGCCGCCGCAACGCCCCACGCCACGACCACCGCCAGCCAACGCTGTCGCCAAACGGCGCGCGACATCGCTGCAGCTTGTTCGGTCCAATTCATCATGCCCGCCCACACCTACAGAAACCGCTGGATCGATGCACATCGATCCAGCCAAGACTCGCACCTCGCATCAGCCAACCCGCAAGGACTCAGAACCAGCTCTGCGGAACAATGACGATGTCCCCTGGTTTGACATCGACATTCGCAGAGATGTCACCCCGCTTGAGCAGATCCTTCAGACGGATGCTGTACTGCTTGCCGCCCTCAGATCCACGCACCAACACGGCGGCGTTGCCGTCCGCAAAATCAGTCAGACCGCCGGCCTGGATCATCACATCGAGCAGCGACATGTCCTGACGGTAGGCCACGCTCTGCGGCTTGGAAGCCTCTCCAACGATCCGGATCTGGTCGGTCAGGTTGCCCTGAAATGTGTTCACCACCACCGTGACCACCGGATCTCGAATCACGCGAGAGAGCTCTTGTTGGATCTCAATGGCCAAGTCCGACGGATTCTTGCCCGCAGCCTGCATATCGGGAATCAGGGGCGTCGAAAACCGCCCATCAGGACGGACAGTGACGACCCCTGAGACCTCGGGGTTGCGCCAGACGACAACGTTCAGCGTATCGAGAGGCCCGATCTTGTACCGGTGATCCGGCGTCTGGGCCTTACGCGGCGCAGGAGGATAGGCCCCAGCGCCAGCACACCCCGACACCCCAACCGCCATTGCAACCGCGGTCGCCAAGCCTGCGCCGACACGCAGAAAATGCTTCATCGCGTTCTTCATGCCATTCCTCTTCAACACACGTGGCCACCGCCACCCAGACAGCCACCGATCGTACCGCGTGAAGGTGACGCCACAGCCATGCAGGCGCAGAGGCTGCGCTCGACGTGCGGTTTGCACGCAGCTTCCTCTCGACCTCCAAGATCTGTTTGCACAAAAACGAACGCACGACCGAAGTCGTGCGTTCGCGCGATGCAGACGGAACGCTCTCAGTGAGCGCCCTCACGGAACAGCACCACGCTGACCGTTTCAATCAGAACCTGCAAATCCAACAAAACGGAGTTGTTCTTGACGTAATACAAGTCGAACTGATGCTTTTTGCGCGCATCTTCCAAGGACGCCCCATAGGCGTAGCGAACCTGTGCCCATCCCGTCAAACCAGGCTTGACCGTGTGTCGCAGGTCGTAGAACGGAATCTGCTCACGCAACTGGGCCACAAAGGAAGGACGTTCCGGCCTCGGGCCCACCATGCTCATTTCGCCGGCCAGCACACTGAACAACTGTGGCAACTCATCGATGCGAGTCTTTCGGATGAATTCCCCCACACGCGTGATGCGACTGTCGTTCTTGGTCGCCCAGCGAGCCACGCCGTCCTTTTCAGCGTCGGTTCGCATGCTTCGGAACTTGATGCACTGGAAGCCAAGTCCCCCCAAGCCGACTCGCTCTTGCCGGTAAAGCACCGGCCCCGGGCTGTCCAAGCGAATGGCCAGCGCCGTCAGCGCCATGACCGGCGCCCCCAGGATCAACAGGAAAGACGAGCTGACGATGTCGAACAAACGCTTGGACGCCTGACGCAACCGCCCTTGGACAAATCCGTCGCCGTACACCAACCAACTTGCCTTGAGGCTGTCAACCGGCACCTCGGCCTTCGTTCGCTCGTAAAAGCCCGCCAAGTCCATGATCGGCACACCCGAGATGCGGCAGTCCAGCAGCTGATCCATGGGCACACCACCCCCGCGCTGCTCACGCACCGCAACGATGATCTCACTGACACGCTGCTCTCGAACCAACTCGATCAAGCGGTGACGACGATCGAACACCGTGACATCCGCGCGAGGCACCACGGCGCTGCTTTGCTCCGCCGTGGGAACAAAGCCGACCACCTCGTGGCTGGACCATTGCTCGCCCGCACGCAAGTCATTCCAAACCTGCTGAGCATCCGGACCGGTGCCGATGATCAAGACACGGCGCGTTCCCACGTACTGACGCACAGCGAACGCCACGCCACGGTAGATCGTGAGTCCAGCCAGGAGATACACCAGCGCCAAGCCAACCAGACGACTCGCATAACCGTCGTAGGCGATGTACTTGATCGCCAAGTAGGTCGTGTAGCCCCCCACCACGAAAGTGAAGGCCACGCGCCCGAGCATGCCCAGCACCCCCAGGTTGCGGTGGCGATAGAGCCCGACGAAGGAATACAGCAGCGCCATGACCAAGGCGAACGCCAGGGCGGACGCCAGGATGCCCGGCGTGGCCAACTGCACGATCAACCCATGGGTACTGCCAGACTGGGCCAGCGTGGCCGCCGAAAGCAGCGCCGCCAAGAAGCACAGCAAGCCGTCAGCAAACAACTCGATGAAGTGCGTTCCTGACGTGCGATGCTGGAATACTCTGAACATTCGTGAGCCCTCACTAGAACCGGTTGGGCGCCTTGTAGAGAAAGGAACCCCGCGAATTTCCACATCCGACGGACTGATTTTCGCCGTGAACCCGGTTGCTTCAACCCTTCAAGTCAAGCTCGATCACTGGGTCGAGCCGAATGTGCGGAATTCTGTGACGGAGTCACGCAGAAGTGAACCCTGTTACCAACGTTTTTTCGCGCCTCGACGCCCTCACGCGACGCGCATCCCGCGATGCGAGGTCAGAAGTGACAAATTCACGAAAAAAAGCCCCCTCATCGCGTAGTAGGCAACAACTGCCGTGGGCACCCATCGGGAGACGCCGCACAGCAAGAGGCTCAGCACTTGATGCCCACATGCAGTGCGACGATCCCGGCCGAGAGGTTGTGCACATCCACGTGACCAAATCCGCAGCCGCGCATCAGCGCCTTGAGCTCGCGCTGATCCGGATGCATGCGGATGGATTCGGCAAGATATCGATAACTATCCGCATCGCCCGCAAAGAGTTGCCCGAATTTAGGCAACAAGGAGAATGAATACCAATCGTAGATTTTTTCAAGCGGCTTCGCGATTCGGGAGAATTCCAGAACCAGGAGCTTTCCACCTGGCTTCAATACTCGGCACATTTCCCGCAACGCAATATCCTTGTGCGTCATGTTGCGCAGACCGAACGCGACGCTGACGAGGTCAAAATGCCCCTCGGGGAATGGCAACTTCTCGGCATCGCAAATCACGGTCGGCAGCAGCAGCCCCTCGTCGACCAATCGGTCCCGGCCCGTGCTCAGCATGGCCTCGTTGATGTCGGTGTGAACCACGCAGCCCTGCGGGCCGACTTTGCGCGCAAAGGCGCGCGTCAGGTCACCGGTGCCCGCCGCGATGTCAAGCACACGCTGCCCTTCGCGCGCTCCAGACACGGCGATCGTGTAGGCCTTCCAGACGCGGTGCAGTCCGCCGGACATGACATCGTTCATCAGGTCGTAGCGCGAAGCGACAGAGTCGAAGACGCCCCGCACCATCCCCGCCTTTTGGGTTTCGTCGACGGTCTTGAAACCGAAATGGGTATTGCTCATGGTTCAACGGCACTGCTGCGCCGCAGCAAGGATCAAGAGTGGGAACCGCAGGCCCCGCCGGCCGGCACGGGTTTCACCATGGGGGTATCGCGGTCGGCGCCAGCCGCGGCCAAGCGCGCTTCGTAGTCGGCCCAAAGCACCAGGTGGTCACGCCCGAGTTCGTAGAGATACTCCCAGGTGTAGAGACCACTGTCGTGACCGTCGCTGAACTGCGGCTGCACGGCGTAGTGCCCCACCGGCTCGATCGCGACGATGCCGACCTCGCGCTTGCCGGTCTGCAGCGTTTCCTGGCCTGGACCGTGGCCACGCACTTCTGCGGAGGGCGAAAACACCCGCAGGTATTCAAAGGGCAACTTGAACCGACTCCCGTCATCGAACGCCACCTCCAGGATGCGGGATTGCTGATGCAGCGTCAGTTCGGTAGGCAGGGGGCTGGGCGCAGATCCGGCCATGCGGGACTCCAGGAAAGGCAACGAGCGGGCCACCGGCGCCAAGGCCGGGCAGCCCAAGATTGTCGGTCACAACAGCAGCAGGCCGAAGCGCGCCGACCTGCGATCGATCAAGAGCGGTGCGCGCAGCGCCTGAGGCTCGCGGCGTCACCGGCCCCTCACACCAGCACGCGCTCGATGCCCCCGGCGTTGGCGCGCCGCACGTACTCGGGCATCCAGTTCTCGCCGAGGATCTGCCGGGCCATCTCGATGACGATGTAGTCCGCCTCAAGCAGTCCGCCTTGCAAATCCTGCCCGTAGCGGCTCAGGCCGGTGAGGCAGGCCGGGCAGCTGGTGAGGATCTTCACCGGCCCGTTCGCTCCAGCCTGGTCCGGATGGCGCTCGCGCAGCTGCTGCTCATTGCGACGCAGCTCTTCCTCCTTGCGGAAGCGGATCTGCGTGGAGATGTCCGGGCGCGAGGTCGCCAGCGTGCCCGCGGTGCCGCAGCAGCGCTCGCTGGCCACCACGGCGGGGCCGACCAGCGCCTTGACGGTCTTCAGCGGGTCCTGCTGCTTCATCGGCGTGTGGCAGGGGTCGTGGTACAGGTAGGCCCCCGCCTGCTCGGGCGTCAGCGTGATGCCCTTTTCCAGCAGGAACTCGTGGATGTCGACGATGCGGCAGCCGGGGAAGATCTTGTCGAACTGGTAGCCCTGCAGCTGGTCGTAGCAGGTGCCGCAGCTCACCACCACGGTCTTGATGTCCAGGTAGTTGAGCGTATTGGCCACACGGTGGAAGAGCACCCGGTTGTCGGTGATCATCTTCTCGGCCTTGTCGAACTGGCCGTTGCCGCGCTGGGGGTAGCCACAGCAGAGGTAGCCCGGCGGCAGCACCGTCTGCACCCCGGCATGCCAGAGCATCGCCTGGGTGGCCAGGCCGACTTGGCTGAACATGCGCTCCGATCCGCAGCCCGGGAAGTAGAACACCGCCTCGCTGTCCGTCGAGGTGCCGGCGGGGTTGCGGATGATGGGAACGTAGGCGGGATCCTCGATGTCCAGCAGCGCGCGAGCGGTCTTGTTCGGCAGCCCGCCCGGCATCTTCTTGTTGACGAAGTGGATCACCTGCTCTTTCAACGGCGCCGCCCCGACGCTGGACGGGGGCGCGGCCGTCTGCTGGCGCACCAAGCCTCCCATCAGCGCGTGGCCGACGTTCACCGCCTTGCCGCCCCAGTCGAGCACCGCCGTGCGCAGCGCCTTGATGACGTGCGGGTTGCGCGTATCGAGCATGGCCATCGCCGCAGCCGTGGCCGGCCGCCAGCTCTTCTGGCCCATCTTGCTCAACAGGTTGCGCATGTTCATCGACACGTCGCCGAAGTCAATCTTGACCGGGCAAGGCGAGTGGCACTTGTGGCAGACCGTGCAG